>Ga0123355_10005130_pt1 | contig 19110 bp, 10 predicted proteins | sample TergutEmb28metaG_3_FD_89872 | JGI IMG/M metagenome (GOLD analysis project Ga0123355, IMG submission 89872) | Embiratermes neotenicus P1 segment gut microbial communities from Petit-Saut dam, French Guiana - Emb289 P1 | ecosystem: Host-associated > Arthropoda: Insects > Digestive system > Gut ... | reverse complement strand
TTCCATCCTTCTCCAGCACCACATCTCAAAACTTTCCAGGTGTTTCTGATCTACTGCCCGAAGCGTCCAAGTTTCAGCACCATATAAAGCTATGCTCCAAATGTAGCACTTCACAAGCTTCTTACTCAATTCCAAGTCCCACATGCTAGTGAAAAGAGCCCTCTTGTTGTTAAATGCAGCTTTAGCCATAGCAGTTCTACATTTAATTTCACAAGTACATATTCCATCATTTGTTGCTATTAACATATGGAGAAAGAAAACAGGAAATATCCGCAATGCAAAACCCTCCTGGGGTTTCCGCTAAGATGCTGTTCCTCTTATGCCTATTGATCCTATTATTCACTGACATTTCGGTGCAGTACAGGTTCAATCGCTATATCGTTTTTCGCACGGCCTAATATGTTCCCATCGTCAACTGTTTCTCCGACCTCTCTTGTTCCGCTTTACTCGTATTTCTCTCATTTCTCTCATAAACAGACAGATACTGTTTCCTGTAACATACTTTCTGTACTGACCTTGTAAAAGGCAAGATAGTTAGATCGTTGTGTGTTATTTAGGCCTCAGTTCGCACCTAACAGAGAAGAGATTCTGTCTTCATAATATAGAAAAAATTGTAAGAATGTAGTCTCAGTATAAAGCGTCGACTACATTTGTCTGACTTTAAATAAAATCGAAATGTATAATAATTATATCTTCAATATACCAAACAAATGCACACATACAGTGAATATATATTATTTATCGCATATCTCCTACATGTTTCGACGCATTCTGCACCGTCCTCAGGGAGAACTCTTGTCACCTGCTCATAAACATCTGCTTATTGTAATATTGTTACATTGATCACAAAGTATAAGATATATTATACGTCTTTTATACATTATTTACAATTATTAGAACAATATTTGGCACGGAATGGAAAACTTCACGATAAAATCGAAATGCATTAACAAATGCGAGTAAAAATTTCAAATTTGACATTTCACGAAAATTCGATCCGTAAAATTCGCATCTCCTTATGCGGAGAGACGGATGGACATGATGAGGCCAGCAGTTGTTATTTACTTTGCTCAAAGTCCCAGAACGGTATCTGAAAATTGGGCTTTTTTGTTCATTGTAATTCGTGAGGTATTCTGAACAGAACAAAGAATTTCGAAAAGAGGATCGCCTTCCTACTTCAGGTACAGAGGTGAAGAGATATACTGAAGTTCAGTGAATGAGATCAGTCAAACATGGCTTTTAACTTGCGGACGGAAGGTATCCAATTTTCGAAACAGTGCGGTTTGTTTAGAATTCCATATGGTAGAAGAAGTCCTAAACTCAGTTACGTGGAGTTTAATACACCAATACACCACTGTCAGAACTATTTAGGAAATGTGCGTCGGTAACGTTTTGAGGTCCGATGGCAGATGCCGTCCAATGATATCATGTTCCGATCCCATGCTAGGGTCATTTCAAATAAGGCTACTCTTGAAATTCAGAGGTTATGTTTATCTTCGGTGGTTTGTAAGCTTTACAGTCCGTTTTCTGTTGAACCCAATCTAACTACACTCACAAAACAAGTCACAGTGCAGTGTGAGGATACTAATAAATTCAGAGTCTTCGCATGTGACATTCCGTTGTGTTATGACAGCATACTATGTAAATTTTGTGTCAGTCAAACAAGCTATATTTACACAGTCGATTTCATGTGTCTAAATGAGCGACGTGTTTCGACCTAGGATAAGTCACTCCCAAGTTCACAACAATTGTGAAAACACACTCTGAAGAATATATCTTCTACACTGTGTGTTTACATGCAAGTGCGCAAAATTGCAATAAGCGCCTATTAGCTACTTCACATCTGTCTATCCTTCCGCATGAACTCGGCCCCATTGGACGGATTTTCATGAAATTTGATATATATTTTTCGAAAACTCTGTCGAGAAAATTCAAATTTCATTACCACCCGACAAGAATAACAAGTACTTCACATGAAGACCTATGCACACATACGACAGTATCTCGCTTAATTCTTGTTATAACGAGAAACGTTTAAGATAAAATTTGTGGAGAAAATTAAAACACATTTTATGTTCAATATCCTTTTCGGAAATCATATCGTTTATGGGATAATCAGGAAAATGTGGTAGATCCTGACAGACCACAGATGGCGACACCGTATATGCGCTTTGCATGTTGAGTATCGAAGGTTACAGACACACTCGGAATACGAAATACTTACCGCTTTCCCACTGCAACATTGGTTGCACGAAAGCGTCTCAATGTTTCGTTTATACGTACACTGCCTGTCTTGTCCAGAATTTTTGTAAGCTTAAAAATGATATCCTAAGTCGAAACATGTCTTTTTTTTTTTTGGACACACAAAATCGGTTGTCTAAGTACAATCGTGTTTTGACTGATACAACATTTTTATAGTAAAGGATCAGATGTTTTGAAATTCGGACATCATATTCTGTCATACATCGAAGCGCTGAAACCAAAGTTACGTTACTTAAAAATTAATGAATAAACGACACAATCCAAATAAAATATGAAGTTTTAAATTATTGTATCGTTCAAAGCGGCACTGACAGACGGAACGGTTTATGCCGAACATGTGGGCGAAGACAGCTAACTGCTCTGCTCACAGTACAATTCTGACTACCTAACGAGCGGACTGGCAGACTGTTACAGTCATTTCACTGTTTACGTTAAGTAGGGCATGGACACCATTGTCCATCGGGCTGTGTTTGTAGTAAACGGCTCGTAACAGGAAGGAGAAGGAACAAAAGACAGCAGACAAAGCCTGTCTAAATCGATGTGAAACGCTGTCAACAGTTTTTGGGTAGCGCTAGTTCTGACGGTGAGAACTTCCGGCTGAAGTGTCCCGGTCGCCATGATCCGGGCAGATGGGAGTTAATCGTTCCGTTTTGAATCGCGACATAAAGACAGCCGACGAATAATTTCAAAATGTGGGAAGTTAAAATAATTGGGAACGTGAAAAAAAAATATGAGCACAATAACTGGCGCAAAACCCTACTACAATTTGGTCCAGAATCTTTTGTCTTCCTGTTTGATATCTAAAAAGTAAAAATTAAAAAAGAGAGAATTTGCCGAAATACACGTAACGTGCCCTGATGAAAACATACTTACATAACAATAAATATCATATCAAAATAAGGTTACATGAAAGTTATTTAAGTTAAATAAATACATCGTATCGACCGAAAAATTTATTAATGATCAAATGTAATGCAAAATCTTATTATAAATTCTCGTTTCCTAGCGTTGAAGACTTTTACGGACCACATAATCTCATTAGACTTAAAATTGTTTTAGATCACGACAGAAAAGGACTTAAAATATTCATACTCTGAATATATGTTACACATTAAATCTCATTAATAATAACTTGAATAATTTATTGAGAAAAGGGATGTGATATTATTCCCTCAACAAAAACACTTTTATATGTTTGTGTAAATTTCCCATTTTACAATTGTAAGTAAGCTTAATGCCGATCCCAGTAGCCGCGGTGCCTAAAGCGTAGGTCTGCGGTCGTTTCCCTGCTGAGATTTTGGGTTCGAATCCCGCCTGGGGTATGGATGTCTGTCTCTTGTGAGTGTTGTGTGTTGTCGGGTAGAGGTCACTGCGACCAGCTGATCACTCGTCCAAAGAGTCATACCGACTGTAGTGCGTCGTTGTATGTGATCTAGAAACCTCATGAATGAGGAGGTCATAACCCTCGTTAGGCAGCATATGCCACAAGAAAAAAATAACCCTAGTACTTGGACTCTTCATGGAAAAAATCCCCACATTCATCCAACGTAAAGGACCAGACTAATGCCAACAAGTAAGGCCGAAACACGTCGTATTGGAATAAATAATATAATACAAGCTGTTTGAGGGGTTGAAAAGTCTTTCCAAACTAAGAAAAAGCTTCTACCTAATAAGTAACCGCGCTTCTGTATTTACATGTGATCTTCAGTGTCAAATGTCAAGACGGCAGCAAACAAATTTAAAATGTACAGTGCCAGTATTTGCTGGGAGGGACTCAAAGAAAGCACAAATTTTCTTCTCTAAAGACCGCTTTTCTAATTTCACAATCATTAGACTATTCGATTCTCGGCACGAACTAGAAATTTCTTCCTCTACAGGGTCGAGACAAGCTTGGGGCTCATTCAGCCTCTTATTCGGTGTATGCTGGGTTCTTTTCTCCAGTGGTTAAACCGGACGAAGCATAAAGCTTACCATTCACTTCCAAATAGTTTCAAAGTTAAGAAAGAGTGGAAATATACCCTCCATCCCTCACATACCATCCTGAAGTGTACAGAAACAGTTCTACAATTTTTTTAACTTACCGTCTGCGATCGAGTGCCAACCGCAGCAGAACCGGGAAATAAAATTTTCGTGCCTACAAATTACTTTTAATTCTGAACTGTCATATAAGGAACAACGTTAAAGAGCGCATGAGTTGAGCGATAATACAAGGGAATGGATTAATGGAAGGAAAGACGGAGTACAATGCTGGAGAGACATTATATCCTTACAAGAAACTCCCAGTCAGCAACAGAAAACCGACAAATTTATTTTATTTCGTAACAAAATACTATTCAATTTGCACGCGGAAATTACCGCTCTATGTATGTGTGCATGTACACGCGTAAACATGTGTACGTTGTGCTATATTTCAAGGTAAATATTTCAGTGGCGCATGAAGGAATCTCTGGAGAATAAATGTGTCAAATTAAAAAACACATAATCAACTTTAGGTGCATGGGAGCATAATTTCTAATTTAATTACTAAAATTCATATTTCACAGCAAGATAAAAGTCATGAACCAGGGAAGAAAGCAGACGTCGGTAAATTATTTATGTGGTCTAACATGAGATACAATTAAGGCCAAGCTTACAGAAGTTGTGTATAGTGTGCTTACCAATTAACTGTACCTACTTTCTTTCAATCTATTTCCGTATCTTACCAGCAGGACAGTCAGAAAAATAAAGCCCTGTAATTTGATTATGGAAGTCTAAATCAAACTGCTCAGGCTGATTATGTTAATTTGTTAGAGTAAAACAACAACAAAAATAGAGCAGTATTATTTGTTTCCAATCAAGTAGAACCGCAACTAACTATAGGGATATAAATAAACTTCACATGAAACCAAAATCGTCAGTCAGTACAAATACAACTATACATAACAAACTTTTCATTAATTATTAATGTGTACACAATAGAGGTAAACAGAAGAGGGGCTCACGGTAATATAGGCAATAAAAATTTGTGTAAGGATAGTTATCATCATCCCGTCCATTTCCATCACCTCCGGAGATCAGAATGTGCATGCGAAACGAAAATCCTGCCATCCATCTGGTGATGTAAACTCCTTCCTTAAAGTGGCGGTACAATATGAACTGAATTTTTGACACCATTCTGGACACACTTCGGTCAAATATTAATCTAATATCGTTAGATACGATTAACATTTACAACGTTCTTCACTGTGTAATTATCTCAGATCCCCGTTACGTAATCTGTTTACATTTAGATATTATCCTCGACGCTTCTTTTCCGAACATTTTTAATACCGAGACACGGTTTTCCGTTAGAGTCACAGTGTGGCACAAATGTCTGTGTTGCACTGTTCAGCAACACATAGCGTGTGTACTTTATGAACGTGCGTGAAGGAACAGGACTAAGTGGTTTTGCTCGTTCAGTCACTAAAACGCCACAATTAGAGGTGCAACCCCGCGGTGTGGAGAGGCATGAGGGTAGGTTCATAATCCTGTCAACATCAGGTCTTTCAAATGCAAGAAACAAAAATTCCATTAAATCTGCCCTACGTTTCCCTCACTCTAGCTGCGATATTGTCTAGCGCACATTCTAGAGCTCGGTTCTCGTATCATTTACTTACATTTGAACGAAAATCCAGATTGGAGTGAGGACATTTTCCAGCAAACTTGTGCAGTTGTTTTGAGGGTTCTGAAGGAAATCAGTTCTTCATTTTCATTATATCGGCTAAATGCTTATCTCTCTAGTTGAAGAATAAAAGACCAACTTGATGCCACTTGTTATTTTATTTCACTTCCTATGTGCTCAACATGTTTCGGACATTAATATATCCATCATCAGGAGCTTGCGACTAATCTGTTTAATTACCACACAGGTCGTTTTGTCCTCGGTTCGTTGTGTGTTGGAGATTTGGTGTGGTTGGGTTGGAGTGGTATCCGTGTTGCAGGCTGAAGCTTCAGCCTGCAACACGCAAGTCGTAGGCCGCTGAGAATGCGCACAATATGACATTGTGCCACAGCACCGAGTTAATATAAAGAAATTAATCAGTGAGTGTTTTTAATAATGTGACTTTAGCAATGAGCATTGTAGCTCCCTGAAGATGATGTTAGGATCGAAACATGTTGGAGTGATTTTAAATGTTTTAACGTAAAAATTGTATGTATGTGCATTAGTTGGTGTGCTAATTAAATAAACATAAGCCGATTTGAATTACTTATATCTTAGATTAATAACAGTTGTTTATCGGGATCCAATTTACATGAAAAACATTAAAAAGAGAAAAACACTTCAGAAGCATGCCCCTCCTTCCCCTGAGGCCCATTATATCTTCTTTTCCTTATTTCTTTCCCACTTCTCGCTCTACCGTTGAGCAACTGTATTCATCAAGGTAACACGTTTTGCCATCACTTTTTATAAACGTTACGTTTGCGACACTTCGCTTCTCTGTGTCTATGGCATGCTCCTTCAGTTCCGTGTGGGGATGACTCTCCTTCCCTCCGGAGATTCTGTTTTAGCGATTCAGTGAATGACGCTTCTTTCTACCTTGAACAGCCGTCCTCTCGCTCTTCGTATCATTATCTCATAATATCACTGGCTCGACTTCTTCATCGATTCTAGCTCCTCACTGTGCTCTTTATAACGAGGCCCATGGGAAAGAAGCACGCGCCGACGCGCCTCGCTGCTGCTAACTCACGACGTATACAGGATATATCGAAAAGAATGGGTGGATTGCCTACAAATAGTGGGTGGAAACAAAACCATATATACAGTACAGGCTTTTATTTTTATGTGCTTAGGTATCGCACTTTTCCTTATTCCTCTCTTCTTATTCCAAGGATGTGTACTTAAAAAATTGATGAATTCCAAGTAAACTTGCAGCTAACACTCCCCCTTTCTACTTGCCACTGGATGTCATTTCTTTTCTTCCTTCATCTTGCTGGAAAAGCAGGAGGAATGTTGTAAATAATCAAAATGTAGTTTCCACAGGGATGGAGTATGTATTTTCTTTCCTTTCTTGGCATCTGCCAGTAGAAAAGAAATATGTCTCCGCGATGGAGCTTTTTTTTTTTTTTTTATTCATGCGAAGAGTAAAACCAATCGCTTTAATGCTGTACCTCAAAACGCCATGCTCATTCTCGACAATTTAGTTTCACAGCATCGGTCATTTCTACTGTGTCTAAATTTGAATTTTTTTGCTGTGAGAAAGAAGCATTCTAGAAGTCTGTAGAAAATGAAAGAATATCATTTGTGCTTCCCTATCACTAGAGAGTACGATATAATAGAAATGCACATCGTGCAAGAGACTTGTAATGAAGATTGAAGTAAAAAAAAACAAAACAGTTTAAAAACCATTAAGTGCATGCGCTTTCACGCAAACCATTCCGTTAACTAAATTTCTCCAATGCTTACTGGAGTCCAAAATTTTGATCCCATTAATAGATCAATGTCATTCACAACACCCAGTCACTTTCATTCCTCCCCTTCCATTTTCCTTCCTTCAAGCGACCCATATTAATATCATATTTCCATTCTTAAGTCGGCATTACATGTAGTCTTATTGTAAGAGAATTTCCCGCCAAAATTCTGTAATCAATTATTTTCCTTCCGTCCAGGTCACAATTCATTGTAAATGGACTAGATAGCCTACAAAATTAATGGAAATCGTACAACTTGTTCCCTTGTTGCTGCCTTGACTCCGGAAATACGAAAATGTTTGTTTCGAATCGCCGTATCACGAGATGGACCCTACATATATTAAAGGCAGGATAGTTACACGTAATGAATTTGAGTGGAAACAGAAGGCATCGGCCATGCAAGATTCTGTCGTGCTGAGAGAGGAAAATAATTTTAACCCTTTGACCCTGGAGATGGACATTTACAGTTTAGCACACCATTTATGTAAAATGTGAATATTTTATGAACCAAGAAGGGTAACATTAGGAAATACACGGCATTTTGTGGAGAAATAAATGAAGATACTGAGAGAAAGTCTAAAAAAATAATTAAATATATTTGTTGTCTAAATATATAAAAAGCCTACTCTGGGCAGTAGCGGTACGTCTGTCCTATATATAGGATGCATGGTGCCTAAAGGTTAATATATCCAGTCAGGTTTAAAGTTCTACTGGCTGCAATTTCCAGAGAATAAAGCAGGATATTAATTGCTACACAATGCTATTTGTTAATGTAGTCACGACATATTATTTGGCAAGAATTTTGTTCGGACACACGGTTAGGCGAATTATCGTTTTTTTTTTTTTTTTTTTTTTTTTTGGAAAATAAACCGCTCCGTATCCGTCGCTGCTCTAAATGTCTGTACTGAAAAACAACAACACTACATACTGCTTTGTCCATCGGCAAATACCTTCATCCAATAATATCGCCGGGGCAAAATAATGTGGAAATACATTTGTTTGTAACCACGCCCATGGCAAACTCATTTTGTTCCATAATACGGCCAGGTCAATCTATTGTTTTTTTGAATAACTGAAAAATAAAAAACCAACTAGATGCCACGTATTATTTTATTGTGCTTCTTATAGGCTCAACATGTTTCGGGCGTTACTATGCCCATCATCAGGAGCTCGCGAATATGATGTTGATTACCACATTGGTCGTTTCGTTCTTGGTTTGCTGTATGTTGGAGTTTAGGTGCGGTTCGGCTGGAGTGGTGTCCAGACTGCAGGCTAAAGCTTTAACTTACAGCCCGGACACCACTACAACCTAACCGCAACTAACCTCCAACATACAGCAAACCAAGAACGAAACGACCGATGTGGTAATCAACATCACAGTCGCGAGATCCTGATGATGGGGATAGTAACGCCCGAAACATGTTGAGCCTATAAGAAGTACAATAAAATAATAAGTGGCATCTAGTTGGTTTTTTATTCTTCAGTTATTACAAAGATGTACGTTCCAATAAACATAATTTTTTTTTGTTGAACCGTTATCGCAGATTGTCTTGTTAAGGAAAACGGCCACAGCAAAATAGGAGTATATTACCCAGTGACGTGGCCACGGTGAACTATTTTGTTCACAAACACAGCTACGCCAAATCTTTTAAATAAAACCAACTTGGTGCACAATTTATTCTTAGTATATTTATCAATCTCTACATGTTTCGGGCGACTATGTGCCCATCATCAGGAGAAACAACTGTATTTATGTGACAGTTGGAACTTGTTATTCAGTGTGGATGACTGTCTGGTCATGTAAAGAGTACTAAGAGTAAATTGTGCATCAAGTTGGTTTTTATTTATAAGATTATACAGAGATGCGCGGTCAACAAAACGTAAAATACGCCCAACTGTGTTGGCGGTGAATGCGGCCACTACAACACTGCGCTTCGGAGTCGCTAACCTAGAGAGAGGTAACAACATACAAGCATTTTAAATAACTGGTATTTATTTACTTCTGAAGCAGCTCATTACATCCCTCTTTTTAACAACAAATGTCTGAGACTGAAAACGCTCGTTCCACATGTTTCTGTCTGTTTAAGTTGTGCTGCAGTGGGTACACAAACTCCTCACCGCTAATGTAAAGTGAACGCTTATTTAGGGTCACGAAGCGTAAAATGTAAACGGTGAACAGGGCGTGTGTGTAAACTTACACGTAATCAATGGGGTGAGAGTGCAGCGAACGAAGCCCAGCTATTGTATACATACCGTGGGGTAACGTTTAGGTTAAGGGTCACGAAATGAATGGCGGGAGGTAAAATAAGAGGTAATTTAAAACCCTGGGGCATATAATCAAGTAATTTCGTTTTCAGACTAGGACTCAGGCTGTACGTGTATGTTAATGACTGGGAAGAAGGCTTTGTCACCAACGTTTCATTTTGATTGTGTTGCAGGGAATATAGTTATCAGGTAGACCAGTACATTACTAGGCACTAATAATGATGAAACAGCTGTCAGTCTGTCTGTGTTTGTACGTCTATCTGTTTGCCACTATATCCGCTTCACAATTACATTGTACAATTAACTGTGTGTCACCATACGTTTCAACAACTGTGACTGCAGTAACTGCTTGTAATTTTACTATGCTGCCTCTAGGTAAATCTGGGAAATCTGAAAACATAGAATGTATGGTTGAATGTCTAATTGTTTCTTCGCTGATGTGACAATCATCATCAAATTACTGGCATACAGTGCTGGACAGCAGAACTGCGAATAATCCCAATACGAAACAGTGGAAGAGTCATTGTCTCTTCTGACAAACAAGGAAGAAGAGCCTCAGCTGTCAGGAGAGCCGATCTCGGAGCCTACAAGAAAAGTCGTCAACTCCCGCCAACGAGACAGAATTGTTAACTATTTCATCGCGACTTGTTACATACCACGAGATACTAATGAGAAATCAGTAAGATTTTGTTAACGCACGTGCTACATAGGCTAAAAAAGCAAAGGGTCCGAATCAGAGTTATTTACACCAGCTACAACCAACGTCCAGAAAAGAACTCCTTGCTTGAGGTTCCGCGGATAAAGGGATATTTCCCACTTCTCATTCATATATGCATGTCGCAGGTTTTTCCCACCTTCATACAAAATAATGATAATAATTTTACAAATGCAAATTATGATGCTTCCTAGTTTTGTATTTTAGTGAATGCGCTATTAGAGGTACGTAATAAGAAATAACAGGTGCCAAAAAAGCCAACATTCTGGAGTTATTATGACTTCTAGAATACTTGCTTGGCTCATACCCACTAGAGGTTCCGCCCAAGTGTGATTGACGACATTTTCCATTTCCACAGAACGCTGTGCTTGAACTGTTTTCATGATATACGATGCAATTATTAGGCGAAATCTGCTTGTCGGACCAGATTGCTTCTATTACCTTTACTTTCTATTAGAAATCTATTTCCTCCTGGAGTACGAAGGATCATCTCTGCCACTCGTCAGACTGAGGGATAGATGCTCAGATGTGGGGACGTGCACAGGAAACCCCGAACGCCAAGGTTTGCTTACTTGTGGCTTGGCTGTAAGACGGAGAGAGAGAGAGAAAGGTAGACAGACAGACCTCAGCCCTAAAGGGATTTACGACAGATTTCCTTGTAGAGAGGGATGAGATTTTATTCGTTGGTCGATATCAAACACACAAAAAAATCAGAATGAGAGGACAGGGAAAAGAGGGAGAGAGGGGTTGTGTTCTGCAGAGGCTGTCATATATATCTCAAAGTGCTGGAATTGGGAAGGGACTGGAAGGAACCCCATATCCGTTTGCTTCAAACATACAGATAACTTCACTCAAGTGAACATCCACAAAAATTTCACTTCTATTGCAAGACGGTGCGAAACCCTCCCTCTTTTACAGTTAAAAGATACTAAGTCTGAGGTTCTGTAAACTTACTTGTTTACTTGCTTCCTCTAGCGAAAAGGCTAGTGCCACACAGACACGGTCATTCCTCCGCTTTACTGAGTTTACGGGAACGCAATGACTCTGACGATGGTCTTCACCGAGGCTTTATTGCTTTATACTTCGTTGACTTCTTCAGGAAATAATGTTCTACAGACACCGTCACTACTGGTGCTCCACGTTGATTGGTACTTCAACTGCTCGTTTAACAACAACCGTACAACGCGGCCGTGGATTTGGTTACAAAAGTGTTGTGGAAGTGAATAACAGTGGTTCCGAGACAACGTAAGAGCCGTCGCCATATGTGAAGTTCTCATGGCGGTAACTGTGTCGTGACGTCATATACAGTTGTGTAGAAATTTCTCGACATATCCGAGGAACGTACTGCCTCACGGAGTCACATACCCGAGGACTCTTTATTCTTTTTAACAAAATTCATGTCCCTTCGCTGTGTGTCGAGATAATCTGGCACACCATTCTGCTTACTGACATACAACTCGACATATCGCTTACAGAACACATCTATGGGTTTCTTTGGAGACATCATTCCGTTCTGTTCATTATTATCAACACAATATGCACGGATAAAGTGAGTCACAACACAACACTTTCATTGTACATGACACATTAGCTACAAAATTCACTCACTACGTGTTTTAGCCCAGGGAAGGGGCCATACTGTGGTCAGAAAATACAAAAAATGTATAAGAAGGGAGGCATTTTTGAGATGAAAGACGAAACACATATTTTTATATTGTGTCAACTGAGGATGGCCCCTTTTGCGGGCTGAAACCTGTAGTAAGTGATTTTTTTTAAGTAATATTTTGGTGTTGTGTTTGGCTGACCTTATCTGTGGATACTTACGGGTTTCTTGTGTTTCGCATAATTAACTAAGTCATATTCTTCTCTTACATGTCATTAATTAATTTATCCTTGACATGGAGATGCTGTGTTGTCTTGGGGCCAACCAACAGCTCATTGCAATTAACAATAAAGTGTTCTTGAGTTTTTCCCTTCTTCTTAACAAGTGCTTCCTCAACCGTAAAGAGACAGCGGATATATATTAATAGATCATACATACAATATCATAACAGGTTAAAAATTAATCCATACTATTCCTGACAATACTTATCAACGTAGCTACGTCCGTCTTGAAAAAACTAGTGCTCATAAACTAGCACAGAAATTCCCCACCTTCTATGGAACCAAAATGTTTTGACCGTGTTCGCAGCAAGCCTGCAAATTATCCTAACCATAACCACATAAATAATGCGGTCCACATCTTACACCCCCATTTTTCTCAGATCTAATTTTAATGTTGCATCTATGCCTCCGTGTTCGAAGGTGTCTCTGCCTTCAAATATTTCGAATAAAAATAATGTATGCATATTTCATTTGTCCTATGTGTTACATATCAACTCATGATCATCGATTTTACCCCTACAATGTTCGCTGTGACGTATAAATTATGATGTCCTCCTTATGTAATCTACCTGCCAGCCTTTTGGTCCTTTACCTTACGTCCAAACTCTCTACTCAAAAAAACCCTATATTTTTCCCTTGGAGTAAAAGATGAAACTTCAGAGTCATATAAAGTAACGGGAAAAGTATAATTTTGCGAGTTACGTTTCGGTATTAATGTTTTACATAGCAAGAGTGAGGGCAATATATTCTGAACTGAACGCTACCAAGAATTCGCCAAATTTAATATTCCCTTTTGTGTGCTATTATCTGGCTAAAATTCGAGTTATGGCCACTGTTAGCACTGGCCTGTAATACATAATTCAAGGGATTATAGGAATAACATACCACTTAAATTTGAAAATGTTAATTCATTTACATATAAACACGAATTCTACATTAGGTTGAGAATTTATAACATACAACTTAAATTTTATCCCCACTTGATGTACATTAGTAACGTCGGAATTATAAAACGAACAGTAGCTGATGCCTTCTCATCATTTGATCCCCACCGTTCTGTAGTCTTATACTGCTTGTGACGTACTTCAGAATCGGCCACGTTTTGTATTTTGTATTTACCCCGCTAAAATGAAAAGGCTATAAAACTGTAACTCGGTGCAGTTCAGCAACAACCAGATGCACTGAGTACTTACAGAAGGCGCTTTACCATTCACAGACGATGTGGTTACACTCACGTGTCTGGAGTCGTTAATTCCCAAGGCTGGCCCTACATGTACATACTTGTAAGTAAACGAGACTCTTAGTCTGTGACAGATGGCGTTAAACAGACGGCATCGACATGTACATACTTCCACCTACACGACCCCTTCTGTTTGTAACGTGAAGTTAATACCCACACAACCCCGATACACATATATACTTTCACTTATATGAGACTTTCAGTTCAGTTTTAAATGAAGCATTTTAGTGGCAGTAAACGGGCCCCGAACTTCGGACAATTCCCGGAGAAAAAAAAATCCCTTAAAGCTTACATCACGTCTCGTGAAAAAATGAATGTATAATTATTTAACCAAAACTAAGGAAAATGTACGACTTTTAATGTCACAATTTTGCTACTCTCATTTAGAAAAAAAAATGATCAGCACTAGGGATATGTATTTTTGGTACTGTATACTTCTTTCTGCAGTCGCTACTCCTGCTCCAACCTCATAATAACAGACTGTCAACAAGTTTCTCCATACATGCTCGGAATTTAATAATGTAACATTATAACGACTAAAAATGAAATGGCTTTCTACAGATTTCCATAAAAATTATCACTTGATTCTAAAGCTCTTATTGCAAGGTACACCCCAGAAACCCAGGAGATTTTATGGAACATTTTTCTGTTAAAATTACACAAAACATGAGATTGCTTTTTCTCTTCGTGTGTGGACAAAGTGCGACGAATTCAGAGGTTTCCTTCTTTCCCACACATGGAAAAAAAATGTTATACCAAGCTGGCATTAATGTAGACACGTAAAAAGAGCGAACGAAATTCATTCTTTACGCTTAGCATGCTAATATTCGGGCAGGTAAGCAGTAATGATTTGTTCAAAATATTTGGGGAAAAAAAGAGATGTAATACAGAAAAGTTTTACTCAGGACCAAAGAGAAACCCCGAAATAACAGCTGACATATTCGGTAAACATGATTACTTAGATTGCATATGAGTCTAACAATCTCATAAAATTCTTATAAAATGCTTCGTCAAATATATAATTACGTCACAAAAGGAAGGCCCCGCAGATATGAATAAACCATGTTCTGTTAAAATTCTTACTTTATTCTAAGAAGTACATCCTAACTGTGAAAAAGTTTTGCGGAAAAATGTAGAGTAAATAAAAGTTTGTTAATAACACTGCGTTTGTATTTGGATGACTGTTAACTGTGCCGTACAAAAACGGCTTCGGTGGTCTAGCGTGCTGGCCTTTAGTACCCAAGTTTTTAGGGCGAAAAAATCCTCAGCACGCCTTCCTTCGGAGGGGAAGTAAAGCCGTCGGTCCCATGTAGATTTGCGACATGTAAAAGATCACTAAATTTACGTGGAAGTCGGAATTGAGGCAAAATTACTACCGGACATCTTTCTCGCCCACAGTTCCACCTTTTGCTGCTAGGATCTTTCGCGTCGTTGCGGACGGAGGTACCTGGCGGCTAAAGTGGGAACGTCTAAAGGCGGGGGAAAGCAATGGCAAACTACCCCCAAGAACTTGTCCAGGATAGTGTGCCAGAGCCATACCGGTCACATGACTGGGCTCTGGTTCCTGCCAAGCCCGGGCTTCAAGGCTAAATACTAATGATGATGATGATGTACAAAAAGACACGTTTCACAGTATCACTCATACGGACGATGATAAATAAGTACAGTAATTTGGTCCGAAAACATAAATAAAATAAAATACTGCAGAGACGTAGACGTTTATGAGAGAATAATATTAAAATACATCTTCTTAAGTATACAAATTTATGATGATGACGCCACAGAACTGTATCTATATATTACGTAGATCTAATTTATTGTAATATGCTGTCATTACACAACATATAAAACAGTTGCAATTTTACAACTGGTTAAGCTCGGCTACATATTTCGGCTGTTACCTGGCCATCATCAGGCCAACAAAGAAATTGTGTTAATTAAGGTAATTCATTACCGATGGGATCCCACTGTTTACATTAAACTTCAAGCTTAAAGTTTAATGAATGTACCTCAACACTATTTCTTTGTTGGCCTGATGATGGCCGGGTAACGGCCGAAATATGTAGCCAAGCTTAACGTGTTGTAAAACTACAACAGTTTTATATGTTGTGTAACGACGGCACATTACAATAAATTAGTTATACGTGCACAACGGGATGGCACCATTCAAATTACGTAGACCTACTGGCAGTCTCGTCAACACGATAATGAAATTGTGTTTTCCATAAAAGCAGGGAAAATTTTTCTTTTACCAGCAGAGTAATCAACAAGTGTACAAGAAAAGTCCTGCACTATGTAATTACTTCATTAAGTGGAAGGTACTGGGTACAAATCTGTACTTTCTCACAACTTCGTTGAAAAATGAACGGTAAAGATAAAATTGTCATTATAATTAACATCACGCCACTAACCGTTTATTGTAATCCACAGCACTGGATACTGCTAAATAATCTGCTTCACGACGACACTAGGACCAGCCCCCTTGAATAGGACGTTGGAGACGGTCTATTTATATAGGATACAAGTGACGGCGAAGAGAAATTCTCAACCTTTCCTGGTATCAAACTCCAGAAGTACAGACAGGTATCCGAGCTGACTCATATTAACTTATGCGTAGAGAGATTACTGTTAAATAATCGGTGGTATTTTAACTGTCGCTAATCCCTATGATGTAGATGCTCGCCTTTGTGTGACGCAACCGTGGGCACAGGATTCCCTACACGGGGTCGTCAAACAGCGTGCGCGGCCTTTCATGTTTTTTATTTCTTTATTTTTCCGGATTCAGCCAGTATCATGAGGGCAATGTGTCACCGTTGTCGTGCTTATACGGACAAGTGACGAACATCTACTAACGATTCGATTTCAGGATTGCCTTCGTCACTTCCTTCTTACGTCCGTTTCTCGAACCACGTCGGATCACATGCATACGGCAGCCAGAATGTTTGTTCCGGAAGAAGGCGCGATTTCTCAAATGTGACAGCTTAGGGCTACTGTCATGCACCCAGAAATCAATACTAATTTATTCTAAGGCTACCGAGAGACATGTACTTTATCTAGCAACGAATGGCTTCATGGAAACACAATAATTTATGGATAGCTTATAATTTGAAAAGATCGGGCCTGTTTGGTTACTCACATGAAAAGAGAAAATTGAAGAAAACTACAACTAATGTAGTCAGCGGGTAAGAACATTCAGAATCCGGGAGTTAACCGAATATATATCTAATTCACCAATGAACCAGTCCCTTTGGTAAAGCCAAAACATCTGTGGATAAAAAAGGGCACTGCAAATTCTTTAAGTCCTTATCAGAGTCCAAATCAGTGACACGGCACTACGAGGTGTTTTGAAGTCAAAATATATGCCCATTATTTCTGGTGCTTTTGAACGAAATTTGTGAATTTAAAGAGTACTTTTGAAGGCGTGTCTGATGTGCCCTAATGTTTCAGTTTCGTAAACAATCTTTTAAGGTTAAATTCGAAATATCCAGCCTACACAACAACACGTTGATCGGATCTAAATTTGACTGGTGTGAGTCAAATAAATCGAAAGTTCCCATAAAGCTTAAATCCAAATCTATTAATTTTCTCTACAATTCTCGCCTATAAATCATCTGCCACATGCACGAAATATATTACTCAGCATTTTACGGATTCGTTAAGATCTATTAATCTTATCTGAGAACAATAATATTAGATGTGAGGAATACTTAAAGAAATATGCTTCAACGTTACCATTTTGCAGCCCTCAGTTTCTCTAAACTGCGCCGTGCAATTAAAATGGAAAGAAATAAATGAAAAATGCTTCTTTTGCCATTTCCAAATTAGAAAAATTGTACTCACAACGCCACATTTCGACAAACACAATAACCGTAATTTCTCCACACCCTAAAAACAATCCTTTTAGACCTCCAGACTTCCTTCTTTTCAAATCAGGTAATGGCAGTTCCTCTAAACTAACCGTAATATTTATACTACCATAAGGTGATGTAAGAACGGTGCTTCAAACGCAACATACAAGTTATACAGTTATGGCGTAGACCCTCTGAATCTGAGAGTAGCTACAACAGTTACACAGCCATGACTGGGTTTCTTGGATTAAGCAGATCCATATTCATCACATAAAATACAATACAGCCGTAACTCGGTTGTCAGATCTTAATTTATTAAAGCAGGGTCTACCGCGTGAAGATGAGGATAGAAATAATTAACGAGAGGCTGTGAAGAATCCTATGCTATGCGACGTGCGTCCGCAGCAGCTGCAGTCACGCCCGCTTGTTCATGCAAGCACTGGTCCAGTACAACTACACTCACTGGTGGACAGAGAGTACAGCGTTATAAATCTAGTTTGCAAGAAAGAGAGAAGAGCTAACAGAGGGTGGGGAGCGGGACATGGCGGAGCTGACAGAGCTGCTGATGACTGATGACTGAACATAGTTATTTATCATTACACTACGGTCCATGCAGCATTCTGATGTCGTGACATTTTGCGCTGAATTGATTCCAGGACATCACCGTCATGTTGCCATATCAAAGGTCAAATTAGCGATGACGCAGCAGGTAGAACAAATTTAATAACGAATCAGACCTATTAAATTCAAATGCATCGTGGAATAATACATAAGTAGTATAATTATCAACAGTTATTGTAACAATCTTCATCGACATCATCGTCGTCGTTTATGTATGAAACTAGACTTTAATACGATCAATGAACTGTAACATATTAAGGTCACACAGTGCTTGACCGCTTCATATTGTATATACGCTGTACACTTATTTTTAAATATTTCACGACGTTAGTTCTTACACGCACTAGTCACACCAGTACCGAAACACAAATAATAACACCAGCTGACCCCAGTGACCGCTCGCCTGCTGACACATTGGGTTCGAATCCCGCCGGGAAAATGGAGGTTTGTCTGTTGTGAGTGTTGTGCGTTGTCAGGTAGAGGTCTCTGCGACGAACTGATAAATCGTCCAGAGGAGTCTTACCGACTGTGGTGGGTCACTGTGTGTGATCAGGAAACCTCAAGCATAAGGAGGCCATGGCCCTCTTTTAGTCGCAGCGCCACAGGAAAATTAATACTACCAGCGCAAATGAGAGGCCTCAGCATTCTCCCCATAAGCAAAATTATTTTAAAAATGCATATCTGATTGGATTTTTATGTTGTATTAGATTTTAAAAAAGTAAATAAAACAAAAAAAATAACGTTGCAAGATTTTAAGTTCTCACAGCGGTGAAGGTCGAAGCGGCGCAATTTCCCAAAGAATTGAATCTTCCAAAACATTATTATTATTATTATTATTATTATTATTA
>Ga0123355_10005129_pt1 | contig 19111 bp, 21 predicted proteins | sample TergutEmb28metaG_3_FD_89872 | JGI IMG/M metagenome (GOLD analysis project Ga0123355, IMG submission 89872) | Embiratermes neotenicus P1 segment gut microbial communities from Petit-Saut dam, French Guiana - Emb289 P1 | ecosystem: Host-associated > Arthropoda: Insects > Digestive system > Gut ... | reverse complement strand
GCGAGGAGGGCTTTAGCCCGACGCGGCAATCCAGAAACATGAGTATTCCACTATTTCCTGGATTGCTTCGTCGCTTCACTCCTCGCAATGACGAGCAGCGGGTGGCTTTTTTGACAAGCTGTGCATACCTGCTAGCAGGTATACCTTATTTCATCCCATCAGGCATTTTAACAGTTTTTGCTAAGTTTTCCAACACATCATTTTCCGCAATTTTCCCCGCTTTCGCCTGCTGCGTAAGTATAACACGGTGGGCGCAAACATCGCCCAGCACTTCCCGCACATCTTCCGGGATTACATAATCGCGCCCAAGCACATACGCCCGCGCTTTTGCCGCGCGTGCGATAAAAAGCGCACCACGGGGGCTTATCCCAAGTTCAATGCGGCTATCCTCGCGGGATGCCTCCGCAATTTCGGCGATATATTTAATGATGCTGTCTTTTAGCGTAACATTTTTCACTTCGTCTTGCATTTTAAGTGCATCTTTAAGCGATAAAACCTGCCGCACGCCGTCTATTGGGTTGCCCCTTTGCCTGTCACGGATAATGGCCATTTGGCTTGCAAAATCCGGGTATCCGATGCTTAGCCGCATAAGGAAGCGGTCCAGCTGTGCGAACGGCAGCAGTTGCGTCCCGGCCGTACCCACATTATTTTGCGTGGCGATAACAATAAACGGCGAACGCAGCAGGTGCGTCGTACCATCTACGGTGACTTGCCGTTCTTCCATGGCCTCCAGCAGCGCAGACTGCGTTTTGCTGGACGTCCGGTTGATTTCGTCCCCCAGCAAAATATTTGCGTCGTTCACCGCGCCGGGCATGTAGGTAAGACTTCCCGTTTCCTTGCTATACACGGAAAAACCCGTAATGTCCGACGGTAAAACATCCGGCGTAAATTGGATACGCCTGTAGCTTAACCCCATTACCTTGCTGGTTGCCATGGCAAGCGTAGTTTTGCCCACGCCGGGCACATCGTCCAGCAGCACATGCCCGTCCGCCAAAATGGCAATAAGCAGCTTGGTTAAAGCTGCTTGTTTGCCGACAATTACTTTTTGAATTTCGTCAATGACCTGTTGAATTTCTTGCCTCATATTTTACATTCCAATCTTTCAATTTTCGGAAGCTGTAATAACAGTAACGCTCCCTTGCGGCGCGGCATAGCGTTCATCTATAACGCCGCCTAATTCTTGCATAATGTACATCCACACAGCATCGACCACAAAAGCAGAGGTAATGGTGCTGTACTCTTCGCATCTTTCCAAACTGATATAGTTGGAATCCATGCCGTTGAAAATCGCGTTGCTGGTGATAATTGCATACGTGGCGGCAGGGTCAAAGGCGTTGCCGTTTATGCTGTCAATGGTAACACGGCGGATAGAATTGGCTCTAAACCAGTGGTTGCCATATGCTTCCCCGGCGTCAAACGGAATAGTAGTGTCAACGGTGAATGTGATGCCCGCGACATGTGGGAAAGCCGCCGCGGAGGCGAAAGTTGCGTCTGTAAACGGCAGCCCTTGCGTTGCGGCTTCCAGCATCTCCAGAAGCTGCGTGCCGGTGAGGTACATCACCGCTACGCGATTAGGGAATGGCAATACGCGTTGTAAGTCTCTCCTGGTCACGTCACCGGTGTTCAGGAAGTCGCGCAAGTTACCGCCGTTCCATATGGCCACCACGTTTTCCGGGGCAACCATAATGCGGTTGTTGCCGGCATCGATATCATCTTCGTCAAAAAAATCTACAATGCCGCCTTCAAGCGCAAACCACCTTAGTGCGTTTGTCCAAAGGTTGCCTGTGTTGGTTTCGCCGGAACGAGACGCGGCAAAAGCGCCTTCCAAAGTCACTTCCGACCTTGCCCATGCGGTAAATTCTTCGTGAACCATTTCCTTTACGTAGTCCACGGCCGCTTGCATTTCTTCATCGTATTCCACGCCGTCCAAGTTGATAAGGCTGTGCGTCATGACCCGGTTTGTCTCGTTGTCGATTACAACAACGCCAATAGTAAGCCCCACGCCGGAGTACACATCCAGGATAACTGCCCCGCGTACAAACAGCGGCGCACCCACATTGGAAAGCCCTATAATAAGGTCGCTGCCTTCAAGCGCGTCAACCTGATATGCCGCAGCATATGCGGGGTCTTGAAACGTCAGCCCATCTAGGTTAGATTCCAGAACCTGATTGACCGTATCTGGGTCTGTCAGCCCAAAGAAGCCAACTTCGCGCCCAGAAGCCGTAATTACAACCGCGCTTGCGCCAAATGCGTAAAGCGCCTCTTCTCCCGCCGTGATGTTCGCGGCCACTGCGTAAAACGATGCTTCTTCCAGCAAATAGCCAAGGCTGTCGTCCTCAAAAATAATGCCATGGGTTTCCACACCAACTGTACCTGTGCCAAAGTCAAATTCGCGGCTGCCAATGGCAACAACATCATACCCGGCTTTGTCCATGAGCTCTATGACGGTACGCCCGCTGTCGTACGCGGAGTATACTGTGCCTTGCAGATAGTTGCCCGTGTCCACAAGAATAACGTCTGCACCCTTTGCTTCATATATGTTGCGCAGTGCGGCTATTTGCGGCAGAACATCAATGTTGCCGCGTATATTCCCGGTGTAGATAATTACGGTGGTGCCGTAAAGTTCGCCCCTTTCACCTGCAGATGAATCGTATTCCGCAATAACAATTACAGGCAGCAGCGCTGCGCACAAACAAAATGCGAGGATAAAGCTAAGTACTTTTGAAAACTTTTTCATGGTGGTGTCTCCTTTTTTCTTTGATATTTTTGCAAAAAATATACCGCAAAAGCGGCAAGATTCCTTCAGAAATCTCATGCTACCTTCGCGGTAAATATAGAAACGTACATATTTATTTTTATTTGCATCGAATGCCTTCTTCTGAAAGCACTACACTGCCCCTTCGTGGGACGTGACTTATTCTATAGGAAATGCAGGCGAAAAGCAAGAGTAAACAACATATTACGGGTGCAGCAAACTATGTTTGTCCGATTGCCGACAATCCTGTACATCTTCAATAAATATTGTACTATCCTGGATTTGATAAACAATACGATACCTGTCGCATGACATCATGTAACGATATTTTCCACTTTTAAGATATGGTCTATTGTAAACGGGATTACGATATGGCATACGTTCAAGAGAATGCATGTCAGCTATAAGTCCATCTAATAGCTTTTCAGCAGCAGTTTTGCTAACTTGTGCCAAAAATTCAAAGTGGTCGTACATCCTGTCATTCGCCGCAGGGTCAACAATAACCCTATATACCTTATCCTCTCTATTCATGCGCCTTTGCTCCATTTTTAACAGCCTTGCGCATATTATTTTCAAATTCGTCAATGGAGTAACCTTGTGTACCGGCGAGTCTTGCCCGTTCCGACGCTAAAAGCCGCTCGGCAATAATCAAATCTTCCTCTCGGCGTCCATATGTTTCTATATCCATAATAACCATATCGCCCTCGCCGTTTCGCGTTAAAAACACAGGAATCCTGTTCGAACGGCATATTTCCGCAATACTGTTGTAATTTTTTCGCAATTCACTGGACGGTTTAATCATAGGTTGCATTTATTTCACTCCTTCATTAATACAAATTTGCACCCTTATTATACCCAAATTAGGGGCAACAAACAACCCTTGTTGAAAAAATCACAAATATAGTCTTTTAAATTGAGAATGGACTTCATGTCCGTTCTCAATTTAAAATGACTTTCCTAAATTCAGCGGTCTATGCTACAGCATACAAGACGGTTTTGAATTTAAACCGCTATAAGTTTACATTCCATTCATATTATAGTATGCTAATAACATCATAATTCCGGAGGGCAGACATACACCTATGAGTATTATTCGGATTCGCAAATAAGGCACACGTAAAGCAAAGATGGTTTTAACCACCTTGTTTTTGTGTGCCTTTTTCGCGTCTAATTCGAATGAAAGAGGTGTATTTTTGTGCCCAAACGCACGAGCAAAATGGAAAAAACTCCAATCTGGGTATCCCAGAATTTTTTGACCAGCAAAAAAATAATCCAAAAATTAATATGTAAAACAAGCATTCATGCGAACGACCATGTCATTGAGATAGGCCCCGGCAAAGGCCATATAACCGGCATGTTACTGCAACATTGCCGGAAGGTATCGGCGATTGAATTAGATCAGAAGCTTTATGACAGGTTGCTTTCAAAATACAGCAAATGCGGCAACCTCAGCCTTTATCACAAAGATTTTATGAAATGGAATTTGCCTGTTAACGGCGAATATAAAATATTCTCAAATATCCCTTTTTCTCATACCACCGATATACTGCGGAGACTCACCGAATGTAAAAATCCGCCGCAGGAAGCGTGGATTATCATGGAAAAAGGCGCGGCCAAAAGGTTTATGGGCTTACCTGGCGAAAACCTGCGCTCTTTGATGACAAAACCGATGTATGATATGCGTATCGTTCACTTTTTTAGACGCGAAGATTTTCACCCCATGCCTAAAGTAGATGTTGTAATGGTTCATTTTAAAAAGAAACCCATTTGCGATATCCTGGCGGCAGAGTGGCGCAATTACCAGGGTTTTATCACAATCGGGTTAAAAGATAAGGCCGGATTATTAAGTCTGCTCACGAAGCGGCAGTTATCCAGGGCCTGTAAAATAGCAGGTGTGAGCGATTTGGTATCTGCGGAGATACTGTACATCCAATGGCTTTGCCTTTTCCGATGTTACCGTGAATATTTGCGGCGTTAAACCGACAAACCAAACAAAATTATACTCGTCGCCACGCCAACATTTAACGACTCGCATTTCTTATTCATTTTGATATTTACTTTTATATCGCACATGTCCAACAACGCATCGCTCACACCGTCGCCTTCATTGCCAACTAAAACCGCCCGCCTTTTACTTGCTTTAATAGAATGTAAATCTAACCCTTCTTTTACATCCGTACCAATAATTTGATAGTTTTGCTTTTTCAACGCCAAAACAAAATCCTCTATAGGGCTTTTGATAATATTTATATGAAAAATCATCCCTTGCGTTGCCTGAATTACTTTTTGATTATAAACATCTACGCTATTATTTAGCACAATCGTATCGACGTTAAACGCAACCGCACTTCTAATAATAGTACCAAGATTACCGGGGTGGTGAATTTGGTCAACCAGTAATATATTATCTTCATAATCGGCTTTTTCTTTTCGGCAGCAAATTCCTATAATTTTAGTGGGGGTTGCCATAGCAGATAATTTTTCCATCACATCGTATGTTACTTGATACGATGGTACATCAAAACTATTATTTTTCTCCGTTGAAATTATTTCCTTTAAGCAATTTGCTTTGTGGGCTTCCAAAACCAGGTGATAGCCCTCTACAATAAAGAGATTTTGTTTATCTCTATGGATTTTATTTTTCAATTTACCCCATTGCAAAACTCTAAAATTATTTACAGAATTGATTACGGACATGACAAAAACCTGCTTTCATAATTAAGCGTGTTGAGTAATTCCATTCTATCACATTTTAGGAAGAATAGAATTATCGAACTTCCCAAGCTCACTGATTTTGGGCAACGCTCTAATATGCTTAGAGAAGCACACCAATACACCTATAGCAATATACGCGCCGCCTTGAATGAAAAACACCGTATTTACATATAATATGGTTCCCAATAAACCGCCTGCAAGCGCGCCTATAGCCGCAGTGGTAAAGGCTAAACTTGTGGTTATCGTATCAACTCTGCTGATAAGATTTTTTGGGGGGAGTTTTTGAATTAAGACCTGATAAAAAATACCGATGGCAGTGCTAAGGCCAACATATATGACATACATAAGAATCGCCCTTGCAAGATTATCCGAAATAATATTTACAAATAAAATACGAGCAACACCGGCAAAAACAAAGCTTGCCGCCAAGATTACCCATAACTTAAATTTATTTTCAACTACCCTGCATATATACGAGCCAACCAAACCACCCGTTAGGGCTAAAAACGAAAGCAGCATATATCCTGAAGCTGAACCAAGATGCGTTTCCGCAAGCATAGGGAAATTAACATAGGCAACACGAGCAAAGAAATTCATAGACACGACGGCGATAGTGAAAAACAACATCGCCCCTTTTTTGACAAACACAAACCCTTCCCAAAGCTCGCTTAAGTACACCTTTAATGCGGTTTTATTTGTTTCTGACGCTAACGCGGCAGGTTCTTTATAACGGAAAAAAAGAGTAAACAACGAGGCGATTAATAACAAGGCAGCAATAACGCCATAAAACTGTGTAAAATTCAGTTCGCCGGCCGACATGGTTAGCAATATGGCCCCAAGGCCAACCCCGCCAATAATCCCTAATATGTTCATAAGCACATTGGCTTTTACCAGATCTTCACCATCTACAATCCGTGGCAACATGGCAGTAGCAGCCGGGCCACCAAACATCGTAGCACCGGAAAAAACTAATATGGCAAGGAAAAAGAACCAAGGGCCAAGGTCTAAAAACAAATGTGAAAGCAGCATAAGCGTAACTACGCAAAACTTGGTAAATTCAACAGCTCTAAGTACCTTTACCTTGTCCCACCTATCCACAAAAGGCCCTACAATAAAGCTGACAACAAGCGGCGCACCAAACATAAACCCGGCAATGCCTGTATACATTGGGTTTTGGTACATGGCATGGATAGCCCACATCATAAAAATACTAAACATACCGCGCCCAATGCCGCCAAAAGTAGTAAAAAACGTCATGCTACGGAAATTACGGTTTTGAATAAAAAGTTTAATCATGATAATTCATCCCCCACAGTAGTATTTGTTTCATTTTTCAGTTCAGCCTCCAACTTTTCTATACATTCCTCTGCCCATTGTAGATATGCCTTAGCTTGAAAGGTGCCAAAGTCGTGTGTCATTTGCCAAAACAAGCTTTCTTTTTCGCCATTTGGTGATAAGAATTTGTATGCGTTAATTCTTTCTTGATTTTCCTTTATCTTAACCTCTAAACCGTAAATACACCCTTTGCGGAAAATTTTAAAACGCTCTAAAACAACCTCTGGTGCGCTTGCACCAAAAAAAACGTGCATTAAAAAAGGATCGTGATAGGTTTCATACATTGGGCCGGGATCGTTCATGTACTTGATGAACACATTTAACCCGTCATCTGTTATGGAATAAACCCGCTTGTTGGGTTTGCCTTCTTGTATAACGCTTTTAGAAGTCACCCAACCCTTTTCCTCCATGCGGTTAAGCTCGCGATATATTTGGCTCGACTGCGCGTGCCAAAAAAAATTAAGCGATGCTTCGAATAGCTTGGCTAAATCATAACCAGTTCTGTCCCGGTACTGCAATAAGCCAAGCAGCCCATAAGGTAAAGACATAATAATCACCCCGTCATATATTATACTGATATAATATATGACGGGGTGATTATTGTCAAGCACATTGGCAAATCAAACAAAACAATTTCACATCTATCATATAAATGGATACAATTAAATAAATACAGCAAACAATGTGATGAAGGAGAATATTAATGGACGCAAACATATTTTGGAACACCACCATTGACGCGTTAAAACAAGGTTACACCATGCAAGCAGACACCTACACCTGCCTGCTTTGCGGCGAAACCTTTCACCAAGGCATCATCTACACTATCAACAACACGCTTTACGATGCTAAAAGAGCAATCGCTACCCACATCGAAACCAACCACCCCGATATTTTTGAATTTTATCTAAGTTTTGGGCGGGTATACACAGGCCTATCCGATGGCCACACAGAACTTGCCAAGCTATTTTACAAAGGGCATTCCGACAAAAAAATTGTAGAAATTACGGGCGCAAACAGCATTTCCACCATACGCAACCAGCGCTTTGCCATCCGTGAAAAGTACAAGCAAGCCAAAATATTGGTTACATTGGTAGAACTAATGGAGGAAAAAATGCTACAGTTAAAACAGGAACGCAAAGCCGCCCTACAAAGCGACGAAAAGTTGGTAGACTTCCACCCCGGCGCAACTTGCATAGACGAACGCTTTGCCATCACACAAAAAGAAAAGGATGAAATTTTAAGCAGATACTTTGATAAAAAAGGTCAGCTTATAATAAAAAATTTCCCCGCAAAAGAAAAAAAGAAAATTATCATATTGCAAAAATTAATGGAAAACTTCCAACTCAGCCACAGTTATTCCGAGCAAGAGGTCAACGAAATTTTGCAGCACTACTACGAAGACTTTGTTACCATTCGCCGTTATTTAATTCAATATGGCTTTATGGCTAGGGATAAAACCGGGGCCAATTACCGGGTAAATACCCACAAATAAACACGACACATAGTTGTCGCATTTACTATGTTATAATGTCCTCAAAAACAGGAGTGATTTTATGATCGAATCAAGATGCGGCATATTATGTAGCGAGTGCAAGCACAAGGAATCCATGAATTGCAAGGGCTGTATTGCAATAGACAAGCCTTTCTGGGGCGACTGCGATGTAAAAATTTGCTGCGAAGCGAAAGGATATGACTACTGCGGGCAGTGCTCAGATTTTCCATGCGGCACACTAACTGAAATGTCATATGCAGAAGAAGAAGGCGATAACGGAAAACGCATCGACACTTGCTGTATGTGGGCAAGAGCACAGAAAGCAAAGCCTTTTTCCATAGAAAAATTCCTATCAGATGTTTGGACACAGAACGCTGACGCACTGAAAACATATTTTACTCCCAACGCTCAAATTTACTGGCACGAAACCAACGAGCAGTTTACGGTGGAAGAGTACATTAAAGCAAGCTGTGAATACCCCGGCGTGTGGGAAAATACCATTCAACGCATCGACGAAATATCCGACGGCGTAGTTATTGTATTCCGAACATCTTCTGCGGAAGCAGAATTTCTTGCAACCGTTTTCATCAAATTTGATGGCAATAAAATAAGCCGCATGGACGAATATTATTGCATGTGCGGCACCGCACCGGAATGGCGGCAGGAAATGAAAATAGGCAAGCCTATCATTGAAGGAAAAACCCACACCCAAGAAGGCTGGTAAATATGTACACACTATCGGCAGAACTGACTTTTTACATCCCCCACTCTACTTCTTTAAAGGACAAACGGCAAATTTGCCGTAGCGTTATAGACAAGTCTAGGCAAAAATTTAATGCATCTATTGCGGAAGTAAACACGCAAGATATGCACCACACCCTGACTATTGGAATTGCCGTAGTTTCCGGGTCGTTTTCCCATGCGCAAAACTCCTTAGAGGAAATTATCCGTTTTATGGAAACCCACACAGACGCCGAGCTCACAAAGGTAGAAATGTGAAATTTATACTACAGCCGAAAGGAAATGTTAAAGCATGACCATTTTCATAGACGCAGACGGCTGCCCCGTAGTAGACATAACTGTACGGCTGGCCGCCCGGGCAAAAGTAGAATGCGTAATTATTTGCGATACCGCCCACATATATGAAAAACCGGGCGCAAAAACAATAACCGTATCTAAGGGTAACGACAGTGTAGATTTTACATTAGTAAACATGATTACCAAAGGTGACATCGTCGTGACGCAAGACTACGGCCTTGCCGCAATGTGTCTTGCCCGCGGCGCCATTCCAATGAACCAAAACGGAATGGTTTATACCGATAAAAATATCGATTCGTTGCTTATGCAACGTTATACCGCAAAAAAAATCCGCATGGCAGGCGGACGGCTAAAAGGACCTGCAAAACGGATGCAAGCACAAAACCAAGCCTTTGAAGATAAGCTGCAAGCGTTGTTGGAATAGGGCTTTACACTGTCTATAACATTCTTATCGTTTATTCGCATACCGCGCAGTTCTTTTTTCTGCGCAAAATACATAGTATTCATCCACTGCATAAACCTGAACACCGCCGAATATCGCCGTCAATTTATTCTTGTACCAGTCTTTCCGCTTTGTGACCATGTACATTTTCCCGCCTATGTTTAGCCTATTAAAACCCTTTTCTATAAAATGCTTAGGCACAGAAAAATCTGCATGGTAGGGCGGGTTGGAAAGTATGAACGAAAAATCCGTATCTGTGATATTGTTAAACCCATCGCTTAGTATTATTTTCACGCCGCCAACGCCGTTTAGTTCTGCATTCTTTTTGGAAAGTTCCACGCAAGATTTACTATTGTCGCTCATAACAATATTTTGCTCACCGGCCAGCTTTGCCGCGTAAATGCCAACAACGCCATAGCCGCAGCCAAGGTCAAGCAGCTTGTCCTTGCCGGATAAATTTTCTGCCAAGTTTGCAACAGAAAGCATAGCTAAAGTTCCTTTGTCAATTCCCAATGGGGAAAAGGATGTTTTGCGGGTTTCAAAAGTTAATTCGGTTTCGAAAATCATTTCAGTAAACATTTTTATCACCTTTTCTATGTGTAGTATATCACACTTCCTAATCTGGCGATAATATCCCATGCGCGGATAATTCCAGAAAAAGGTGTGATTTTTTTTGTTTAACCAATACATGAAAAATTTTAAGCGGGTGATAATAGCTTGTGTAATCATGTTGCTTGCGGCGACGGTCGTAATTGCTATATTGCGACACCGTTCACAGCCGGAAGAACGTGAATTTAGCGGAATGTTTATTAAAGGCGGGTTCCATGGACATTTATATCAAGCCCAAGAAAAAAGTGACCTTATCCAACACGTCTGAAGTTACGATACATGACGTTGCCGACGTTGTGGCCACAAAAGAGGTTGCAGGCAAAATAAAAAAAATGCAGCTCATTACCATAGACGACAGCGCAGGCAAGAAACAAAACCACCTCATTAGTATCACGGATATCATCACAGTGATACAAAAAACTTACCCCAACTTTACCGTAAACAACGTAGGCGAAATGGACACCTGGGTGCAGTATATGTCAAAAAAAAGCCCCGACAGAAGCTGGCTGAAGTGGCTAAAAATTGCCGCTGTTGTATTGGTGCTGTTTGTAGGGTCATCTACGGCAATTATGAGTTTTCACACAGACGGGCAAATCCCAAAAATATTTGAGAAATACTACAGCATATTTTTTGGGGAAGAAAAGACCAACCCGGGCATTATAAGCATTCCATACGCCATTGGACTTGGGGTGGGCATCGTTGTTTTTTACAACCATTTCATGGGCAAAAAGCTTACCGGCGACCCAACACCCATAGAGGTTGAAATGGAACTATATGATAGGGACGTAACCGACACCATGGTTGATGCCATGAGCCAGCGTAAGGAAAGAATGGAAAAAGACAATGGAAATGCTTAAATATGCGCTTGTTGTGTTTATTGGCGTGGGTGCGGGAATAGTAGTATCGGGCGCGGTATTCGCCTTTATAACCATTGTAGGCGTTGTGCCGCGGCTGGCGCAAAAGACTAAAACCGAGCGGAATATAAGGGTGTATGAATCCGCAATTGTGCTGGGTGGGATTTTTGGAACCCTGACGGGCGTTGTAAATTTTACCTTGCCAATAGGCAGCGTCCCTGTTGTTTTGCTAAGCCTCGCAAATGGTGTTTTCTTTGGTGCACTGGCTATGTCTTTGGCGGAAGTGCTTAATGTAATTCCCATACTTACACGGCGCGGGCGTTTGCAGCATGGGATGTTTTATTTTGTGCTGGCGATTGCACTGGGTAAATTGGTGGGGGCGTTGTTATATTTTCTTATGTCGGGGTTTTATGATGCAAGTAGTATGTAGGAGTGTGAATTTTATGAATCAGACGGAGCAAGATAAGAAAAATTACGGCGAAATGGTAAAGGCCGCTTCGCCAAGCAGCACGGTTTTTGCAAATTGCATAAAGGCATTTTTATTTGGCGGGGCCATTTGCGCTATTGGGCAAATTATTCAAAATATCCTATTACGTACCGGCCTTGTGCGGGACGATGCCAGTTTAATTACAGCTTCTATTCTAATTGTTGCGGCGGTTCTGCTTACGGTGCTTGGGCTTTACAATAAGCTGGGCAAGCACGCCGGCGCAGGTTCTATTGTGCCAATCACAGGCTTTGCAAATTCCATTGCTGCGCCTGCCATCGAGTATAAAGAAGAAGGTTTAGTGCTTGGCGTTGGCGCAAAAATGTTTATTATTGCGGGGCCGGTCATTGTTTATGGGCTTGCAACTTCTGTTGTTGTGGGCTTGATTTATTATTTTGTAAGATAGGGTGGCTTTGATATGAGCGTAAAACACATAGGCAAGGCAAGCGTTAGGTTTTCTGCGCCGCCGACTATATTGTCCACGGCATCTGTAGTTGGCCCAAAAGAAGGCGAAGGCCCGCTTGCGCAATATTTTGACGAAATATCCGATGACATGCTGTTTGGACAAAAAACTTGGGAACAAGCGGAAAGTGAAATTGTGCGCAAGACTATAGAACTTGCGGTGCAAAAAGCGAATCTTACCATACAGGATATCAACTATATTTTTGCTGGGGATTTGCTTAACCAAATTAGCGGCTCTACCTATGGCGTGCGGGATTTTGGATGTTCGTACTTTGGGCTATTTGGGGCATGTTCTGCCATTGGTTCGGGGATGTCGTTAGGTGCTATGCTTATTGACGGCGGCTTTGCCGATTATGTAGTGTCTTCCGCCTCCAGCCATTTTTGCGGGACAGAAAAGACATTTCGCTTCCCGCTGGAACTTGGTACACAGCGGCCGCCAACATCTTCTTACACGGTAACCGGTGACGGCGCAGTGGTGCTGGCGAAGCAAGGGGATGGGCCGTATGTAACCGCCGTTACCACCGGCACAGTTGTGGATATGGGCGTGACAGACGCAAACTGCATGGGTGCGGCAATGGCTCCCGCCGCCGCAGATGTTATCGCCACCCATTTTAGGGATTTGGGGATTGCGCCGGACTACTACGATGTGATTGCCACAGGCGATTTGGGTAGTGTAGGCTCTACACTGCTGGTTCAGCTCATGCAGCAGCAAAGCTTTGATATCAGCAACGTCCACACAGATTGCGGCTTGCTTATCTTCGACCGCGAAACACAAGATGTAGACAGCGGCGGAAGCGGGTGCGGGTGCTCTGCGGCAACATTTGCGGGATACTTCTACAAGCAACTGAAAGCGGGCAGCATTCGCAAAATGCTGTTTATACCCACCGGTGCGCTCCACAGTGTGGTAACAGTACAGCAGGGTGAGACCATACCCGCCATTGCCCACGCAGTGGCGATAGAAAGCCAGGTGTAGCACATGATTATCTTTTGGGCATTTATTATAGGCGGATTGATTTGCGTAATCGGGCAGCTGCTGATTGACCTGACGAAGTTAACTCCCGCCCGGATACTGGTGTTTTTCGTGGTGGCAGGCTGCATACTGGGCGGCTTGGGCTGGTACGACAGGCTGGTTGAATTTGCCGGAGCAGGGGCCGCAGTCCCGCTTCCCGGTTTTGGTAATTTGCTTGCGCGGGGTGTAAAGCGTGCCGTTGACGAAAAGGGGCTGCTGGGCGTGATAACCGGCGGCGCAACAGCGATGGCGGGGGGATTAACTGTGGCTGTAATCTTCGGATATCTTGGAGCGTTGGTAAGTTCGCCAAAGATTAATACAAAATAAAATCCAGTTGGTGATAAAATATCACCAACTGAAATATCACCAACTGACTAACTCTTTTTCATGCTCTATGTTTCCTGCAAAACATATCGGTTAGTGACGGAATTACCCGTAATGAACGGATAGGAAGTAAAAAAGATGGTAGATATAAAGGAGAGCTTTCCTTTAGTCTACCGTTTTCAATTCTCCGGGAAAGCGCATTTTTTACCGCTCTCATACGATATCTTTTAGATTTACACATAAAAGTGATTTATTCCATGGACAGCGCTGTAGTATTTCACATAGAGTTGTATAGAATTTTCTTTATGGCGAAAGGTGATAACCATGCATAATGAATTTATTTTGTTTGACGGCAACACTGCCGCAAATTTGTACATCGACAACACGGATTGGGACGGCGCAGCCATTGCATTAACCGCGCTTCAAAAAGATATAGAAATGGTGGGCGGGGTTAAGCCTCAGGTGGTAAACGATATATGCAAGTTGGGCTCCATGGCTATAATTGCGGGAACCATCGGCAAAAGTTCTGCAATAAACAGACTTGTCGAAAACAGCAAAATTGACACAAAAAATATCAAAGGCAAATGGGAAAGCTACTTGCTGCAAGTGGTTGAAGCCCCTTTTGACGGCATAGACTTCGCCCTTGTTATAACAGGCAGCGACAAACGCGGCACGATTTTTGGAATATACGAAATAAGCAGAATGATTGGCGTTTCGCCATGGGTATGGTGGGGCGATAGCGTGCCAGAGCGTAAAACCCGCGTGTCATTTCCGGGAAGTCTTCGCATAGAGCAAGGGGAGCCTTCCGTCAAATACCGTGGTTTTTTCTTAAACGATGAAGCGCCAAGCCTATCCGGCTGGCTGGCTAAACATTTCCCCAAAGTGGCCAACCCGCAGGCATCACAAGGCTGCGGCAGCCAATTTTATGTAAAAGTGTTTGAGCTTTTGCTGCGCCTAAAAGGCAATTACCTGTGGCCGGTTATGTGGAATAATTCCTTCCATACAGACGACCCGCAAAACACTATTTTAGCCGATAAATACGGTGTTGTAATGGGGACTTCCCACCACGAACATATGACTTGCGCCGACAAAGAATGGACCTGGGCAAAACTTGGCGACTGGAATTATGCCACCAATCGCGAAAATATATATCAGTTTTGGCACGGCGGCACAACCGCACGCAAAAATTATGAGTCGATTATAACCCTTGGCATGCGCGGGCAGGCAGATACTTCCATACTAGGGCCAAACGCAACGCTAAAGGACAACATGGACTTGATGCAAAAAGTGTTGACAGACCAAAGAGAAATTATTGAAGATGTGCATGGCGCAAGCGATGCCGCCCCGCAAATGATAGCGCTTTACAAAGAGGTTGAGGCTTTTTATTATGGCGATGAATCTGGCAAACTGCACGTGCCGGACGATGTCACACTCATGCTATGCGACGATAATTTTGGCAACCTGCGCACACTGCCGACAGATGAAATGCGCAAACGCTCTGGCGGCTTTGGTATGTATTATCATTTTGATTACCGCGGCGGACCAATAAGCTACGAATGGATAAATCAAACGCCGCTGCCAAAAATTTGGGATAATATGACGGCTGCTTATGAGGGCGGCATTCGCCAGGTTTGGATTGTAAATGTGGGCGACTTAAAGCCAATGGAACTCCCGCTGGACTACTTCATGGCACTTGCGTATGATTACGAAACGTGGAAAGCGCCGAACAAAACCAAGGAGTTCACCCGCAAATGGGCAGCGCGTGAGTTTAGCGCAGATGCTGCTGAAGCCACCGAGGAAGTAATTAGCCGATGCTTAAAAATATTGGGTGCACGCAAAGCGGAGGTTGTGCTTGCAGATACGTTTAGCCTAACCCATTTTGATGAGGCTAATCGTGTGTTACAAAATTTTGAACCGCTTGTTGCAAAGGCAGAATTAATTTATGAAAACTTGCCGGAACATAAAAAAGCCGTATTTTATCAAATGGTGCTGTACCCTGCGCGTGCGGCATTAAACGTATACAAAACGCAAATTTACGCGGCATGGAGTGTACACCTAGCCCAAAAAAGCGACATCACCGCAAATGAATACGCAAAAATGGCACGCGAAGCATTTGCAAAAGATGCCGCTGAAACAGAATACTACAATACAAAACTTTCCGGCGGAAAATGGGACGGAATAATGCGGCAAAACCACATGGGGTATACCAAATGGAACAGCCCGGAAATTAAACCCATACCGGAAACCATGCCTGAAACAGGAGAAGTTTTGCCGGGCAACGCATTACCACAACCCGCACCAGAACCCGTAAAACCGCTTACATTACCTGAAGTGCCACCAAACACTTATATCGAAACTTGCGGCTACGTGTCGATAAACCCGTCGCGGTTTGCTAAAAATATACCCGTAGGCGCAGCAAGTTGGACAATGATAGACGGCTACGGACGCGAATTTGACAGCGTGAAGGTAATGCCCATTACGGCATCATTTGCACTGGGTGAAAAGTCCCCTACTCTCGAATACAATTTCTTTATACAAAACCCCGGCGTGTATACCGTAAATGTATTCCTTGCGCCAACCAATAACAAGTATCATTTTACAGTGAAGCCATTGGCGGAGCAGCTGCGTTTTTCTGTACAAGTAGACGATGGAGAAGTTGTTACAACAAGCACGTTACCGGAAGGGTTTGATGTTGGGCATGGCCGTTCCTGGGAACTTGGGGTCATGAGCAATGTACGTATTGCTGCTGTACCAAACCCGCAAGCGTTGGCAAAAGGGCTTCATAGTTTGCGTATTTGTGCTGTTGACGCGGGTATTGTTATAGAAAAAATTGTAATTGCGCCGCCGGAGGTAAAACAAACTGTAGTGTCAAATCATCCGCCAACAGAGCATTTTATGGGCGCGTATTTCGGCCCGCCAGAGAGTGAATATACTTTATAATTTTTTACGCGGAAAAACTCTAAAACACGGGCGAACACAGTTCGCCCCTACGACTAAAATGCTGTATTTCCGGCACTTGTAGGGGTGAACTGTGTTCGCCCGTTGTCCAAAATCGTACATTGTCACCTTGAACTCATCTTATGATATCGAAAACTCCAATTCCTGCCCATCACAAACCGCCAAATAATCGCCTTTAAAGCCTTCCACCGTGACAAATCCATTTTCGTCAGAAACAAATTCCTTCTCACACATCCACCATTCACCTTTAATTTTATCATGCAGTGCATGATAAACAGGTTTGGGGTCACTGTTTATATCCAGTATTCCCGACGGTGCATTCAGCCACAGGCCGTCCTTAAAACTCCACCAAGTAATGGATTCAACTAGTGGATAAGAAAATAATTTTTCGTAATAACTGACGGCTTCTTCTGCCTGGCGGGCTTCGCCTTCCGGCGTACTGGGCCAGTCATCTACTTGCCAGTCGTTCAAATCTACGATATGCCGCGGCATGATATCCCCGGAAACCAGCGTAATTTCCGTAAAATGCAGCGGCAGGTTAAACCGGGAGAAGCGTTCCAATATTTCTTCTGTTTTCTCGCTACCCCAATAACCTTGGTGCATGTGCGATTGGATTCCTATCGCGTCTATTTCCACGCCGGCCTCCAGCAAGCCTTCCACCAAGATGTCATATGATTCAGAGGTTTCAAAATCGTTAATCAGCAGGGTCGCATTTTTGTTTGCACTGCGGGCTTCGTTAAAAAGTTCGCGTATCAGCTTGATACGTCCCTTTTCTTTGCAAAGGCGTGTCATGGCGTTGTCGTATTTGTTAAACAGCGGCATGATTACAGCTTCGTTTATGACATCCCACATGTCGATTAGCCCCTCGAAGCCGGCCACATCACGCTTTATGCGTTCAAGTTGTGTCTTTAAGATATCCGCATTTGACATTTCCAAAAGCCAAGGGGCGCATACCGTGTGCCAGCACAACGGGTGGCCTTTTAATGTCATGCCGCGCGCTTTTAAGTATTTTGCGGCAGCAGCCATTCGGGCGGTGTCGGGTTTGCCCTGTTCGGGCTCGTACCGCCCCCAATAAAATGGCAGCGTTACAAAATTTAAAAGCTCGGTCATATAATCATAGCGTTTTTCTGCTGCGGCCGCTTCTGCCGCATTCATTTCACCGTTTACATAGGGCAGCACACTAAATTCGGAACAGCCGAAAAGAAATTTGTGCCTTAGCTGCTTGACCACTACTTTTTTGTTTGATGCGCCTACCTTGACTGTTTGTTTGCCTTTTCTGTGAGAGTAATTCATAATTTCCTCCTATTTAATGGGCTCTGCCCATGTTTTTTTCAAGCCACCTTGCCACGCCGTTATTTTCATGCCTACGTTCCCCATTTCTCCAATGTAGATTTTTTGAAGCTTGCAAAATTTCCGTTGTCCAGCGCTTCACGAATCTCCGCCATCAAATGATTGAAAAAATGCAAATTATGAATAACGCACAGGCGCATGGCAAGCATTTCTTTTGCCTTAAACAAATGCCTGATATATGCGCGGCTGTGGTTTTGACATGTCTGACAGCCACATTCTAAATCTATCGGGGCGTTATCCAGTTCATATTTTGCGTTAAACAAATTCAGCTTGCCGCGGCTGGTATATACATGCCCGTGCCGCCCATTTCGCGCGGGTAAAACGCAATCGAAGAAATCTACACCGCGCTCTACGGCTTCCAGTAAATTGGTTGGCGTACCAACACCCATCAAGTATGTTGGCTTGTTTTGCGGCAGATGCGGCACGGTGGCGTCTAAAATACGGTACATATCCTCGTGAGTCTCCCCTACTGCAAGGCCGCCCAATGCATAGCCGTCCAGTTCAATTTCGGACAGCTCTTTTGCGTGTTGTATGCGGATATCTTCATACACACCGCCTTGGTTAATGCCGAATAACATCTGTTGGCGGTTTAGCGTATCTTCTTGCGCGTTAAGCCATTTTATTCTATCGATGCAGCGGTGTAGCCAGCGTGTGGTGCGGTTTACAGAATCTACAATGTACCTGCGCTCTGCCGGGTGCGGCGGGCATTCGTCAAATGCCATGGCAATGGTGGCACCCAGCGCGGACTGTATGTTCATGCTTTCTTCCGGCCCCATAAAAATTTTGCGCCCATCAATGTGAGAGGAAAAGTACACGCCTTCTTCTTTGATTTTGCGCATCGCCGCCAGCGAAAACACCTGAAAGCCACCGGAATCCGTTAGAATTGGGGCGTCCCAGTTCATAAATTTGTGCAGCCCGCCCAATTGCCTGACAACGCTCTCCCCGGGGCGCAGATGCAAATGGTAGGTGTTGCATAACGCCACTTGGCAGCCGACGGCTTTCAAATCCTGTGCGGACAACGCGCCTTTTATGGCAGCCGCCGTAGCAACGTTCATAAAAACCGGGGTTTCTATTATGCCGTGGGGCGTTTGGAATGTGGCGCGCTTTGCACGGCCTTCCACTTTTTTTATCGTGTACAAGGTTACAGCCCTCTCTGTTTGTGGTATTCTTAGACAACTATACTGCAAGGAGCATGAACATGACAAGCTTAATTGCCACCGCCGCCTTCGGGCTGGAAGCCGTTGTGAAGCGGCAAGTGCAAGATTTAGGTTACACCGATAT
>Ga0123355_10005128_pt1 | contig 19112 bp, 4 predicted proteins | sample TergutEmb28metaG_3_FD_89872 | JGI IMG/M metagenome (GOLD analysis project Ga0123355, IMG submission 89872) | Embiratermes neotenicus P1 segment gut microbial communities from Petit-Saut dam, French Guiana - Emb289 P1 | ecosystem: Host-associated > Arthropoda: Insects > Digestive system > Gut ... | reverse complement strand
GAGCCACGTTATTCCTTGCTAAAGTCATTTTAAAAACACTCATTAATTAATTCCTTGTATTAATAGGGTGCTGTGGCAGCATGTCGTGTTGTGTAAGGGTACGTCGTAGAGAATGCGCTTGACTATAGGTGTGCGTAGTGTGTTACGTTGCAGTCTCTCGCAACGTAACACACTACGCACACCTATAGTCAAGCGCATTCTCTACGACGTACCCTTACACAACACGACATGCTGCCACAGCAACCTATTAATACAAGGAATTAATTAATGAGTGTTTTTAAAATGATTTTAGCAAGGAATAACGTGGCTCCCTGAGGATGATCTTAGGATCGAAACATGTTGGAGCGGTTTTAAATGTATTAATGTGAAATTTTATGTAAGTGTATTAGTTGGTGTGATAATTAAACTGGGTCCTGTGTTCTGCATACTCATATATGCATTGGATTCGCGATTGCAGGACTAAATATGAAGCACGTGACTGATAAATTTTTGAAGGATGAGAGTTTAAAAATTCTTAGAGATCACGTAACTTTCTAGGATGAATTGCAGAATGTTGTTTTCTTTGATTCCGAAGAGCGATTTTTGTGCCGGGAACCAGTATGTAATTGTGGCAATCTGCAAAACATTTCCGATCTCCGAGGTTACACTGCCGTACTACAGTAGCCCGCCGACACACGCTTTTGCATATTGCAGCAAGATGTCTACCCCTAATGTCAAAACCCATGTAATTTTATAAACAGCGAGATTATGTTGGTCAGTTGCTTTAGGATGTACCGAGAAATGGAATGAAGACGTGTTGTGAGGCAACAGCATAAGGTGAAGTTCCTCTGTACGTCAGACATAATGGGGAGGGGGGAGAGGCATATCTCTTCTCATAACTTCGGCACCAGATGGAGTTGAGCGGTCAGCTTCACGCTTCTGCCTCTTTACCTTCGTGGAAAGAATTCCTTCTTTCTTTTGAACAGGAGTCTAGATGAACCTCAGGGCCGTTCTTACCCGTGCCGGGAATCGAAACCGGTTGCTTGAAAGTGTATGGATAGTGGAAAATCCTTCCTGGTTTTAACTTCGACACTGGATCGAGATGAGTGGTCAGCTGCACTCTTCAGCTGCCTTGGTCCCTGGGTAGGAATCCCCGTTTTACGTTGCTTGAAATACTGGGTGAGCCCCACTTCCTGAGCTGTTGTACACATGCTGCAGGAGAAGGAAATTCTTGATCCTCTCCGGGATCTAACCTGGTGAGTTCACCTCTCATCCCGTAACTAAACTGGCTGTTAATTAGACGTACGTAAACTAACAAACATTCTGCTCTAACACCGGAGTTTTTATAGTATACGTTCTGCCCTGTAGTTTAAATTTAAACGTCTGTATTTCGCTGTCTCGTTCGTGGCAGATGATATGAATTCTTGGCACTCGTGGTTAGTGGATTCTCCTAATGTAGATAATTTATTGTTTCGAAACTTTTGTTCAGTCAAAACAGATCAGATGACTCATTGCACATACAATGCTAATATTGTATATTCAAGTCATGACAGGTTTTGTGTAACACATTAAGCTGTTACTAAGTTACTGCGACTTATTTCTAAGACGCAGAACCAGATTTGTTTACAAGGTTGGTGCAGCAATACTGCTTGATTGTTGAAGGTGGTCTATAAACGAGCGTGACTGGAAAATTGCCCCTAATTCAATAAAATCACTAGGTTTGGATCAATTTATTCATGGTTCAGGGGAACATCGTCCTCTTAACTTTCAGTTAAAATTAAACTGGTGGATGTTGGCGGAGTAGACAGCAAACTGGCTGGCATCATTGTTTCATGTCTGTGTTCTCCCGCGCTTGCCGCGGCCTCCTGCGTATTACGCTGCATTATTGAGGGCGACATTTAGCTGTCACTGACAAAGCTGAATTTACATAAAGGTAACTAACTGTTCGGAGGAAGATAGAAAGGGAGGGAAAGGGGGCTGCATTATTGACGAGCTGTGATCGTGTTCAGGGTTGGTTCAGTTAGCGAGGGAGTTGGTGACAAGGGAAGGGCGGGAGGATGTTTACTGACTGACATGCCATGGATATAGAAGGGACACGTTGTAAGTCATTATATCGACTGCCGCACTGACACTGAGCTGCGCCGGGTCACAATCTGACTGATGGCTGTCTGTCTGTCTTCAGGTCGTCTTCCTCCCCTGAGAAGCACAGAGAAGTGAGCCTTTGTTGCAGAGACGTAGTTCTGACACCGACGCGGGGTTTTAGTTAAGTCGTAATCAGATTAGTGACTAATTGTCAGGTGGTCTTGCTGTCCTGAGACGCATAGCGTAGGGTGTGTGCCTTCCTGGGCTGCACCGTCCGACAGGCTGGTTCACTGACCGGCTAAACCTCCCGCGAACCCAACACTCGACTGACCTATTAGCTGGTCGACCCAGTTTAATGCAGAATCATACGAACCGTCTGAATGTCGTACCATTACGTCTTTGTGAATGTCAGTGCGAAAGATTGGTTGTTCGGTTGTACTACCAAATCAGCAACCGGCTGACGTACACCAACCGATTGGTCAAGTGAATACACTGTACCTTTGTATCAGCTTGTACCTTTATGTACAATAATTACATTAATGCAAGTACACCATTGGCACCTCACATTGCCTGTTACAATAAGACACGTTTCTCCATAACAACAATGCCTATCAAAGTCAGTGTACTACTACATATCTTATGGCTTGCTGCGAAATACAGAACAAAATAAATGTGCGTTTTTTAAGTTGCTTAATCGATGCGTTTTAGTCAACTTATTTTCTTTTACTGAACCAATTAAATTCACATACAGCGCACACAATAGTGCAGTCTTTTGTCACTGCTACATGTTTCGGCATTACTGCCAGAAATCCCTGAGGATGGCACAGTAGTGTCGAAACAGGTTGGAGTGATATAAACTATACTATTGTGTATGATGTGTGTGCATTTAGTTGGTTTAGTATAAGAAGTGTAGTATATGTCACGGGAGTAATATAATGAGGTAATGAATCTTAATTTTTCATGACTCGTGTAAGAATACCCAAACATTATACGTCATAATTATATATCATGTAATCTTATAAGATAAATGTGCTTAGTTAGAAGGCCATGAATGTTGGAAGAATTGAAAAAAAAATCAGTTTTTCGATACGTGATTCCGCGCGCAGGAAGTGTTTTTAATGTGGTTATAAAATTGTATTAATGACGGTTTATATTTGATGTTTATTTAATCAACGACGAAAATTAGTTCCTTTTATATGACTAGTTCTGCTATGGTACTTGTACATGTCCTAGGGAGTGTAGAATTTACAAGATCCTGACGAAATCGTTTGGAAATTATGCGTAATACAAATTGTAGGCAATATTCAACTACCATTTTCTTAATTTCTTTCTTCTGCCACGTGTTCCTCTAGGTCTGTTTAGATAAAATCCGATTGGGTTTCATCAGTGTTAATTTGCATTCTGAAATTTTCGTCTCAGTGCAAAACGTAAGACATGATGGAAAGGGAAACTTAAAACATAAATTCATTGTCTGAAGTTCTCCTTAAGAGAGTTAGACAGAGGCGACATAAATGAATCGTTGAAAATTCCATTTATTATTTTTCCATTCCGGACCCTTTTATCTTCTTTCATTCTACGCACATTGTTATTGGTTGGGATTAATTTGGAACATCTGTAGAATTCTTATTACAATACAACCCCCTTCACTCAAGAAAGGTTCTAAGAGAATATTTCCATACCAGTCTTCTTTTCTTGTTTCATTATTAGAGGAGAAGAGCCGTAAGAGAAAATCGAGTTAATTTCCTGTCTCGTGAAGGTAGATCTTCAGGATAATGAAAATAAACAGTAAATGAAAATTTATGCGAAAATACCGTAAACATGCCTACGGATGCTTTAAAAAAGGAAAGAAGAAGTAATTTTCTTTCTGGAGTTTGAGTTCAGAAGAAAGGGGAAAATGGATTGTTTTAAAGAATCCCTCTGATATTCAAGTTCCTGGATTAGAATACAGACGCCTCAAAAATTTAAAGTACAGGTTTAGAATTCAGCCACAACTCGTGTAGAACACGTGTAACGTAAAAAATATTGCAAAAATACCAAATAAATACTGGCAGCAGTTAACTGATACTCTGCTACTGTGTGAACACTGACATTGATTCACTCTTTGCATAGATTTATAAAAAATGTTAAAATTTGTAGCATTTTGGCCCCGTTTATTTATATGTCGGATATAAGGTCGTGTACCTCCGTGTGTTCTATATAGTGAAAGGATTTTTTTTAACCTACTGTTACGTAGTATAGTGCAAGGTTCTTATGAAGTGGAAGAAACATTTAGGATTTTTTTCTGCGGAAAATTAGGATATGCAGGAAAAATCGCAGTCGGGATGACCAGAATCTTCTGTAGGAAACAAGACTATCAACCCGACGTCGTTACTTTCAGTACAGAAATGTGGTTATTTGTTTAAGCTGTTAAGGAAGCGAGCAGAGATGCAATTCGTGAGACAAACTGTCAGAGACCGCTGCCGATTTGCTCAAATCCCCGACGCGTGGTCAGCTGTTTCTCCTTTCTTTTGAAGCCGCACTTGGCATAATCTTCCGTACATCATCGGATTTTCCACGACATCAAAACTCAACTGGAGCTTCTCGTTTCGACTCCCCTCACCCCCTTCTCAGAACTTCTCCCTGTAGTAGAATAAAAAGTGTAGTTAATTTTCTGAGCATGGTTACCGGAGCGAAATACGTTGAGCTGAAGGGTGTAGCCTGCCTGCAAAAGGGTGGCGGGGGTGGGGAGAGAGATGGAGATATATATGCCACGTAGTTGTGGTTGGTTTGTCTTGCTGAAAGATTAAGAAGACCACTGGAAAGACACGAGCTTTGTCGTCGCAAGATGAGTCGAGATGTGAGTAGCGATAGGATAATTAAGGCTGAGACCGCAGGGAGCTAAAGCAAGCATTTGTACTAACCGTAACAAACACGTCGATCCGAAACACTTTAGGTCCTCAGGAGCAAGGCAACATATCTGTATCAAATTGTGTAACTATGCTTGCGTCCCAACATAATTTTACTAAAACATGGCATTTGTAGAGGGTTGTTTGCACATTGCGTGGAAAATTAAATCGTAATATGGAGGTTTTACTGCGTGTAAACATGGTCGCTGACAGTAAGAACAAAAAATAGCATGATAGTGTTCGAGAACATACTTCTGAGGGAGACAGTTGGCCCTAAGAGAGTTAAAGTAATAGGTGGCTGGAGAAAACTTGATAATGAGTTTTATTTGTGCTGCTGAAGAAATATTCGGCCTGTCAGGGTGAATGAGATGGGCGAGGCATGTGTTAGGCATGGAAGGGTTGAAAAAGTACGTGTGTGTGCGTAAATATATATATCATCACGCATCGTTCCACAGTCTGTATTACGAGAGGTCCATAGCATATATATATATATATATATATATATGCACACACTCACAAAGAAAAAACCTCTGTCAAGATATGGGATATTCGGACTGAGAATCGAACTCGGGAACTCCTGGACAAGAAATAGGAGGATAAACTCAGCTTCGTCCAATGTTTGTGTTTGTTTCTTCGTTCTTTCCGTCTCGTTTGTTTGTTTGTTTGTTTCTTTCTTTCTTTCTTTCTTTCTTTCTTTCTCATATCTTTTCGAAAATCGGCTTAAAGAATAAGGTTCCAAGTTTTTAACTGCCGCTGTTTGTGCGTGTGACCGACCCGCCGAACATAAGGCTTTAGAGACAAACGGATGGTCGAACAGATTCGTGCGACTTGACGCTGCGCCAGCACGCAGCTGTATGAAAGAACCCCAGTCTCTGAAACACTTGCCTCGTTAGGGAAACGCTTGAACTTGAGAATCACTCATATTTAATGTTACACTTCTTGGTTTATTTGATAGCGCTTTTCTGGCTATTTGCTATACAGCGCCAAGTAGTCGGCCTGCGGTGTTTCGAGGGTCTAGTTCGAAAGGAAGTGTAAACAAAGGGCGGTAGCCTATTTTTAGCTACTAGCCGGGAATTTCCTTAGAGAAACCCAGGAGCAACACTTCAGTTCGAGTAGAATGATATCGGACTGCGATTCATGACGAACACTTCCGAAACACGAAATGGGAGCGCCAACAGCTACGTTGCGGTTTTCGTTAATCTTAAGAAGCTACGGATGCAGAAATCTAGGGTCCTGTTCTGACACTGTTCTGCGTCTAGCGCTATAATAAGAAGACTTGACAGTCCTTCCTCCTCTGTAGGGCAACCAGACATGTTCCACAACAGATTCGCACTGTCAGTATCTATTATGCACATTTTTTATGCGCTAATTTGACTGTCTAGGTGATTAACCAAATCTCATGCTACGTACTCGAGAAATCACAGGTTTTATTCTATGCGTGTAGGCATGGTTTACTGATAAATGTTTTTCTTGGCTTTCCTCAGTCTTTCTGGCTAAATACTAGGATGAGACTTCAAAATACCTTTAGTCGTTTCTCCGCGTTCTTTCCAATTGAAATTTACTGTCCTCACTCTTAATTCCACATGACTATAGCCTTGTTAGATATACTAATATTGTCAGTGCATACAAAGTGTTCATTATTACAGTGACTAGGTGAGGTGAAGCTTTGTCTTTGAATACCACAGTATGTACGTTAGGAAGGACTCCACATTTTCAGGAATGCTGCCACTTTTTTCATCAGGAATTAATGTAGCGACTGGCCAGCGTGTAGTTGTGTTGTAACAAAGCCAGCGTGTAGATGTGTTGTAACAAAGCCAGCCCTCATTGTTGAAAAGTTCATGTACGGAGAATCCGAATATTTGAGCCTCGCAAAGTTGTATTGAAAATTACCTAAAAATGTCAGTTGATAGCGTTTCAAGTTCCGTCGCTTGAAACAGAATGCATATCTAGTTCCGACATAACGCTTTCTGTGCTGGACCAAAGTACAAAGGCCTTCTTATCGCAGTACGGCTCTCTCTCTCTCTCGCTCTCTCTCTCTCTCTCTCTCTCCCCCCACAGTAAATAATTTCACTAATACTGCTACATTTGGCATTTTGTCAAGGATTGTTTTCTTCTTGAATGTTGCGCTGTGTCGTTGCACGGGTGTGTCCGGCGTTTCGAAGGATTGTGGTACTTTTGTCTTCAGGATTTTAGCAGTCCGAGAACAATTTATCCCTCTTTTGACTTCTTTCTTAACCTTTTGAAAATAAGACCGAGTGGAATTTGTGGACCTGCAGACGAAAAGTAACAGAATGTTGCGTACTGTCACGCAGTCAGAACACTTCACATTTGCTTGTTAACCACCCGTTATTGTTAAGGGGGTTACATAACGACGGTTTAGGAACGCAAGAGTTTCCTGGGCGTAGGAGGTTACATAACGACGGTTTAGGAACGCAAGAGTTTCCTGGGCGTAGGAGGTTGTGCGGAATATGGACAGTTATTTGAAGTATTTCTCAGTATAAATTTAAATCAGTGGGATCCATCGGCGTCTGGCCCATACTGACAGTTGGTGAACATGACTACCGTAATAAAAACCATACAAGTGTATTATGAGTGATTTCAGGCTTCCGTCCCGGTGTAAATGGCATGTTCGCTCTTTTTTAATGTTAGGCAGTGTTGATTGGTCGAGGGTCAAGCAGTCAAGACTGCTTGACCTGTGAATATAGGACCTATAGGCTGTCCCGAAACGTCGGTAATTGACTACCAATCAACGCTCTGTAACGTCCGAGAAGAGCGAAGAACTCAAAAGCACACAAGTTGTGTTACTCCCTGTTGAGGATGTTGCTCTAGAATTTTGTTCATGTATACATACGTTGTATGTTCATGTATACATATATTGTATGTTCGTGTCTATTAATGAAATGTAGGAAAAAATTAAATGAAGGTAACTAACAAATTATTTGGAAATATATCAACGTTCAGATATTTTTGATTGACAGATTTACAGATCAGAATTGCGAGTTTGTTCGAAGTAATGAAGAGCAGATTAATTTCGGACAAATCTCACTACCGTACCGTTCCGAATCCTTGTGTCTGCCCTTTTACTATTTTAAAAATATAAACAGTAGCACATACAACTCATAGACTGAGGGTCAATTGAAAGGGAGTATTGAGGAGAATGCTTTGGCTGAAAAGGGAGATATAACAGAAGGCTGGAAGAAACTGAAATGACACAATTTGTAGCTTCATGTCTGGGACCTCTCGCCAAATATTGCTAAGACGACCAGGAGTATCAGATGGGCTGAGCATGTAATGCGTATTGCAGCGAAGATATATATATATATATATATATATTTGTGTTATTTTGTTTATAAAACTCAAAGAAAGTCCAGGCGTAGGTGAGAATATCATATTAGAGTGGATTTTAAAGAACAGATTTTGCAGTGTGGACTAGATTGGCTGATTCAGAATAGGAACCAGCGGTGAGATGTCGTGAATGTGGTAATGACCTGTTGGTTTTGAACATACTTACTGGCTTAAGAAACTCTAGGCTCTAAAAAAGGAATCTTCTACATAGCGAAAGTTAATTCCTTAGGTACCCTCTTATACGTATTCATATTAAATGAGCATAAGTACTTATGATTACTTGCACACAAGGGTGTACTTGGGAACTTCAAATAAATCAGCGTCATTTTTCCCGCCACTCAGGTTAATGTAGTTCTCCACCTTAAGTTGTGTCTTTCGAACCCTCCTCCGTCTCGCTAAGCGAATTCCTCTTACCAAATTCGTAACTGTTCGCCATTCATAATTACCTTCCCACCTCAGTCGATCGTGTAATATCAGCATCTGAAAACAGCGCCCTTAACTAATCTGAAATGAGTCCCACTTTTCCGTAATATTGTTGCGCCTGTGTTTGGACTCTTTACCCCTAATGACTTTGGATGGGCAGTGCAGTAAGCAATTCAATGTTTTTGCTACGTACCGGATAGTTCCCCGAGGATAAAGTCAGGGTGGGGGAGGTAGCTTCGTCTTGAGCCGCATGCCTTTACAGCTCAGATTACTTTCCTTCTCTATTTCGCTCATCTCGTATTCTCTTTTCTTTCTCGCATTCGAGCAAGCCGCCTCTGTGGTATGTGAGAGCAATTCAAATTTTCACGACATTCCTCCCATAAGATGGAGTTGAGATCAGAGTCAAATGACTCCCCGTCAAGTTTTCAGAGTCCTATGACTGCTTCATATGTGTTGGACTTACTGGTTTATAGCGAATATTAATGCACATTTTTCAGTGGTTCTTGCTGCCAGCTTTCGGAAATTTCAGGTATGAGTCAAAGAATAATGACATGTATTTAGGCATAAAATCGTACTGATACAGAAATAACCAAGTTTGGTCCTGTTTCCCGAGACTACTCAGCACATTCTATGTGACGGTTTGTTTCCAGAGTGCCTGACTAAACTAATCGTTTTTGAAATCTTTATGTACTCCAGTGAAATCAACAGAACTGTTCTCGGGAAATACATGCTACCGTTCATGGTTTGGTATTTCACTTTACAGAGTCGTATCTAAGGCCATGAAGAATGGAGAATTTGTAATTTTGTTTGCTTAACTCATTTAATGTAACGAAAAGATATGGGTTGGACGACCAGGAAATCTGGGTTTGATTTACGACCAGGACAGAGATTCATGTTTTCTTCACAGCGTTCTATCAGCCTCCTATTCATGGTCTACCGGGATTGTTTCTGTGGGGGATATAGTCGATGAAGCATGAAACGTACCGCTCGCCCTCACCTAGCGCCTACATTAAGAATGCGTTGATCTGTACCACTGCTCCTTCATGTGCCTTCATTTGGCGGTGCTTCATTAGGCACATGGAAGGCTGGACATTTTATGTAGTTGTTAAAATTGGTCCTTTATTCTGAAGAAAAAACAGAGGATAGGGTGCCTGAAAGCAGAGAGATGAGAATGTCTTCTGGGCCGAGAACAGAAGATGTATGAAGAAATGCAGAAATTTACATACTGCAGTGATTCATAATGTGTATAGTGGTGGCACGGTGATTCAACGAAGGAAGTGAGGTGAATGGAATAAAATGCGTAATAAAAAATTGTGTGTGTTTCTTCGGACTATCTCAGGGACAGAGACAAGGATGTAGAATACAGTGTGTTATTGCTATTGGCACTGGATAAATAAGGTGTGAACTTGTGGACTGGATTCAACTGGCTAAGAATTAGGTTCAGTAGCAAGAGTTTGCGCACGTAACGTTGAAAATTGTTTCTTTAAAAGCAGTAAGTTCCTTGAGCAGATTAATATCTCAGAAAATCCACTATTTTTCTACTGTGGATTTATCCCAAAGAGAAAAGAGCCGGTTTGCGTTTGTTGTTAGTCACTCAAGGAACGTGTAGTTTGGTTGGTAATTCAGTTATTATATGACACTGTATCAGTTTTTGCGTTTGTGTACAGCGGAATTAAATATAGTAGGTCGATTATAAATGGTGGAGTAAGTGGGATGTAGAAACATACAGTCGTGACCTACTTAAGACACTATCAAGACATTTGCGTCTATGGACGGACGGACGGACGGGGGCAGATCCAGGAAATACGTCGTAATTTCCCATCAAGTTTTGAGACCCTACCTAACAATGTATTTACATTACACGTGCGGCATGCCTTTCGTCACTTCATTCAAACTGTTTTCTCCACTCTAAGCCTTTTCTTTAAAAAAATCTAAACTATTATCGTCAGTAATTCTATCACTAGAAATGAAAGTGCGTGTATATTTCCCAACAGAACTCATACGTTTGCACTGACGCTAGTGGGAACGAATGTGTCAGTGTCACTAAGCGAAAGCGAATTTGCATGTAGCAGGACATCTGGTCGACGATGGCACTTACGTACCTCCACTGCTTAATAGTTACCACCGTACTGTTTGGTACTAACTAGGCCTGTTAAACAGCAGGACTACGTAATGTGCCATTATGTTACCAGTAAGTTATTTGCTAGCGGATAGAGTCTAATTGCACACAAAACTGTGTTTAACCCTGTAGACTTCCTACTGAATGCTGCAGGTTGAAAGTAGTCAGTCCGGAAATTGGAAACTTGTGAGACTTGAGATCCTCACAGCAATGTTGACGCAAATTTCAGCTCATCTTGGATGTTACGCCGTGTCACCTGGCGTAAATTCCAGAATACCTGAATTTTCATTTCGTGACTTGTCACAGTCCGACGGCACTGATATTCCGGTGCCCATCAAAACTGTCAAAAACACACAGTCGCTGGTAGAATGCACTCAAACTACGTGATATTGGGAGGTCTGGTGTTCAGGCAACTGTCATCAGTAGCTAGAGACTTTTCGACATGCTTTAAAAGCTTGCTATACATCAGGGAGCCGTAATTTATCATAATTTCAATCTGACGAAGTTGATATTAAAGTTATTGTAAATTATTGAATGGTGGAAATTATATCTGGCCTCAAACAAGTTTGATCTGTTTATGTTTCCACACATATGCGTTGGTCTCTATTTTGGTTGTACTTTATTCCAGAAAATAAACCTAAACGGCATATGATGATAGATTTTAACTTGACTTAAACCGCGTAACATGATAAAGCCGCCATGTGAACACAAATCTTTTCTCTCAAGATAGCATGATGACGTTCAGCTAAGTTACTTAAAAGTCCCAAACGTCTAAAGAACATTTGTCATACTACGTCAGAAGTTATATCGCTTTCCGGTCATAATTTTTGTCAGTACAGAAGTCTATAAAGTGCGTGACGTTGAACTTTCGTAGTATTAATCATAACACATAAATTTTAATTCTTGGTTTCGTTTTCGGATTGCATATGTTGACTAATTTGAAGAGATATATGGACCATTCTGTGTAATATTTCATACTACACTGGCATCTGCTCCTTTTACAGATGACATGTGCAGATGAGTTGAGGGTAGAAACATTAGCAGTGTTTACATATTGGTGATATCCTCAAAGAGTGGGGGAGGTTCAGACACGATGCGTGATGCATGGTGTCTGCGCCAAGGTAGGCAAACTGGAGGCAACAGTTTAGACACCATCGTGCGAATATTTATGACGATGGTGAAGCTGTAATATTCTTTCCTGCCGCCAGCCAATTCTTGTACCTTACGATGTGTTACTTTTAACGTAGATGTCTGCCGTAAAAACACGAGATGGCTACAGTTGCCAAGAGAGAGTTTATATCCTTTAACTGTGGTCGAATAAAAAGAAATGTTGCATTTGAAATTATTTTCGTTGCTTTTTTAATAATGGACGCTGTTGGCCGAAATAACACGTCATCTGAGTGAGAATTTATATCCTGTCATACCTTTTCATTCCACTTGGGAGCAAGTCTCGACGTGTCTGCAGAAGCCAGCCCAATTTTTCACTCCCATGTTTTCACTTTTGTACAGCGCCATCTTTCAACCAACCTGTCTCACAGAGCGCTTGGAGTTACCAGTCGAGATAAATTTCCAAGAGAAAAAGAAACACTCATTTTCTGCCTTATCTATCACTCTAATTGCGGCAGCGAATATGAAGGCAGTGTTAGCCTGTACGTTATTTTTGTTCCACTGCTGCTAATACACGTGTGCACAAAACATACATAACGGATCCTTCTCATACTACTGAGTGTGCACCAAGAGACCGGAAAGGTGACTAGTTGCGGAAGAGAGGATAGAAAATGGTCCATAAAACCAACCTGGTCCATTTGTTAGAAGTGCTCTTACATCTGGTTTCATATCAGATGCCACGTACTAAGAGATGTCGCAGCGGACAACTAATTTGTTTGTGCTTCATAATTCAGGCACAGGACTACATTCTTATGCCGAGTTATGAGTCGAAATGATGCGAGTCGTGAACTGGCCCAGAAATCATTTATGTAGCAACAACTAAATGTATACGCCTTTAAGGGAAAGAACTAATACATTTCACCGCCGGCGAATCTGCGAGAGATCTGTACTGGTCGATGGAACAGTGACCCAAGTCAACTTCGTTTCGGAATCCAACACGTAAAAACAGACTAATGTTGCACCTGTACTTATGTCCCAGCAACAAGGTTATTTTCTTCAGTGGCTTAGCTAGAGGGGGGAAGAGTGGTGTGGCCGCCCCGGGCGGCAGAGTCCTGGGGGCAGCAAAATGAATATTAAAAGAAAACTTCAGATTTTCTGCGCGCAACAAATAGTATATTATTGAGCCAAATTAATGAAACTTCATGAGTGTGAGTTTTGTCATCATCATCATAAACATTGGACCCTTTGATCCGCTCCATCTCCAGAGTTACAGCTGCTCGCGCCAACGCTTCTTCGGTCTTCCAATTGTTCTTCTTCCCTTTGGTCTGTAGTGGTGTGATTTCAAATGATTCGGTTTTGTGGCATTCTTTGCAAGTGTGAGTTTTGTAATGACCATAATTTCCGTTACAGACGGCCATTACGATTACTCGCCTCGGGCACCAAAATACCTAACTGTGCTACTGATTTGCTTTATTGTATTGCCCAAAATGGCAGTAACTGGCAGCTGATATTAAGTTACCGGTATTCAGTATACGTTAGTTGAAACGCGAAATGTTCTAACTCTGTGTGCGTGCGTTTAGTAGCCTACAGCGAGATGCTTGTTACAGACGATTTACGCAACAGGATCAGGTGAATGACTCCTGCAGATCGCTAAATAAGTCAGCAGTATTCATTTAATGGAATACATTCCGTTGTGTACAGCTCAATCGAGGAAAAACTTAGCATATTTCCTCGACAATATTATGCAGTTATGATTAGAGTTTCATACCCTCAGCACATGAACCCATTTGTTTGCCGTACAATGGTACCGTCTGTACCTAAACTGAACTCGTTTCACAAGGATTTTTTGGTACTGCAAAAAGGCCTGCCTAGCTGAAGTACCCGTTCTTTGTTGGGGCTTCTTTTAAAATAACGCATTTTATACGTGACATATTTGCGTATGACTTAAATAGTTGTAACTAGTTTCACTAGATTTTGCTGAAGTAATAAACTACCTAGGTAGTGTAAACAAGACCTGAGTGTCTTAACGTTTTAACTGACATTTCAAGAAGCAGAAGTAGCGGCAGAATTCAGCACGTGAGGCCTTCGGTCCGAAATTTAAAACAAAATTTCGCGAATAAAAGTCACTAATGATATTCTTTCAACCGCGACATTCACTCAGGATTTCCTTAATCCGTGTCGTTACAGTTGGATAACACCAGAGTTCAGGGATATAGTGTATAAACTGGTAATTAATAATTAAACTTTATATATTGTAGGAATGGTAGACCGCGGTAGCACAGTGGTTAAGGTGCTGTGCTACAATTCGGAAGTTCCCTGGTTCGATTCCAGATGTGTCATTGGAATTTTTCATTGATATAATCCTTCCGATCGCACTATGGCTCTGTGGTCGACTCAACCTCTAACAGAAGTGAGTACCAGGAGTATTTCCTGGGGTAAAAAGCGGCCGGTGAGTAAGGCTGACAATCTACCACCATCCTGAGCCATTGTTACGTAATGTGGGAACCTTCACTTCCTGGAACCCTCTGCGCACCTCGGGTCTTTAATGGGACAAATTTACCTTTTTTATATTGTAGGGAATATCTGGGCCGAAAAAAGAACAGTGCATATCACTCATATATATTTGTGTCTCTAGCTTCTGAGGTTCTACGAGTTTGGTCTCTGAGGTTAGTCATATTCGCTCACAGCATATAAACTGCCCACATCTGTAGTAAGAGTAATTCCGTGAGACACACAGCTGAAATAATATAATTTGTTTGATAACGAAGACAAATTGTGTTCCATGTCTCTCAGTATGTGACTTCAGAATTACCTCGTGTGATGTTAAAATTTATGGTATGTTATCGACTTACAGATTTCTCTGTGCAACTTGAAATGTTGGTGTCTTCTGCCACACTCAAGTATAAAGACATTTGATATGTAACGTCTTTCCGTCAGAAGGAATGCTTTCAAACACATTACTTACTTTTGTTACGCATGACGGTACCTACATTGCCTTTCAAAATGTTGGTAATTACATTATTTCTCGCTATTTCAATGTTTTTGTAAGGTAATACAACCTTTAACGTAATCCAACACGTAGAGGAGACGTCTGGGAATAAACACAGCCATATAGATCTTGTTGCTGTCGGTTGTAAGACGGAGTAGAGGCTTCTCTTGTAACTGCGCGATTTAATTTCTGCAGAAGTAGAGAAAGATATAAACAGCACGCAGTCACAGAGACATGTGCGCAATGTATTTGCTCTACGTCTACAGTGTTGTCAAAGCAGATACTTGTTTTACGTAAATTACATCTCTATGAGCGTATAAAGATTTATTTATAATTTCTAAAACACTTGACAGTGGATTGTATTTCTTTTGGCGTATTGTCAAAAAGTTGTATGTGTTTCTCTCTCACTCTGTCTGTGAACATGGAGCGAAATCAAGAACCGCTAGATGGATATTTAATATACTTCTCATATTGTGAACTTGCACTGTAATGTGTCGAAATAACTGCAGTTTGTTGCGAGTCGGATAAAGGAACGGACAGTATACATGGCAAACTCTATGTCTCTACTCGCATTTCCAGCTGAAGTCGCTAGATATCTGTTCCAAAGAAACACTTGAACAAACGTTGTAGAGAAGACCGAAACAAACAGCTTATGTCTAGTACACTTCGTGGGTCAGTCTGATTTCTCTGTAATTAAGAGAAGACTATTTTTGTGATGTTTCCCTGTCACCATGTAACTGCGATTATGCTGTGACTTAAAATTTGGATGGAATAATAGAATGAACGCGTCAGATGACATATATTGTGTAGCTTCTTCCTTCCTATTATAAAACAGAGCGAATTTATTTTCCGAAATTTCTTTTCCGTGTCAAGCAATATGCACTATAATTATTGTCCAATCTGAGTCATTTTAATAGCCCTTATTTGTTTTTCACTGGCTTCTAATTGCATATCACATTTCTTCCTCATTTTTAACCCTGCCGCAAATTTAAAGTACTACTTTCCTTTTAGTAAACTTTAGCAGTGTATGGTAATTATTAGACTTGAGTCCAGTAATTTTATTAGAAGAATTGTGAAATAGGCGGAAAAAGTAGGGAATGCCTTCATTTTTTTTTGACGGCCTGTTTAGAATAAATTTCTTTGCACATGTTTTGGGACATCTTATTACTAAACCAGTATTTCCATTTGTGGAAGAATTTTTTAAAGTTCAACACACTTGAGGCCTTACTGCATTTAAAATTTAGAAGAAGGATTCACAAACTCAACTTTTTACAGCTAATTTTCTGAATAATTACATTATTCATAAAGATGCATGGTGTCGTGTAGTGACATATTATTTAGACAAGTTTGGTAGTTGGAGTTTTAATGACTTGCGTAGTGTGACTTAGATTATCACCAGGTTACCACCCTGGTGATTATTTGACAGATCGAATTATGTAGGGCAAACAAAAAATCCAATCTCTGTTGTATTCTGGTAATTTATAATTTGATAACTTTAAAAATATTTCCTTCTGGGATGTGACATCATTGGTTTGGTAAATATTTGCAGATCATGTGACGTCACAAACCAGTAGACAGCATTCTTCGCAATCATCACAGTGGCACTTCAAATCTGGGTTAATAATTTTTATTCTGAAAACGTCATTGCGCGGACTATAGTTTACAGCTCTCGAACGACGTTCAAACGAAGACTGACTGAATGGAACCTTCCTTAAACCTACGTGTGCGCCTCATTATGCTTACAGTGCAGCCTTTTGCCTCTCAAAACAGGGCACATTGTTAGCGTCCTTGACTGTTAGTTCGTGCAGGAACTGAGGTTATTAATCTCACTGCTAGATTGCATTCGCGTGTGTCGGTCCTGACAAAATTATAGGTAATTGTGTTCACGATAGATGAAACCCCACACAAATTTACAGTTGACCTGTTTCATTATACTCTTCGATCATATTTCCCTTGCAGATTAATATAATTAATATTAAAGGAGCCGTCAGAATTCTCCAATTAAATATCAATAAATATGGACAATTTATTATTACTCTAAAGTATCTTGACATGGGGCCTGCATTACGACATTTGCTGAGGTTGTGTAGCAACAAAGAAGGTGGGCGGAAGGTTAAAGGCTTGTGAGTATGCGAGAATTTTGGAGTAGGTGTTATGACTTTGCTCAATGTAGTATGTAGACATTTCGCTAGTCGGAGTGAAGGTATCCATTCAAAATGTCGATCAGAATAACCAGCAGACCATTCCCTTTTTGCGCCCAATAGCTCCAAAACACCATGCCAATCCTTTCTAACAATGAACTATAACATTCTGCTTGCATTTGAAGCAGAAACGTTTGTGTTTGGTTTGTAGCATTTACTCCTTTGTTGCATGCTGCCATTCTTTTCAAACGTGTGGGTGAAATACGAGTTTCAAATCCGAAACGGTAATAGCGGGGCTTCACCACTATTAGCCGCGGTGATTAAGACAAGAGGAGTGTCACGTGGCCGCCACGTGTGTTGTCATTGCTGTACAAACATTAAATATCTGACCAATTTAGATAACGCCGCGGATATTTTCTGTTAAAACCCATGGAAATCGGAAAAGCGTCAATGCAACAAACACATAAGCTTGCATTCGGAGTGTCCACGTGCCATAAGCACCCGTCTCGTCACGCCACTCTGCCCACCCAATTTCCGCTCACACTGTAAGTACAGCCTGGTTCAGTCTGCATGACCATCAGCAGTGATTGTCAGGGATGAGCAAACCGTGTTCCTTACAACTATTTTAAAATGATCCGTCACATCACCTCTAAAATTTTTTGTCCGTACGTGTTATTCTTTGCAGCATGTTTTGGTCGGCTTCACCATCATCAGATGAACACAAATATACACATCACCCTTTGGGAGGGTAACTGCAAATTAACGTTGCAGTTAACCTCCCAAATGGTGATGTGTATATTTGTGTATACCGGAAGATTACCAATTCGGCCAAAACATGCTGCAATGAATATAGTTAGTGTGACAAATTTTAGTTGTGATTTGACGGGTTATTGTAATAAAGTTCATATATTATCTCAACGGGATGTATAAAATAGAGTTTCTTATCAGTTAAACATCTCTAATTTAGTCAGAGTAGCCAGAGAGATTCCTGTCGCAGTACCAAGTATGTCCTCTTCCAAGCTACGCAGGATATACCGCGTTTTAATCTTGTCTATAGTGCTGGCTATCCAGAGTTTCTAAACTTCTGTCCCGTTAAATGTCGACGCTGTTGCCTCTGCTGTGCCCTTCCAAATTATGCGATGTTCATAAATAATTATTTTCTTCCCATATGCGGTATTTACAACTTCTGCATTTGAGAAATAATGCCATTGATTAATCGAGGATTCAGTTTTCTTTTTATATCTTAAGAAGTCCTGTATACTGCAATATGGGTAGTCTACCGTCATAGTAAACAGAACGGAACAGTTGAAAGCCGTATTATATCCCGCAAACAATTCTAGGTTCTTATTCTTCTTTAGCAAATTACTTCCTCTTTCAACCTCCAAACTCTCTGATGTCGGCTACTGCAAGCCATCTGCACGTTCCTTAGACTGAGTGACGAATAGTAGCCCAAGAGTTAAAAAAATTGTGTGCACGTGAGTGAAATTAAGTACCTGCGAAATTGCTGTAATTATATAAGGGAGTTTCAATCAGAACTCAAATTACGTTGCTGTTGCACATATTTCTAGCTCTGCGTATCTGTTAATTTGATTCTCGATACATTCCGTTTGTCCGATATGGCCCCAAAGATTCATATCGCCGAATTGTCGTTAGTTTTTACATATAAACAATATACCATGTGTAATGTCGAAATATGTTCATGGTCTAAATCTGCACTAACTTGCACAAGGCCAAATACACTGGTCTATTGTGTTTTTCCAACAAACCGAAACTTGAACAAAACTTTTGCCCAGTCAGCTTCTTGTTATTTTACATTCTGCAAAAATATTTCCTTAGCAAAAGTTGCGCATTCTTTGAGGATTTATTATCACACGTAATTATTTTGCACTAAAGTAAATGGCAATAAGCTTCTCCCACCACACAACCTAAGCTGCTCCCACCACACAACCTAAGCTGCTCCCACCACACAACCTGAGCTGCTCCCACCACACAACCTAAGCTGCTCCCACCACACAACCTAAGCTGCTCCCACCACACAACCT
>Ga0123355_10005127_pt1 | contig 19112 bp, 14 predicted proteins | sample TergutEmb28metaG_3_FD_89872 | JGI IMG/M metagenome (GOLD analysis project Ga0123355, IMG submission 89872) | Embiratermes neotenicus P1 segment gut microbial communities from Petit-Saut dam, French Guiana - Emb289 P1 | ecosystem: Host-associated > Arthropoda: Insects > Digestive system > Gut ... | reverse complement strand
CGAATGATAATACCAACAGTAGTAATAAGCACAGAACATCTTGCAGACAGCTATTTAAAGAATTGAATATTCGCACCCTGGTTCCACTATATATAATGGAAGTATTTAATTTAAGCTTTACTACACTATGTGTAAGCGGTTCTGAAATCATTTGTAGAATATTATGTTATGTTGCTATTGGACATATCTTACTTCATGTATATCGCTAGAAATTGACGAGTCTACTATCATATGTATGATATATGATATTTGGACTAATAAACTAAACTAAACTAAAAAAAAAAAAAAAACTCTTTGGAAGATTCTAACGTTCATTGATTTTTAAAGGCATATCATTTTTTTAATTTTTAAAAGTAATGATGTCCTCAATAGTTTCTCATATGTCAGCAAGTTCAGAAAATCTGAGGGCTCACTGTGTGTCCTCACTAAACCAGCTGTCGAACTGTACCAAATTTTTGCTATTCATTGTAGCCACACTTAAGAGACTAGTTAACATTGCTTTTCCTTAAGGTTTCCAGCTACTACCACCAACTGGCTCTCTCACAAGCCACAGGGGACAAAGGACCCACAGGACCTGGGGGATTCCCTCCAGATCCATTCCAATTCTTGCAGGCTCAAGTGGGGCCTGTAGGCCCGCGCGGACCTCCAGGTATGTTCTTTTTGTGAGACAATTTGGGGAAACATTTTCAAGCAGATGAGCACACAGCTGGCCATTGGAGCTCAATCAAGATACTGGTAATCTGGAGAATAATTTTGTGGTTGAAAATTCAAATAAGTAGAAAGTGTATACATAGAGTGGTAAGTTAAATTAGTATTCATTATGCTTAACAAAAATGTATGTCCATTCTGATGGCAGTTTGGATTAAGACACACGTGAATTTTGTCTGTCTGAACACACTGGGATTGTGAATTTTGTAAGTATGTAAGTTTGTACTCTTCTCTATTTTCTTGAATTGGTGGAGGATTTTAAGTGGGCTGATTCCATTCATTTTAAAGAAACTTTATTTATTCCAGCCACAAACAAATGTAAAGATAAAGGTTGACTAAAAATGGTAACTTTGCAGGACTTTGATTTGTGTGCAAAGAATTGTGTCCTACTAAACACATTGTATCATGCCTGCCTGCCTCAAATTAATTACTACAAGAAGCTTACTTTATGTCAAATATTATAAGTGTAAGAAATTTGTGGTGTTTTGCACAGCTCATTTGTTGTTGTTGTGTGTGATTCCATTGCCTGACATTATCGTTAGACATCATTAGCACACAATGTGATACAATAGATCCTTAATTCTTGTAGCATATAAAAATAATGTGTTTATTTTTATCTTTATTTATAATGATATTCTGTCTTCAGGATTGTGACACCATGTGTGATTCACAGATCCACCTCACTTCACAGTGGTGGCAGCATATCTGTCTGAAGCACTGGTATTCAGTATAAGACTACACGGTATCACAACCCATGAGACCAAAACACAAACAGTGACATGAAAATATTAAGTTCACTCTTCTTTGTTGTTGTCGTCATTGTCATTATCCTTGCCATCATCACTGTTGTCATTGTTGTTACTATTGTTTTTATTAAATTTGTGAAACAAATAATCATCAGATTTCTGATGACCTGTACTTGTTCAAAAAGTTACTAGCTGAAACAGCCTCATCAAATACAAAGCTATGTATCTTGCAGGACCAGCGGGTTCTTCTGGTCCCCAGGGATTTCAGGGAGTACGTGGTGAGCCAGGGGAGCCAGGACCTACAGGACAATCAGGAGCCCCAGGCCCCAGAGGGCTACCAGGTCCTGCTGGGAAAGATGTGAGTTTCTATCCTATTCTGCTCAATTTTCTGAACTGCCTAAATTCAAATAAATGTTATTAATATGAAGGAATTATTTCACTGTACCCATATCACATGTCACTTTCCACAACTATCCTGATTGTTTATGAATAGGGTTCTACATGTTTTAATTCAGTGTATTGCAGTTAATACTAGGTTTCTACTCACTTTCTTTAAAAGTAATGGAAATGGTTTCCTTTGGCTTGCAGACACACATAACTTATAAAAAATACATTGAAATTCTGGTGGTGAAAATGAAGACACTATAGCCTGCAAGATTTTTTCAGTGTCTTCAAGGCGAGGATTATTACAAGCTATACGCTTTATCATTCAACATGCCCAACAAGTAAAAAACCACATTTCTGATATTGCGAACAAAAGAGGCCGTAATATCCTGCATATTACTGTGGCACCACAAAAACACTCTAACAAAACACAGAGTTGCTTGTGTTATGGGGCATAGCACTGTGTTGCTGAAAAATACGCATAAGTTCTGGCATAAATGAACATGTATTCAAAACGTGTGTCACAGTGTGTAGATGTTAATTAATGCTGTCAGAAAAAATGGAACTAATAACCCTAGTTACACCCTTGCACTCATAGCACACCACACACAAAACTTAGTGTCATATATTGGCACTTTGTGCAATATCACAAGAATGTCTGCAGACTAACATCTGTTATTCTAAGAGATAAAATATCCACTGATCTTGAAGCAAGTTTTGTTGCAAAGAGAATGACTGTGAGATCTGTTTCTCCATTGTACACCACATGAAGGTACCAGTGCACAAAATTTCATCTTGCTTCACGATCTTTGTTGTAGTATTTTTGAACCACAGTTGTCTTGTACCGGTGCAGATGTGGCAGTTTAGTGGCATGGTTACAATATACAATGCAATAATAAAATCTGAAAATACTGTCAAGGTTAAAAACATACTACGTAGTCCTAGTTATATGCCGCAGATAATTTATACATGGTCCGACAGAAATACCTGATGACTTTGCAACACAGCTGTGAGTGGAATCATTGGTGTGGGGAATTTGTCCTTGAGCGCCCTTCTAGCGAGACCCAAAGCATTTCAGTTGCCATGGAGCGCTGGTCTGTAGAGCATCGGGGTTTCGCTGTGGAGATGTATTGCTAAAACAACGGTTCTGTCGTTGTGACTCAACGGATATTTCGTCGGCACTTCCATATTCATCGGAACAACAGTGTCACTAGTCGCAATACTGTAGTGTTGTGGGTGAGAAACTTCAGAGAAACAGCATCTGCTGCAAAAAGAAAATGTCCAGGAAGACAGCCTTCACTTAGAACTGCTTAGAACTTCGAACGATTGCGTCAGGCTTTTGTCAGAAGTCCTTTGCTTGTGGGAATGTCCTGACAAAAAGGGACACCACCTCACAGACACAATATTCAGGAAGTGAATATTGTAATTAAAATGCTTTCAGATAAAGATAATTTTCGTAATAAATTCACGTTAAAAGACAGTATACTTTTCATTTTATTGTAACTTAAAAATCGTTAGGTTTTTCTGCTGGACCCTGTATGTATTTTGTATGAACAGTTGAGATTACAATCCAACCATAAAATGAAACTGATATTGTAATTTTTATTTTTTGAGTAATGTACTAAGCAGATGATGACCAAAATTCTGGTTGAAACATATAGCGATGTAGTTTGAATGAACTGAAACTGATAGATATTGTTCGTAGTTGTATGTTTATTTATTATATCATAAACACAACAGTTTATGTATTGTAGAAACAGAAAGTCTGAAGTTTGTAACATTACTGCTAGAATACAGGGATAGAGGTTTTTATATAAAAGACAAATGCTATGGGCAAGGATATAAGGGGATAAAAAAAAGGAAGAAAATGGTACAGAATAAGGATACGAAGGAGAGTATTTTCTCTTTCATTTTCCATACATCATATACTAACACTAAAACAGAATTTGAGGGTACATTTGTGACCTTTTGCATATAGAATTTCATATAACCAAATCCAGTGGTCTGTTTGTTACTGCATAGCAAAGATTTTAAATTCTACAGAAAAGTTTTGCTCCTTGAATTTATTTGCTCATTAATCTTAGGAACTCATTCATAAGTCACTGGCAGTACTAATGATATTAAATTAAAAATTTCAAATTTGGCGTGACCTCTCAGAGATCTCATGATCACAAGTAAAATCCAGAAAAGTTGTCAGATATTGAAAACATCAATGGGATACCGCCAGACACAGACCTGTATGTTATGTCCTCTTGTATGTTAGGGACATTAAGTAAAAGCAATGGCTCATGGTCTTGACATTTGCAGAAGGGATTAAACTGTACAGTGTTGATGCAGAATGTTCACATGTTTTATACATTGTAACTTTAATGCACGTTAAATGTTGGTGTAGCTTACTACTTAAAGCAACAGACTGCTTGGTTTGTATTCTCACAACAAGTGACCATTTGATCATCTACAGAGCTCAACAGATGCAAATGTACTAATGCATCCTCCAAGTGGTTTGTCACATGGAGCTACAGGTGTTGGGCCATAAATTTGGAAATGTGGAAACAAATGTTTCTGTGAGATGTTCTTGTTAAGTACAGAGAAAATGTGTTTGTTGGGTCACTACACTGTGTCTGTCATATGGGCTGTTCCTTTTGAGAGCTGATCAAGAAATCACCTCTTTATACAGAACCATTTACTCTGTAGTCCTCTAAACCCATTTTCGATATTACTTTTCCTTTTACACGTATGTCCTTTAAATAATTTTATTCCTTTGAAATATTCAGCATAAGCAATATTGTCAGGTTCTTGAATTTATGTTACATATTTGTCTGTCCTGTGCTTGCTTACAGTAATTTCCTGACAAAACCAAAAAGATCTAAAATAATTCCATGTGCTGCAAAAAAAATTTTACAGCACCGCTTCTGTGTTCTAATTTTGTCACTGCTGTGTGCTCCTTAGGGAGAAACAGGTGAAGATGGTGAAGCAGGACAGCCAGGGTCTCAGGGCCCTCCTGGACCTAGAGGACTGCCTGGTATGCCAGGACTACCAGGGATCAAGGGGCATCGTGGCTTTCCAGGCCTTGATGGAGCCAAGGGCGAGCAAGGATCAGCAGGGGAGAAGGGGGGTCAGGGAAGTCCAGGGCCCATGGGGCCTGTTGGTCCTATGGTGAGTACCATCAAAACTAAGATCAACCTGCCAGTAACACTGAACATCAACAGTAATGTCACATTCCCAATAACACTGAGCTGCTACATTAAGAAAACAGTGCCATTAAGACTGAGCATTATCAACAGCAGGATAACACAGATTCTTATAATGAGCATCATAAAGACAAAGATCACAGTCACTAACACTGAACATTATCAACAATATGATATAACATTATCAGTAAGAATAAGCAACATAAACACTGAGACCACACTGCTGGTAACACTGAGCACCATCAACTGTAACTTCACATTGCAAACTGTACTCAGCATTATCAACTGTAAGACCTCATTGCCTATAAAAATGGCAAGTAACAAGCAAAATCAGTAAGAAGAGAGAATAGTGACAAAATGTATTCACCAACAATGGTAACCAGCAGTAATATGTACTTTGCAAATATAAATAATACTTCATGAGGTTTGTCATCCCCATTGTGTTTTACAATAACTGTGTTAGGGTGTGTATACTTGTCTGACACAACTAATGGTGGTAGAGAATATGTATAGTTTATTGCATAGGGATTCTACTACATGTTTCGGCCTTTTTCTTTGGCCATCTTCAGGTAGGTATTGAATAAACTTTTTTAAGCAATTATACTTAATTTATCTGGGTATATGTAAGGTGTTTAGGGTGCGAGATCTCGCGTGCTGTGTGGGGGTGGTGGTATGGGTACATGAGGGGCATTTTACTAGAATATAGATTTCTCATGTACCCATCCCACCACCCCCACACAGCACGCGAGATCTCGCACCCTAAACACCTTACATATATCCAGATAAATTAAGTATAACTGCTTAAAAAAAGTTTATTCAATACCTACCTGAAGATGGCCAAAGAAAAAGGCCGAAACATGTAGTAGAATCCCTATGTAATAAACTATAAATAATACTTAATAATTATATATTTCCAGTAACCCATAGAAAATCCAAGAATATTATGTAAATTACATGATAAGGAGATACTGCTCTTCTCAGTAACAGTGACAAACAGTAACCAACTTAACTAGTACAGTATTGTTCCTTGTGTGCTACCTCCCAGACAGTAACAGTACAGACAGCATTTTTCAGTGTCAGAAGTATGTATTTTAGTTGATCAGCAATTCATTCAGTTCTTACAACATCTGCACTAACACCCACTGAGTCAAGTCTGCCAATGTGACTTATTCAAATAACAGCTGATGTTTAAGACTTTGTGTCGGTGTGTACATATAGCAATCCATCAACCCTTCAAATAGTAAACTAAGATTTCACCTTACTTTAATGAGCATGTGTATGGAGTTTTTGCTGTCATACATACTTTGCCTGTGTCTTTAGTTTCTTTAACCTGAAACTTAATATTATTTCACAGTTTGTGGGAGAGGTGGATTTTACACACCCTGACCCAGAGCCTAGCCTAGGCTTAGAAGTTGAGTGTCATTATATGTCTATTTCTGACTTAGTAACTGATAAACAAAAATGCATATTTGTGATATTAAAAAGATGGTGACCTGAAGATAATGCATGTGAACCATAATAAGATAAGGAAAAATAAGATGGCAATGGTAATGACAAAGAGCGGCTGTAAATGAATACTTGTGCAGCAAAGAGCATGACTTAACAGCACATGCTTGTTCCCTCTTATGATCTTCCTTCTCATTTCAGGGTCCAGCTGGTCCAAGAGGGGAGAGGGGCAGAGAGGGACCCCCAGGACCTCCAGGACTGCGCGGTATTGATGGTATTGCAGGGTCTCCAGGATCACCGGTAATAAAGTTACAAGTGTTACATGGCATCTCTGTTGCATCTCAACAGCATCGCTCATTATGGGGACTTGTTTGCAGGGAGCCATCGGGAAACCAGGACCACCTGGATTCCCTGGGAGTCCGGGCATCAAGGGTGACCAAGGTGCTCAGGGGCCGAAGGGCAGCCAGGGACTCCAGGGACCACGAGGTGAGTGTGGATGACAAGGATGTGACAGAGGGTCTGAAGTGATTTTGGCCTTGTTTGATTGTCTATACCTACACGTGGGTCTGGAGAAGGATGAATACAGGTGGTCAAATTTGAAATAGGTGCCTGTTCGAATGTGGCCCTGGCAGACTGAGAATGCAGCATAGTGAGAGTGTAATGAAGTAAAAAGTATATTTTTCCTTGTCCATGCCACGAAGGATGAAGTTATTCTTAACCTTGGTACTACTGGGTGTCTCTCTCTAGGCAGAACATAAGAAGAAATATAAAATGCTGGATGGATAAGCAGCCTTGGTTACTGTGGTGTAGTCCTTGTAGTACACAGAGACAGACTCAAGAATTGATTTTGGGCCTGATAATTGTCCTTTAATAGGACACAATCCAGAGTTGTGATTGGTCTTCTTACTGGACATAACACCCTGAGAAGACATTTCTATGTAATGGGCTGAGTAATAACCCCATTAGTAGGAAATGTGGTACTGAGGAGGAAACCTCAGTCCACATCTTGTGTGAGTGTAATGCCTTGGCTTCACTCAGACACACACATATCTGGGTTCCTTTTTATTGGACCCTGAGGATATTAGAAAAATTAGTATAGGAACCATCTGGAACTTTGGTAAAGGAAAGGGCCTGTTCTAAGGCCTAGGTGCATCAGGCCTCGAAGGGTTTGAACCCAATTACCATTCATTCATTTATTCAACCTTGGTACTAGATGGAGGTTAGTGGAACACACAGATCACTTACTCCCCTCTCCTCCTCTAGAAAGAACCCAGGTAACCACTCAATAGGAGGCTGGGTAGCCCCACACCCAGTCTTGACAAAAAGAGAAAAGTGGAAGTGGAGGAAGGCATGTGGAGTGTCAGTGGCTACCAGGCAGAGGAATGAAGGAGATCCTGCATTCTTTCTTTCAGTGACTTGAGTGTAGTAATAATGATGGTAATGGGGGTGAGACTCAATAGCATCACACTGTGGTCTGCTGCAGGTGGACAGCAGATGAATATGGAGTACTTGTTGAATGTTGACTAGAACAGATAATACACAATACACAAACCTTCCCTGGGAGTAAATGCCTTCATGGCAAGGATAAAAGTAGGGATTATAAGTTTCTTCTATAGACCACTTCATACAATTTGATATCTGTGCATTATCCTTGTTAGATGCCAGTCTAGTGACAGCATATGAGATTGACACCCAGGGGTTCAGTATGAGGCAGTGGCATGCACATTTCTTGTTACTATGGATGTGACCCAGTTTAATGTAGTCAGTATCCTGACTGGCTAAGGGCTGGACTGTGTGGAGATCGAATCCAGGTAGAGGCGAGATTTTCTGCACCCGTCCAGTCTGGCCCTGGGACCCACTCAGCCTCCTATACAATGGGTACTGGATTTTTCTTGGGGTTAAAGCAGCCAGGGCATAGCGCTGACCACCGAACAACAGTTAGCATTGAGGTTAATGAAAGATTATATCTATATATCTATTCCTCATCTGGGCCTTCATGGTCTCTTCTAGGACGAACTTTACCTTTGCCATGTCTGGACAGCAACACCTAAGAAAAGTGGTTAGAATGTGAAGTTGACCATTCTCCTGCACCTGGTACTGAAGCACAGTGCACTGAGTTATACCATTACACTCACAGGGCCTAGGCACAGTTGCAGCCCTACCTTCACCAGTACCTGCCCTGTAGATATTGTTGTTCACACTGTGCTACATGTAATTCATTCTTTTGTAACTGGCACTAGAGCTGTGTGTTAGGAATGTGTACCTATGCCTTGCAGACAGTAATTAGACATGAATGCTTTACAGGTGAGTCAGGAAGACCAGGACAGCCTGGAGAGTCAGGACCCCAGGGTCCAGCTGGCAAGGATGGACTTCCAGGAGAGAAGGGAAGCCCTGGAGCAGTTGGTCTTGCAGGATCTCCAGGATTTCCAGGAGCTAGAGGACCTCCAGGTCTTTCTGGAAGCCCAGGAGCACCTGGTGTGAAAGGCAGTCCAGTAAGTGATACACAATATGTTTTGCCATGCTAAACAATGTCAAAATTTGTTTTTCTTCTTTTTCAGTGGTGGTTTGACATTAGTAACTAGACGGATCAGCCTCACCATTGCATGAATGACAAATTCTGAATTATCAATTACAAAGGAAATAAAATTGGTTAGGTAAAGGAAATAAATGTTTAAAGTAAGAATGTACATATTGAATTTTGTTGCTTATGTAATATTTGATGGCTTCATGAAATCACTGCTCTCTCCCAAAACTTTGGAGCTGCTGCAGTGATCTAATGTCAATGTACAAGTTAAACAACAAATTGACAAGATATATGTGACTAAAATTATAGCAAGTTGTGTTTGTTGCTTGCAGGGCATACCAGGAGAACGTGGATTTAAGGGAGAGGTGGGCATGAAAGGGGAGACAGGGGCCCCAGGACCACGTGGGTTACCAGGTGCTGTAGGGGCAGAGGGCAAGAGAGGCAAGAGAGGACTGCGGGGACCCACTGGATCTGCAGGTCCGTCTGGAGAGCGTGGGGCTCCTGGAAGAGGGCTGCCGGGACCTGATGGGGCGCCTGGACCTAAAGGTACAAAATTAAATGTGAAAAGGCAGCTTACTGTCAATGACAACAAGTCTGAGAAGGTTGTAGAGCTAACTTGGTAGACGAGTAAAAAGTGTAACACTGTGATAGCAGAAACTGAAGGTTCAGTGCTATTAATGCCAAAGCAAGCATCTGGTCAAAATAGTGAGGTACTGACATTAACTAACATACATCCCATGTTACTGACATTAACTAACATACATTCCATGTCACTGACATCTTCCCATCTCCTTCTTAGCCTTCCAAGTACTTTTTTTCAGTAAGGTTGAAAACTGGGTAGTAAATTTCAGTAAGTAATACCAACAAATACTCTATATGTTGAAATTATATATATTTTTACACACAATCCATCAAAACTCCTGTAGGAATTCTGATAGACTGTGTGTGAAAATATATATAAATTTAACATTTTGTGCATTTGTTGGTATTGCTTAGTGAATTATTTATAAATGCGTGGACATAAATAATGTTAAAATGGGTAGTATTTTGTTCCAAAATATTATTAATTATTTATTAGACTACACAGTCACATCCCAGTCTTTTAATATTCACCAGTATGCAAACCACAGATATCATATTTAAGCAATACGCAGTTAAGAAATGAGTAAACTAGCATGAAACCTGTTGAAATTTCAGTGGAAAATTATTACTATTATGAATGTGGAGCATGATAGTGTAATTGTTATGGCAAAGCACCGCAACTGGACGGTCCAGGGATCGAATGCTGGTGGGGGTGAGATTTTACACACTTGTCCATACCTGCCCTGGGGCCCATCCAGCCTCGTGTTTAATTGGTACTGGGTCTCTTTCTCGGGGTTAAAGCGGCCAGGGCAAGACATTGACCACCCATCCCCATCTAGCACTGAGATTATAGAAAGAGTACAACTGTACCTTCACCGCCATTCTAGGGTGAACTTTACCTTATTTCATTTTGATCTGTTGCTATACACTATAACCCTTGAGAGACATTTTGAAACAACTTCATGGAACATGCTACTGTACACATGAGTAGCTCTCCCTCTCTCTACCCTGTGTTTCAACACAGTGCCAGTGGGTGCATTCTGCTGTACAGTCGGACTCAACATGTAAGTGTATGAATATGAATGACACACTATAATTGGGCACTGGGTTTTCCCCTAAACATGATATGAACTGTCTGTGCAGATATCCCCATAGTCTGGGTTTTGCTCAGTCAGTGGGTTCTCTCCAAGCACAAGTGCAGTTACCAATACAGAATCAAAGTTCTGGTTGTAGTTTAGAATTTTCCTTGGAACTGCCTACAAGAGCTTGGGATTAGTTTATTCAGCACTGTGAGCATACTTTTTAAAGTGTGAAATATAAGTAATTGCCCTGGAATCCTCTCTGCAAAGGACATCCCTTTGTATTTACCATTTTCTTTTATGGAGGGTGATATTTGAGAGAGAGTTGGCATAAATAGAGGGACACTGTGAATTATATGTGTGTGAGCGTATGGCAGTGTACAGATTTTCCAAAACCTAGGTGTCACCTGAAAATTTTAGGTGTCAGAAGGGTGACATAAAGCAAGTTTGATAGTTAGTACCCACACATGTTAGGCACCATCATACAAGATTTAATCACTTGGGTGATCTGATGACATGACACCCAGGCTTTGTTTACCCTTTTATATAAATACAAAATAGCAATAAAGAAATGCATACAGTATTGAAATTCCATCCTTTGTTGCCATTCAAGCCAACACTCATTCAGAAATTTTCATGTTTTCTCACAACTGTTAGTTTGTTTTGAACCAGCCCTTCCACTTGTCACACCCAGTGTTTTATCCAAGTTTACAGCTACATCAGGAACAAAGTGATGGTCACTTGTTTTTGTTGCAGGTCAGACTGGAGACAGGGGACCACTGGGTCCTCAAGGAGTAAAAGGATCACAGGGGGACCCTGGCAGACCAGGACAACCAGGACTTCAGGTGTGTGTTATGACAAATACAGTTATAATGCATGTTCTAGCAAACAGTTAAGAAGAGTGGTCAGTGAGTGAAATTTGTTTCATAACTGCAGCAAATTAGTTACCATCAGAACTTGATGAAGAAATCCATTAGATTGAGGTTCACCATTCCGTCTTTGCAGTGTGTGTTTCCCTGTCTGCCACGTAGGATGTGAACAACATGGTGCCTGCTTGTAAAATTCTCTAACTGGTTAAATAAAACAAAATACATTGCAGATACATTTTATGAAATGTTTTTGTCTTTGAAATAGTGTTCTCCTGCATTAATACAAGGATTCCAACAAGAGTTCTGTTTTACCCAGCATTCTACATACGATTTTGAGTAAATCTGCTTTTGCTGTTGTAGTGCTGTGTAATTCTTCTATTGATTCATATCTACATTCTTTTGTATGAGCAAGAATATTGAGTGTGGACTGTTGTACAAACTATCACAGCACCACAGTGCTATAGTCACAAGAACGAATTATGCTTATTCCTTTAAAAGCTGCAGAAATATAAAGAAATACAAGCCAAAGATCTGGTAATTGTCTCATGAATGTATCCAGAACCTTAGCAATGTTCACTAACCCGGTTGTGTGTTTCATAGGGACTCCGTGGGACACAGGGGCGGACTGGACCTCCTGGTAAACCGGGTAACCCTGGGGAGAGAGGAATTCAAGGAGCAGATGGCAAACCAGGAGAGCAGGGACCTCAAGGACTACAGGGACTACCAGGGCCTCTAGGACCTCCAGGAGACAAGGGCCTCACGGTGAGTCCAGGCAAATGAGTAGGACTGAGTATCCTCAAGGTGCTGTAATTGTATGGAGCAGGAGGTTTCAGTGAGAGTCAAGTACATATCAAGAGCCGTTATTTTTTTGCACTTGACAAAAGTGCCTGTATAACACTTTGTAATCAGATTATGGGCTGACATAGCCCTGTCAGAGTGACAGCCTGGTATTTGATTCCTGTCAGAGTCCTACATTGAAACAGACTGTGAGGTTCACAGTGGGTAACAAGAAGCTACTTTATACAGGGTAAGATACTGGAGCATGAAGCTGACCTTCATTAATGGCCAATGTATAGAATGAGTGGATCAGTATCTATGCACAGCCTACAAGGTGTCTTAGTGTAATACCATATTTGCCTGAATAAAAGAATAAGATAATTTTTTTCATGAGTTATTAACTGAAAATTTGGGGAAAGAGTGAGGCACCTAATAATCATGTACAAGGTTAAACACATTCTGTGAATGGCAAATGTTTTCTCACGTTCTCCACCCAGGAAAAAAAAGGAAAAATACACAGCTGCTTCAGTGATTATACATGTTCTTTATATTTCTGTTTTCATTACTTCTTTGCCAGAGGCTCATTTACATTGCATTACTAAAGTGAGAAGTTGTTAAAATTAAATTGCTGTCTAAAACCATTGGCAATAATGTTGAAAGGAAAGGTATAGTAGCATCTACAATACCAAAAACAATATGTTGCAATTACAGTGCCAATTTTAAATTAATGGCAATTAAACATACACAATAAAGCAAAAATTGCACCACAAAACAAATTTTGTGACTCTTGGATAATACAAAAAAAAGTAGTGTTATGGGGAACAAATTTAACATGAAGAACATTTTCTGGATTTAGGCAGAGGAGTTTCAATGTCACTGATGAAAAAGTACTGGAGTGTTTGCCAAGTAAAGATGAAAATGACCCTTCCATTACCACAGAGACAATAGAATGAAGGCATTAAAGCTGTGATAACCCTGAAGATTCTGTGGCAAGACTTTAAAAGCCAGTAATGGCTGAGTGGTAGGATTATGCTTTGTAAAAAGTTAGTCTGTTCATTAGAAAAGTACCTCAGTGCCAAAGCTTACCATAAAAATTTATAGCTTACCAGCACCTTAAATTGATCTGTGAAACATGATTATGTACCTCTTAGTACAAACTGGTAATGCATATGATACCACAGACTTCATTGGTATGCTAAACAACACTACAATCAGTGCAAAATATTTAAAATCAGTACTTAGGATACAACAGGACATGAAAAACTTAGAATAACTGTGATGCTTTAATTTCTGGCAGATAGGAGAAATTGATGCCAATTAGATTCTGAGCAGGATAGACCTTCCAACAGAAAAACTTCCTAGTGGAAATATCTTTAGATGTAATGGGAATGGGTGCATGATAGAACTCGTGTTTGAACGGCTGAGGGAAGTTGAGGGCAGAAGACCGGATGCTTCTCTGAAGTAAAGAGGTATGCTGGTTTTAGATGGTGTCAAGGGTCACTTAATAAAGAAGGTGAAAATTCTAACCTATAATCAAAACACATATCTAGAGATCACTCTAGAGCGCATGAGCTCTCAGTTAAAGTTTCTTGATGTGATAGTTAACACACTACTCAAAGGCTGACAATGGCCAGTACACAGAATGGTTCTTATCTGGGAACTGCTCACTGACCAGCCAGAAACACAAGAAGACCATCTGAAGCACTCCTTGCAGAGTGGATTAGGACTGTTTGGAATGACATTTCACCAGAATTCAGCGCCCATTTTCAAAATGTGCTGTGTGTGTCAAACAGTATCAATGGGTGTAGTATTGTAATGTCCTGTGGGAAGAAGATCATGAAGACAATTCTTTTTCTGGTGATGACAGTGTGACAGTGACTAGTTAATTTAATGATGTTGTTGTAACAATTTACTGCGTTAATATGTTAATATTTAACTCTCATGATTGCTTCTTTCTAGAATATGAAGCATGCAACCCCAAGTTCCACAACAGCCTCTCTAATGTGAACATATTTTATTTTCCTCCAAAATTAAAGATTGTGAAGAGTAATTACCTTATAGAGCAGGGTCATCTTATATTTGGGGTGAATACAGGACTTCGGAATATGGATAAACATTTTAGTGGCATAATAGTGAACTCTGTAATCTATATGTTTCATAGTGTTCCTCTTAATACAACAGGTACATCTTGTGATCTTCTACGTTATGACATCCATCTCTGAGCAGTAGTTTTCCTCAAGATGTTGCTATGCTGATACTAGAGTACATACTATGTGTCTGACCCTGGAAAACCACATTTTAAATTCTCACTGCTGTGAAAACTTTAAATGACACCTGGCACAAAGATTATATCACTTAAGGTCACTGTCATTCTTTTCAACCACCACACTAAACAGCATCAGTACAGCTCAGAAACTTTTATGGAGCCCTGAAATTCTAAAACATTGAAGGTTTTTTCTTTAATTCAGTGTCTAAATATGTTTTTAAACTACTTAACAGGTTTTGATAGTGTATAGTATATTATAGTATACTATATCATGCTTATCATGCCAAAAAATTTTGTATCCATTTCACTTTGTATACATACTGAATTGCAACAGACTGAACTTCTGAAGTGACATAAGTGTGCAAGGCCAGGTTTTCAGAGCAGTGATGTCTTGACCATGTTTCTGAATATGTTTGGCTTGTTCTTTGTGTTGCAGGGAGAGTCAGGGAAAGATGGAGAGCCAGGTCCTCCTGGGCCAATGGGGCCGCGAGGTGATGCAGGTAAAGATGGAGCTCCTGGAATACAGGGCCCCCCTGGCCCTCCTGGATCGGATGGTGAAAGAGGAGCCCCTGGACCTGGGGGTCCCCGAGGATTCCAGGTGAATACACTGTATACAGTGGAGTGAATATATTTCTTCTTTCAAATCCAACTGTCAGGAAAGCCAGTTTAATATTTCGGCATTTATGCTCTATCTATCTGTCCGGTTTTTTAACAGCTGTTGCTATTTTCTGGAAACTAAACGCCATTCCTCTCTGTTTCTCCATTGATCTGGTTCTAAATTTATTGTTGTCATGGCTGCTTGTACTCTTTCCATCCATGTTTTCCTTGGATGTCCTCTTTTCCTTCTCTCCTGTGGTATCCAATTCATAATTATTTTGGTATTCTCTCCTCTGGCATCCTTTTGACATGGCCATACTATTGTAGTCTTTTCTGCTGTATTATATCTATGATGTCTGGCTTCCCTTTCACTCCCATTATTTCCTTTATATGTTCATTTTTTATTTGTCCATGTTTCATTTCCTTGCTGACTTCCTTAGCACATCCATTTCTGTAGATAAAATTTTATTTATTTCTCTAGTAGGGATTTGCCATACTTCTGCACCATACACCAAAATGCTCTGAATTATAGTTTGATAAATGTATAATTTTCTGTTTTTAGTAATATTTTTGTGCCACCAAATGGAGTTTAAAGCATTTATAGCTTTTCTTGTTTGACTAATTCTGTGATTTATTTCTGTTGTATTATCTCCCGACTGGTCTATTTTGTACCTAAGTAAGTACATTCTGTACATGGTTTTATTTCTTCCCCGCCGTCAAATTTTAAAATTTCTCTTCCTTCTCCCATACGCACACATTTGATTTTTCTTAAATTTTGGCAAATCCCCATTTTTCACATTCTTCCGTTAGTTTTCTTGCCATATACTCCATGTCATCATGATCTTGTGCTAATAATACCTGGTCATCTGCAAAATTGAGTGAGTATACATGTGTGTATTGAATTGGTATACCAATTGGTTGGCACCCTTTTCCAGTTCCTTAACACTCGTTGTAGGTATATTTTGAATAGAGTTGGAGATAAACTGCCACCTTGTCTTAATCCCTTGGTAACTGAAGCCTTTTGTAATTAGGTTTCCAATTTTTATTTTTGAGCTACGTCCTTTATATAATGATTTTATTGCTTCTATTCATCTTATGTTAATAGCTGATTTTTTCTAGGGTTTATGTTACTACTTAAATTTCACCAACATTTAAAGTCACGTGCCTCGCATTAGCTCTGACTTCCATGCCCTCTAATGCCATGCTCATAGCCAATAGAACCCCAGAATTCTGTGTTCATGCAGGCAGAGCTAATTCTGGGTTGGAATCCAGGCTGGATTCCCTTTTGCATTAATAGACGGATGAAATTCATATTAGTTAAAAATTTGGAAGTTAAGAACATACACTTGTGAATGGAGATGTAGGAGAAACGTTCCCCCTAAAAAAAAAACTTGGGAATAAATTCAAGTTTCTCCCTCATTCTGCCAACTGGATAGTCAGAAGCTGGTTATGTTACATAGTGCTGATGACAGTAACAGCATATGAGATTTAACTTTGTTAGATACCAAAAACAACAATGCTCATTTCTGAATTCTGAATGACAAGGAATTTCCTTTTGCCTTAATGAGCTGTATGTGTCTATTTAAAAATGACCACGGGCTGGAGAATCTCACAAGAACAATTTCTTGTTAAAAGAGCCGTTAAATAAGTATTGGTTAATCACATGGGCTGAACATGTATATGGGTCACACCTCCCTAATGCAACTCACTCAGGACATGGGTGGGGCCAAAACCAATGAATTCTCAAAGCCATAGACGGTCAGCATTAATATTTAAACACCTTACACAAGACTTTGTAAAATAAATTGTTAGTGTTTTATGCATCTTAATGCACTGCTGCGGGGCAATAAATACAGGCAGCATATCAATGAACTGAAACTCTTCTGCAGTGATGACAATGCAGGCATGCTGGAATGCATTGTTTGTGTGTGAACAAAACATACAAACAGTGTGTGTCTTGATCCACAATTATTCTAGTTTTTTCTCCTTTTTTCCCCCTTTGTGTTTTTTGTTAGATCATGCTGGATCATGGGAGATGCTGAATCAGTGACTTAAATATTAGGGGGATGTGTCCTGTGTTACTGATAATGAATTTAAACTTTATTCTCTCAGTTGTGACATTGTTTCCAGAGTATTAAGGGATACATTACAAACTTTCTGGCTTGGTTTCACCATATTTCCTCACACCATTTTGTAGGTATACATGCAGTATAAGTGAAAATCTTAGGCATAAATACCTGTCATAGCAGACCCAGAGTGAAAATGCTGTCAAAATTAATATTTATATTTTGTGAAAGCTTATGGTTGGATAGTTATGAATAAAGTACGTGGTTGGCTGGTTATGAATAAATTTTATTTGACTGAGTGGATATTCAGGAAATGATCGTCATCATCATCATCATCATCATCATTTATTTAGTATTCCAGAGATCCACCAGAGTGGATATAGAACTTGCCATTAGATAACAACAGGCACGGTACAGAATGAGTCTCAACAATAAAATACATATAATAATTTGTGATTATAATACATAAATAAGACAAATCAAGTTTATACAAGGAAATGTGATCAGTTTAGAATATACAATCAATTAAAATGTATATAATGTACCTAGACAGAAACTTAAAAACAATCCACATGCACCATAATGCACATAGACAGAATCTTAAATCAGTGTACCACTATAATAAAAATCTTGTGATACAGTGCATAATTCATGATTGACTAAGGTACTCTTCCATTGTGTAAAATGAATAAGTGTATAGAAACTTTTTTCAAAGCAATTTTGAACTTTTTTTGGTTACCAGCAACATTCTTGATCTCTAAGAGTAAATTATTAAAAGTTTTTATCCCTGAATAATAAGCTCCTTTTTGATAAATGGTTAAGTTTGCTTGAGGAAGGTATAAATTATTTCATTGTCTAGTGTGTAAATTGTGATTTTCATTGTTTGTTGGGGAAAAAATTTTGTTTTGAACTACAAACATTAATAAAGATAATATATATTGTGATGTCAAAGGCAAAATTTGTAATTTCTTAAATAAATTTCTATATGAAACTCTATTCCCACATCCTTCCATAATTCTAATTGCCTTTTGTTGTATTCTAAAAATTATGCAACTATGCAAGTATTAGAACAATAAGAGTCAAAGTAATTCTAAATTCTACAAGCATACATTTCATGTAATTGATATTGCCTTATATGAATTAGTATTTCGTACCAGGAACAGTTCACATCCAATACTGAGATTCATAATATTAACATGAGAAATAAATTAAAATTGCATAAACCTTTAAGCAATCTTACATTATATCAAAAGGCAGTGCATTATATCAGCATTAGGATCTTTAATCAGCTAACTGATTGCATTGCAAGATTAGTAGAAAATAAAAAGGTCTTTTATATCAACCTTAAGACAGTATTTAGTAAGTAAATCCTTTTACTGTCTTGAAGATTTTTAGATGATTAATATTCTTATAGGAGATCAGTTTGGCCCTCTCAAGATAAGGATATTATGAATACAATATTTTACACTACAGTCTGTATATTCAATATGGTACTGTCTCCTTTTAATACCATTTCTTGTTTATTTGCCTGCTTTTATGTCATGTTTGTTTTAATGTTTTAGTGTCTGTTGTGTCTTGTTTTGTTCTTAATATTGATTGATTATCGTTAATATACTTTTTATCTGACAATGTTTCATATCCGAATGCCCCTTGAGGGATGTCATGGGTTGTTGAAATGTATTGATGTATGTGTGTGTGTATGTATGTATGTATGTGTATGTATGTATGTATGTATGTATGTATGTATGTATGTATGTATATGTGTGTGTATGTATGTATGTATGTATGTATGTATGTATGTATGTGTGTATGTATGTGTGTATGTATGTGTGTATGTATGTATGTGTGTATGTATGTATGTATGTATGTATGTATGT
>Ga0123355_10005126_pt1 | contig 19113 bp, 14 predicted proteins | sample TergutEmb28metaG_3_FD_89872 | JGI IMG/M metagenome (GOLD analysis project Ga0123355, IMG submission 89872) | Embiratermes neotenicus P1 segment gut microbial communities from Petit-Saut dam, French Guiana - Emb289 P1 | ecosystem: Host-associated > Arthropoda: Insects > Digestive system > Gut ... | reverse complement strand
TGTGAATACGGTGATGAACCTTCGGGTTCCATAAAGTGCGGGGAATTTCTTGACTAGCTGCAGAACCAGTTAGCTTCTCAAGAAGGACTCTGCTCCATGGAGTAAGTAAGTAAGTAAGTAATGTATGTATGTGTATATTATACACACACGCGTAGTTGACTGCAAGAAATGGAATATGTGTACTGACTGTTTGTTTTCCTGAAATGCTAACTCATGACATCAGATGTAATGGTAATAATTCTGCTGAAGTGATGTACTGATGTTGCAGGTTTGATTTTCTTGGCAACATTAATGGCTGTGGTCAGGGTTCGGCAGATACAAAAACGCCATTCAAATGGTGAACCAATTTCCCGTCCTCATGTAATGTTTCCCAACATACAGCGTTGCCATGCAGATCAGGATCTCCGGACCTGTTTCAAGTATCTCCTCAATTATGGGTTCTACAAATTTGGTGTTGAGGTAGGTAAATCAGGTTTTACATTTTATTAATGTATATCTCAGACTTATTCTGGTTGGTTATTTGCCTTCCTATCTCAGCTAGTTTGCATTTATAACTTCAAGCAGAAAATGCTAATACCTTGATTACCATTAAGTGTCCATGCCCTTTGTATGAAACAATGCTTAGCACAGGAATGTCTTCATTACTTATCTTTTTGACTGTGTGATTTTATAGCAAAATATCCAATAGCCTTTCTGATATTGGAGTGCTATACTCAATACTTACTGGTAATGCCTGTCTCAGTGGCACCGTGTAGATATGTAGGATGTGTACCACCACCCCTTCTGAATGTTGGTACCTGTCTACCAAACTAAAAGGTGTTGTGTCTCTGAACACTGAGTTTAATACTAACTGCCATGGAAGCCACGTATCTCAGAAAGGATGTGTCTAATACAAGCTTATGCCTTCCACTTTTTCCGTTGCTACATTATTTATATTCGTTGTAGTATACCACTGTTTAAATGCCTTTGGCATTGTATTTTAACATGAAAAATGCTACAGGGAAGCATTAATTTTATTGAATTTTGTTGTGTGTGACATGGCAGTGGATTATCACTGCATACCATTTACTGATAAAATTATTTAAGTGTTTAAAAAATGTCCTCCAACCTCATGAGCAGTTGTGTTGTGGAGAGAATAGTATGATCAGCAAATAGCATGCTAAGGATTAATTGCCATTTTAGCAATGCACTTTATAGTGTATGTGCTGTGTTATAATACACATCTTAAAATGAATGTCTTTTGTTTCAGATCTGTCTGATGGCAACTGTGGCTTTGATTGGCACTCGCATGGATGTGTTTGCTGTCCTGTATGGCATATGGCTGTGTGTGCTGGTCATTATGAAGCGAGAGAAGCTTGCTAAGATTTGGGGCATATATCAGATGTTTATTGTAATGTTGGTACCCATTCAGTATGCCATGGTAGTAGGTTTGCCACCTGCACTATGCATTGGTAAGCAACTCTTGTACTAACCATGAAGGATGGATCTAGGATGAAATATAGCAATGACAAACTTATGCTTTTAATATTCTTTTGTGTTTGTTTCAAAACATGAGTGGAAAATTTCTTGTTTATTTAGCCCAAGCATTTTAAATAGTGTATGTCAAAGGACCATGAACCAAGATACTACTTGAAGAAGGTATCTAAAAGTACTTCTTGATTAGTTATATTATTAACTTTTCATGGAGGTTTGATGTACTTCCGTGTATGCTTTAATATTGCTGGTTGTATATTAAAATAATGCAATATGATGTACTTTTAGAATATCCATGGAACCAGACACAGTTAATGAGGAATCTACAAGAGTGGATGTTCTTGCCTGATCCTGCATATCCCCCAGCAGCATACAAACTTGTTTGTAAGTGTACATGTTCTGCGTGTTCATAGGAGAGACATGTGTGTCACACCACATAAAATGACCGACAATAGAAGCATTTTAATGAGTGTAAACGTGATACATTGATTTATAAATGAAGGTATGAAGTATATGTGTTATTTTAAAATGTGTTATATGCAGGTGGTATGGACTTAGGTGGTTGTCTGGAATTGCCGTGATAATTTTAATTTTAGCCGAAACTTGTAGTCAGAGTTCATATCAGTTATTACTTGTTACATATATTGTACTCATTAATATAATTGCTGTGGATATTGGATTTTAGATTTATTTGTATGAAATTGGTTGTGGTCTGACTTAAATTGCTGATTATTCTTTATCATCTTCTACCACAGTTATATTTACATTGTGCTGCCCAATCACAGTTTGTGACTGCTTGTTTCCTTCCTGACCAGTCACATATTATGGCAGTCTGTTTTTCTCACCACGTCAACTTAAAGAATTATGCCAGGGATGGTTTTCTCTCTTAAGATTTGTGACATCATGCATCCTAGAACATTTGTGTAACTACAGGCATGTTAGGAAGACTGTGTGAAGTGGTTACCAGGTAGTCAGCTGCAATAAGGTTTTTGTGATATGGGATGTTTGTTTTCTTACTACAAGAATGTGTTTACTGTGTTTTGTTTAACAGGTGACTTCATATTGCTGATGTTGGTGTGTCGACAGAGTCTTGTATTTCGAATAGAGAAACGTTATGCTGGGCAACTCTATGCTGGTGGTAGTAACAAGAGCATCCTTAAAGAAGCAGAACAGCCAGGTTTTGTTAATCCTGTGCCTGATCACATTTCTTGCATTAGGTAAGAAATGGCATCCTCTTTATTTAGTGATAGTGTTGCCAAATTCAAACTGTGGAAGAGAATTAATACTTTAGAACTACACTTCTTATTTGAACTATTTTATTCTCAGGCCATACATGTAAAGTCTCTCTCTCTCTCTCATAGGAATTAGAACTTTGCACTTCTTATTTGAACTATTTTATTCTCAGGCCATACATTAAAGTCTGTCTTTCTCATAAGAATTAGAATTTTGCAGATCATATGTAGTCTGCCAGTTTGTGTGGGTGTGAAACATGGTTGTGAAACTCTTCTTATTGACCTCTCACTTCTCTAGATCATGGCTGGATATTGCAAAGCGCTGTTGCTTGTCATCCTTCCTTTGGGTGACACTGGCCATTGTCTTCTTAGCTGGTGCAAACCGGGTGAACATATTTTCACTTGGTTACCTCATGGGTGCCTTTATACTCCTGTGGCAAGGGGAGGAGATATACCTGCGGCCTGTGCCTTATATCCTTAAGCGGTGGAACATGCTGTTGGGCTACAATGTGGCTGTCATCATGGTCAAAACTTTACTGCAGATCATTGGTTGCATGTTCCTCATGGAAGTGAAGAATAATGCTTGTTGGGCTGCACAATTGTTTGGAATAACATGTATCAGGAAGTTTCCTGCTGCAATTGGGTTACCTGTGGTTGATGGTGAGTATTGACATTGCTCTGAATTCAGGTATGCAGATACAGTAACATAACAATGTGGCATCGCAGGGCAAGTTAGCATACTCATCACACGAAGATAATAGTGTTATCAAAGTTCTAATACTACTAGAGTAAAATTTTCTGGTGAATATTGTGAGGAATCATTATGTGGATCATCGAAGTTTGTAGAACTTGAAGGACTAAAAAAGGATGTAACAGAATTGACTCACATGCTACATATCGCTGAGAGGCAGACCATAAAAGAGGTTAGTCAAGTGGATATTGTTCTTCTTCTAGCAAAGATAGAACTCCTGAAGGACATCATTAGTGAACAGTTTGAAACAGATTTATCATGGGAAAAAATGGTGGCGAGGAAACACAAGAAAAGCACATGCATAGAGCAAAGGATTACTCATCCAATACCAGTAATACCAAACCGTTACAACCTACTATATAATAATATGAATGTCAAAAAAACCCCAAAACAGTGCTGAAAGGTTAAGGGATTTAAATTCCAAACATGCAAGTAGAGATAAGTTGTAGAATCATAATACTATGCAACACCTATCTGTTCCTAACCTACAAGAATCTGGAAGTGATCGGAAATGTACTTATTTAATTCCAACCGTAGTGAATGGTGCAATTATTACAAATAACAGTGGTGGTTCAATACCTAGAATCAAAGGTAGTATGGAAGAATTTCAAAATACTTTAAGTAAGTGTGCAGTGAACATGCTGAATAAAGAGAAATAAGCACTCGTGTAGTTTGAGACATAAAATGGTTCTAATTGATGACAGTCATATCAAATGTTATGTGGGTAATGTAAAAACTCTTTTAAGTAATAATTTTGAACTCTACATTGTTGTACAACCAGGATCAAATTCTAGTGATTTAAAGAAACTGCAAAAGAAGAGATTAGTAAATTATGATGATATTTTATTGATTTGCAATGGTACTAGTAAAAATATTTCCTCAGACTAGGTTTTTGGAAACAGACAATAATAAAAAATTATTCACCAAGCATGGGCTCCATCTGAATGGACTGTGAAAACAGCTACTTTCTCATAAAATAGCATCCCTTGCTTACTCAATATTGATCAAAAAACTGTTACTTTAACTGATTATTAAGTACATGGATCAATTTTTATCCAATTTGGAGATCTGAGATATCAGTACAAGATACAACTCTAATTTACATTTACCTTTAGCAAATTAACATTATATCAGAAAGGTGTTTTTAACACAGGAAGTAGGATTTATTACCACTGACTGTCAATTATCAAAGACTTATTAAATGATGGGAAATATTTTAAAGCAACTGTCAGTAGATGTGTTTTGGATAATTCCTCCATAGATTGGAGGAATACTTTAATCAGAACTTTCCATGATCTTGGTTCTTTTCACTTAGTAATTAATATGAAGTTAGTGGAATTGTCATTGTTTTTTGTTCACCTGTTTAGGTTATTACATTTTTAGTCAACCCAACCTCTTTGGTAATATTGTACAGTTATTGTTGTTAAGTGTTGCCTGGACAAATGCTCTTGCTACACTCTTTAATATGTATACTGTGTATATTTATATATATTTATACATGTTGTGTTGTATGTGTGTGAATATTTCCATATCTTGAGATCGAAGGAATGTAAAAAAAAAAGCCTTGTTGTATTACCAGGATGTCAAATGATCCTTGCCAGCAGTCAAACACATTTCTTTGGCTCTCCGGATGTACATAATTACTAACGTGTTTGACACATTTGTTACAGATCTGACACAGTGCAATGTACCAAAAGAAAACAGTGGCCTAGTATGGGATGGTGTTTGTTTTGGGTGTCTGATTATGATGAGAAGGTTGTTCAAGAGTTATTATTTCATCCACCAGGTTAATGAGAGCAAGGCCATGACTGTTCTTGCATCCAGGTACATTCTTTTTTTCTTCTGGTCTCAGTAATTATGGTTGTTACACACTTGCCAGGCCAGCGGTGACTTTTGTTAAGTTTTGGATTCAAATACACCCAAGATCATATGTTTAGCTCTCCCACTATGTTTTATGTTATTATCTTTGACAGACCTATAGTTCATCAATGAAGTTTTACATAAAACAGTTACCATATTTTCCCAAATTCAAGACGAGAGAATCTAAGATGACCTCCTCAAATAAAACACCTTTGTCAAGGGAATTTTTTTTTTGGGCTGTAAAACATAAACAGAGGTTGGCTTCTGAAATATTGACGTTCTGTCTTCTTCTTAAATACCTCATTTCTCTTGACTGTAACAAACATGAGTGTAATTAAGAAATCTTGGAACTGTTCTGAAATCCAGAGCATATAGAACCTGTTGCCTATGGAAGTATTTTATATGTATGACACAGAGGTGCAGAGTTGATCAATGAATTGCGAATGAAGCGGATTCAAGAGCAGGATAAACATGAACACCGTATTCTTGAGAAGATCAGAGTAAAGATGGAACGAATCAAGGCAACCCAACAGAAGATCCAGGGACCCATGTTCAAAGAGCCTGAGAGTCACCATGTGGGTAAGTCCATTTGAATATCTGGTACTATTACAGCAGTGATAATCCTTTTATTGTTTAATAAAATGGATCTGTGAGGTTCATGCATGTGCTTCCCCCCCCCGTTTGGATAATATTTTGCAATATGAACTTCCTAGTAGAGTGGACTAATGTAGCTTCCAAGCTAGGAAACTTAAATGTTTATATCCCACAAAATGTCTCCTGAATGTCAGGTGGTTATTTACTGTCTTATTTGGAGTACAAAATGTTATGTGAACAAGGGCTGTGATCTCAGCCATGTTTAATTGCATTGTCTTGAAACAGCTTGATGTTTGGAATGTCCTCATGCTATCATGATTATTCCACATGAGAACAGTACCATTTGAGTTGTGTCATAAAAATTTTTTCCTTGATTGTCATTTCTTCTGGTACACCAACTCCTTACATCCACACAAGCAGTAATCAGAAAGTGTCTAGTCTTACAAGCAGGGTGACCAGGTTTGTGGATCTCCATGACCAGGCCAGTGAGTTCCATACCACTATCTCAGTTGCTGTGTGGCTTGTCAACCATTGTGATGTGATGCAGCTGTATATTTAATCAGACATGAAGAGGTACCCATTCTGAAAGATGTGGCAGCTTCTTTATCATGCAGATCTTAATCTGCTGTTACACATCCAATACATTCCAACAACTGAAATTTACTAGAGCTGTGTAATACCTTGAGTAGGATTGCTAACACATGTGGATGCTGGTATAGATACACACCTTCATGATGTACATTTTGTCACACATGCATAGTATAAGCAGTGTGCATTTGATCTGAAGTTCACTGAATGCTCACTGTCAGGCTTCATTGGACCCTTCTCACTGTATATGTTCTTTGTCGTGATCATGTTACCTTTCTCCACACTGCCTGGTACCAGTGATGAATGGTCCCATATCTGGCAGCTGCTAATATACAGTGCTAATTACCACTCTTTGTAGTGTCCGCTGATGGGAAACCAATGCCTGTATTCCACAGTTGCTGCCCATGCATTCCCTTCGCAGCATCTGTTAACAGAATGAATGTCTGCAAATCTTTATGTGTGCAAACTCTATGTTTATTGTAGCTCATGACATGGACACGTTGTATGGACAAGTAACCTTCTCTCCACAGTGACTGAACACAGTCAACCTGCCAACTAGTTTGTGTGTATGAATGGCATTGTGGGCTCCACTGCCTCAGAACTAATGGAGGCACATTTTTGGAATGGGCAGGAAGTGCATAATGGTTGAGGTATTGACCTATGTTGATATAATATTTTGCAAAAAAGTAAATAAATAAAAAGAAAGATATAAGCAGTGTTTAACTGTCTGAAGTTGGACATATTTCGTAGACCACTCTGTAGAATAATAAAGCAGTTTGATTCAGGTACGTTGAATATAAACACAACAGAAATATGGTCCTTTTTCTGCAGGATTAGATCTGCATTTAAAGCCTGACATTTGTTATAAGTGAAATGTTGGATGTCTTCTGTGTGCCTCCTAATCAACAAGAAGGATTTCTTATAGTTGGAAACTTGTAACGAAATGTATCAGTGAAAAGTTATTCTATGTGTTGCTGTACAACTATGTTTACTTGCAATAATCATCTTTCTTGTAGCAACTGGGACCTATTATGGTGCAAAAACTGTATGACCATCTCAAGCAAAATTGTAGTCACTACTGTAGTAAATGTGAAGCTTCTGTTTTAAACACTTGATATCCTGTCATAGTTTTGTCGACCATTCAGTTCCACATGTTTTTCCTCAGTGACGATGTTCTTGGGAAAGGCGCCACTGTTCATTGTCATAGACTTTGAAGGCACAGTGAAGTGACATGTCTTTACTAACAGGAACAATTCTTTGTTATATTTTGGGTATAATCTGTAAGTTTTCAGATACATTTACACTTTTAAAGCAATGTCTGTGATATTTGATACTGAGGGTTTTGCATTTGTTTTACTTTGTGTAACCCACAGTATACCGTAATGAGTTGTGTTGAACATCTTACATTGCTTTTTATTAAGTTCCAGAGCTAGAAGTCAGTGTTTGGATATTATTTCTTGTTTCTTCCTACACAAAATAACTGTCAATGTACCTTCATCAGAAGTGCCTGGCAAAAAGTATGGTTCAATGTGCATGCCACAGATGCTTCCACAGTGAAACATCTTTGCCAGTCATGTAATGCATGTCAGCACTGTTGCTATGTACTTACATTAGGTGGTGGAAGCAGCTGTGTGTTTTATGTCTTTACAGTACTTCAGTAGTGATGGTTCAGGAATTTGAAGGCTTGGGAAGTAATTTCTATAAGTACAAAACACAGAAACTAACATGCTGCTCGTAGGTCCCACAGGTTCACCACTGATTAGAAATGGCAGGCACACATAAAATATACTGTACTAACAGAGTGTGTTGTAAAGGTTTAACCTGTCTCATAAGGGGGCAGCTACATTTAAATCCCCAGACAGGTTTTCCCATTTTACTCCAGGATTGTACTTAGTAATGATATTGGTATTGAAGAAGTGTGTATTATTTATATGTGTTTCTGTATAATTATTATAGTGTAAAACATCAGCATGATAATACACTGCCAAATTTATAGTGTTCAATTTTACTTTTATAAAAATTCTGCTTCCTGTAATTTTGGTAGAATTCTGAAGTAAAACAAAATAATACACAGCCGGTTTGTAATTTGTCCACTTGCATTTCAGGAAGTGTGACATATTTCTAGATGTGTACCTAGATATGAAAATTTTGGCTCCTTACAGTTCAACTTTAGTCTTTGATGACTAACATTTTGTAGCTGTTAATGTTGTATTTGTGAACACATGGTACCACAAGTGTTTTCCTGCAGCAGGCAAAATTTTGATGTGTTTGGCATCAAGTGTGGGCCTTTACTGGCTGGTGGATTCATTATTCTCCTTGAGCTGAATTGAGAATGAAGCTTACTTGGCCCAGTTTCCTACATATATGAATTTTAAGTCACAAAGCACTGTACTGGTCCATTTTACTACCACAGGATGATCAAATCATGTAGCTGTTCAGTACAGTGAGGCCCCTTATACGGTCCTCATGAGACGTTTCACTGTCACATGTAGCTGCCATCATCAATGGTGCTTTTTTTCAGTTCTTCCCAGAGTAAATGCCCATGCCATAAGTATATCCAGGCTTCTTATGCAGTTAGTGGATTATATTCCAATTATATAAGTGTATTTTGTAAGTGTATTTATTAGAAATAACTACCTTTGAAGAGCACAGTAACTTTCCCCCCCCCCAGTTAAATGGTCATATAAATTTTAAAGTTTAACAGGGGCATAATTTAGCTGATCAGGAAGAGATCTGATTTTCTGAAGTCTTTGGCAGTTTTTGCCATTTTTGTTAGGCAGATTGGTGTTGTTACAGAAATGTAGAGGTCTCAGTGTTTGAGAAGTTGGTCTTGGCTCTTCATGTTACTGTAAAATGATGATTGTTTATGTATTACGGATAACATTCCATAGAATTGTTGTCATTATGAAGGTTATCTGAATATTCTCATATGAACAGCTGTGTTGCCCGTTCTAGGAAAAATTTTGAATCCTTCATAAACCTCATAGTACCATACTTTTGTTTACACTATATAATTCTTTGTTTCTTCCTAATATCATGTTTTTCATTGTGCCATAGTTTAGTGATAAAAATACATTTTCTTTTTGTACCATTTCAGTAGCTGATAAGTTATTTCTTTGTATTCCCATCAGCCATCCATGTTACATCTCCATTTTCATAACATATATGCATCACTGACAGATGGTATGAGACATACTTTGTCTACTCCTTTATGTTCTTTGTGTGAAGAGTGATCAGATTGTAGACTTGGCTATTACTCTTTCCATCAAGTAACTAACTAGGACCTGTCTTTTAACAGCTGCCCCACTGGCTCAGTCCCCCAGCATGAGTTCCCCTGCATCCCCCCAAGGCTATCACACCCCTATTGATGATGATGAGGAAGAAGGCGACCTCCCTCCCCTCACACCACGTGGGGCAGGCTCACTGCTGCAAGCACCAACACCCAGTTCTGCCATAATGACAGTGTCATTGGATGGCTACCTGGAGCCACAGCGCATGTCATTTAGTTCACCCCCCACCTCCGAGCTGATACCCCGTGCGCCCTCGCTTGATGTGGACAGCTTCCCTGTGTTCTCCCCACCACCATATGGTGCTGTGGTGGGGCATGGCACAACTGGTAGCAGTTTGGGTGGCAGGCATCAGCGTCAGTCATCCATTGGTCCCCCCTGGATGCCTCCGCTTGCCACCCCACGTCCCTCTGTCTCACTGTCATCGCCGCGGTCCCATCACACATGTAATGAGATCTCAGCTTGCTTGTATCATACTGGCACCTCTCACACTGCATTCTGGCCACCAGCTAACTCTTGTAGTTTCACTATTAGTTCCTAGCATAGTGATACTTTAGCTGCCTTTCATGTTCTCTGGCCCTCTTGTACATAAGTGTTGCAGACCAGACCAATGGAATATTGATTGCAGGTTCACCTTGTACACAACCCAATCCCTCACTGATTGAGTTTGACTGACTAGAAGTTACATGCATTTTCTTATCAGAATTTGTCTATTATCTTGCACATTAGGTCTTCAACCTGTTGAGAAACATCACTGCGGGTATTGATGTTTCCTTTTGATCTTTATTCTTGGAACAGCCATAAGCACTGAATCTTTTTTATCCTCTAATATAATACATTAGTTAATAGTGTATATTCTTAAGTTTTGTCCTTTTGTTTGTCTATGTTTTTTTGTTTTTTTTTGTTGTGATTTTGAAACTGGCTTCTTTTATTTTTGGTTCATGCTTTTCAGCATTACGTGGGTCAGTACGTCGACGTCCAACAACAAATCGTGATGGTAATTCCCTCTTTCTGATATGCTTTGCTCAGAAATAAGTCAGCTGTGGTGGAAGGCTCATGAATCATGCCTTTGAAAAACTGTTTTCTTAACTTGGTAGTTGGCATAACATTTCGTGTGAATCATTATTTATTTTAACAAAGACTCCTCACTGCTTGCTGATTTAAAAAAAAAAGTGAGAACATTAATATTTCCAGTATTAACTACGGACGTCAGTTTCTGCACAGAATATAAGTTGCAAGGTTATAAAAGATTTTATTTTTTAATTTCTTTTCTTTTAAAAAACATATGGAGAATACTGAAAATGAATTCTCAATTTGAGATGTTAGACAGTATACACAAAATGAGCAAATGTGTCCCGTTGGCTTTGTCTTTCTGTCCATGTATTTGTTTAGATGCTCCATGAATGGATTCAAAGAAATGTTGTAATTCTTAAAATTATGTCTTCAACATTTATAACCGAGTCAGGATTTGACCAAAGTTTTTAGTTACCAGTTATTAACCACTGGGTAGATGAACAAAAATTTACTTGGGAAGACATTTTTAGAATATGTGCATGGCTATAATACATGTGCCACCAAGGTCTGAAATAAAAATTGGTTAAGTATTCTTTGTCACAGGCAATTCTTTAGGCTGTTTGCAACATACCAGATACAGTAATATGCTGAATGACTGGTGCTCACTTCCCAATTTAGCATTACACAGCCATTGTATGATATATTATGTGTTATACACAAATTATGTTTGTGTAAGCCTATGTTTTGATCAAGCCACAGTGATGTTTTGGCATTCTGCACTTTCAAAACAGAATCTCTTATCCTTCAGGCTGAATCTTTCACACACACATAATATTTGTACTTCATGTGCCTGGCATAATATTCAAATATGTCTTGTTAAATTACAGAGGTATAAATGACCTGTTGACATATTTCTCAAACATGATTTGTTACAGGATTCTAATCTTGTTTTTTATTCAGCTGATTTATTGTTGTAGTTGCCCTCAGCAGGCACTACAGACTTCCTTCAGTTGTTGAACGAGGCCTTATATCCTAACATTTTTATGTTGAAAAATCATCTGTTTTGGAAATACAGCTTTCTAACACTCACATCTTTGATTGTACCTGGATGAAAGAATCCTAAGCATTCTTCCATAAGCTATGGGAATCCCTACTACATGGTTCATTGTACTGTACTTGTTTATACACATTTACTGGACCTTTACCTCAAAACTCCATATGGGGTTTCTTGGAAACGTAGTGTGAGAACCACTGACATAAACAACAAACAAACAAAACAAAAACTGCCCTACTTTGAATTAATTATATAATGCTTTGTGATGTCAACTGTGTCAGTTGCTCATAGTGAATGTGGTGGCTTTACTTGTCAAAATGTGTTGTACCAAGCCACACGTATATCAGTGTAACAGAAACCGTTTCATGCTTTAACTGTTGACAGACAGACTTTTTGTGTCAGTAATTACACATTGTGTGTGTGTGTGTGTGTGTGTGTGTGTGTGAGCACGCGCACATGTTCGTGCCTAATTGGAATGTTATATTTTCAGACTGTGTCCAGAGGATGTGTATTCTGGAGTCAAATATAAGATTTTAATGACCCTTTGTACTGACAAGACTTTTTTTTTAACAGTATACAGTGGCTTATAATACCAGCACCTTTTTTCCCTAAATAATAACAGTAGGAGATTAATACTTTTTTTTGTGTCATCATGTTTCGTATCATCACCACCGCCACTTGCAAAACCTACCAAAAGCACATTAATTTTTTTGATATGGGTTGTCAGTTTTCTAAAAATAGATATTTTGAAAGTTTGTTTCTAAAGCTTACAGTGTCTGTTGTCATACAGAACTGGTCTGGAACTGATGCCATTCTTATTAACTTTTCTTTTGGTAAGGAAACCTTTGAAGTTTGGTCAAGATTAAACTCACTGGTGAAGCAGACATAGATACTGTTTCTATAACCTGGAGATTTTTTGATTGTTTTCATATTTTAAACTTTCTTTTACTTTGTTTGACCCTATCTGTTACAGTTTTATTACACTTTTACATTATACTTCCACTGTTCACAACTACTGCGTTTTATTTGCCATGCCCTTGTATAGCTGCATGACAATTCAAGAAACTATAATTTGATTATATTTTACTCTGGCTTGGTATATCATATGGTCTTTTAGCTCTTTTGTACATATTCATGTAGCGTATAAAGTTTCTGTTGAAGAACCAGGTCTGGCCATTCATAGCATTTACTAGAGCTGCTATACCTACATCTGTGGCTTAATTTGCTTTGCCTTGAAGGACTGCTTCACGTAACAGGTCTTAAAATGTGTTTGGTATGATAATCACGATCCAAGATTGTGAGACATATACTGTATATATTTACTTGTCTTTTTAAATTGTACAGTGTTCTACTGGGTTCTGAAGTTTATACAACCATGAGTACAGAACTTCACAATATATATGTATATACACAACACTCCTTTGTTTTTCTCTGAATTATTTAATGCTGGATTTAATTTTGTAAAAGAAAAGATGAGGTGCATGTAAATGGCTACAAATTATAGTGCCGAGAAATATTAGGCCTGTAGGTTTTTTGGAGTTGTGTGTGAATGAACTGTGCCAAGAACTGGATTACTTCAGGAGACTACAATGAATAAGGCAGTTGGAAATTCAGTTGTCATTGACACAAACTTAGATCAAAGTTGAGCGTAACCCAAACTAGACTAAAGTGATGCATATAATGCTTCAAACCTCCCCCCCCCCCATTAATTTGTGAAGTGTTGGTCTTTCTTTTCAATTCACACTTATTCTTGGAAAAATTTATATTCCTTATATATATACAGTGCATTAAGTGGTTATGTTGGGCCCTGCCTAAACCTTTTTTGGGATGGTCTTGCACAAATAAGGGCCACCATTTCATTATGTGACCCATCTGGGTTACATTTTGCATTATATTGATCCCATTGAATTAGTGGGTTTCTGGTTGATACAAAAAAAATACTTTATGTATTTTGTATTTTAAAATTGCTCACAGTAAATATGCCTTATTGACACTGGACTTCAAAGGCCTGTATAAAAATTGTTTAAAACTTCACATCCCTAAGTACAGTTCAGTTTTATACAGAGTTTTATACAGTGTTTTTCCAGTTGAATATGAACTGATATAGCCAGTTTGAAAGGCTAAGCAATTTTTTCTTACTGATGGAAATTTTTTGTAGATATGTTAAGGTGGATGATGCATTAGAAGTCCAGTTGCTCACTACTACATCTGAACATTCTCACATAATCCCCAGTGGCTTGAGGGTATGCAGTCATTGTCCGTTGTATTATTTATGTAATTGACAGAATAGGAAATTATCATATGTAGCTAGTGAATTCCTGGTTAATATCCAAGTTTTTAATTTTCATATAAAATTATTTTTCATTTAAAAATAAGCTTGAGAGACTGTGTCACATTTATCAATATATTAACCATATCAAGTAATATTTATATTCTCAAATTGCCAGTGATATTTGAAGATAATTCAATGAGCTGCATGTTCCAAATTAAATTTTTGTAGTTTTCTTTCTGCTCAAAGTGGACCTGGTGACCTGATGATTAAGGTAGTGCCATCAAAGTGGCTGGAAAGTGTCCTGGATTCTTCCAAGTACATTCTGCTTCCCTAACTGTCAGTAAAATAAAAGATCTATGAATCTGGGTGTACCATGCCTTCATGTGGTTCATATGCCATGTTAAGTCAGTGGGCCCCTTGCCAAACCACCACCACCACCACCACCACCACCATCATCATCATCATCATCATCATCATTGATAATGAAATTAAAATCCTATCATATGGGAGCTTTGCTCAGTATTTGATTCCTGCCCTCATCCTTGCCAAATAGGGCAAGGCCGAGATGGTCACAGAATATTCCTGGAGGCATTAGCCACACCTCACAGCAGCAACATACTTTAAAATACATTAATTTTCAGTCTGCTCTTTACATTGAATCTGTCTGTGATTTTGTGTAGACATACTAATGCAATTACATTACCATTCTTCATTTTGTGTTAATGGTTATAAAGTCACAGAACGATTACCAGGATGCCACAATCTCTACACCTCCTGTGAAAGTTACATTTGGGAAATTACTCAACTCTCTTCAGGACTAATTTAGGTTATAATCATACGTTAGAAAACTTACATATGGCATAACTATTACAGCATGTATATTTCTCTACAGATCATAGAAACAGTGTTACAATTCAAGTGCAGTTATTATTGCACTAGATTGCAGTTTTGTTGAAAGGATATTACAAAAATACAGTCTGTCTGGAGCACCAGATTTCAATTTCTGGCACATGGAATTTAGGACAGAAAGTCTAATTTTATTCACCTACCCTTTGAATGGGTCCAGTACGTGAGAGGAATTGCATGGAGCGGGCAAGCCAGGACCTTGCTCATACACGTGTGTGTGTGTGCATGAACACACACATGTGTTCATGCACACAGGAATTCAGTGATTCAAGAATATGTGTATGTATACAGATGGACAGAACAATTTTAATAGGTGCTTCTCAGGGATGTGAATGCACCTATGTACATATGAATGTTTTGTAACTAATTATGTGTTTGTAAATAACGTATATGCTTGGTAACATGCTGACTTTGTATTATATTTATTGAACATTTCATGCACTTGTGTGTATATGTGTGAGTGAGAGCGAGTGAATGTGTACATGCATGGGTGCGTATGTTGATTGGTGGTGAATAATATGATAATAGAATTGCATGATAGTTCATTCAGTATGAAGAAATATGAAACATAATTTTATATTAAGAACCACTGATTTCACGTAAGTTCTGTTAACAGACCATTCAAAATCCAGGGCAGATATTGAAAATTATGGGTTGATTTTATATCTAGCCTTTTGATGTATAATTTTTAGTTAGTCAAGTAATATTATCTTTTGTTTGTCCATTTCCAGTGTTAGTACATCATGAATTGTTGGTTAGAAGTTTTAACAGATGGTGGCAGGAGGCCGTAATTTCACTTACCTTATCAAATGTAGAAACTTTTCCAAGCAACAGAGATCAGTGGTTCTTTTGACATACTACATTCATAGCATGGACAGGGTTGATTGATAAAACAGGGTGCTCAGATGTTGTTGTTCCCTTGTCTTATAAAGTGATATTGCAGTGCACATTGTTCATTAATGGTTGCAAAATGAAGAGAGAAAAGTTTATAGCAGCTTATATTTTACCATGATACTTGTCATTTAATGTAAAATCATAAGAGGTTAAAACTCTGTACTATGTAGTACATTGTTTGCAAAAAACCACATTATTTCTGAAGCACCAGAATTCTGTTGAGGAAGTAATGGAGCTAGTTAAAATATGTTGTGACCAGAACTGTTGGCAAGTATGGCCTCATAAAAATAATCCACTAACTCTTTTATCAGTCATGTCACTGGACTGAATGACTGGCAGAAACCATGAGTGTATGAGAGACTGAGAATTTTATTTTTAATATTCAGTACGTGGATGACTTTTGTCGTTATGTCATATTATAAGGAAATAAAAAGTAATTTTAAAATAGCTTTCAGGTCACCTTGAAAAATTGTTCAGTATATTCTAAATTCTGTAAAGGTGATAGGTATCTTTAACTTCACACCAGTGCACTGTAAACTTATTACTTATAAATGAACTGTTTGTGAAACTCATTCAAATAGTGTTCTCACTTCTAGTTTCTGGATTTTTTTCAGCCATACGCTCTGGTGACTATTACATGTTTGACGAGCTGGATGATGATCTGTTGGAAGAGAAGGATGAAATGTCATCAGATGACGAAAGCAGCAAACATGATGGCGAGAGGCAGGTTACACTGAGCCAGGTGAGCACATTTATTATGTATGTATTGGTTGAAAACTGAATGTCCGTCTGTGGAACAAGAGTTGTATGAATTAATCTGCATCAGTGATTTCCCACCCTCATCACTTCCTGGACCTTTTACTGTAGGAGTCAAAATATATGACTCTTTATCTCAAGTTAGATCATTGTACTTCTCTTTATTTGTTCATATAATTATATTTAACACATCTGCCTGACACACCTCTTCTTGCAAATAATTTATTTTCTAGATGGAAAATAAACTGATTTAACTGTATGTCACAAGAGTACTATTGCAACAGAATATAAAAAGTAGTGTTCTTATGAAACAAATACAGAACTGTGTAGAGTGTGTTTGTTTTTTTATCATGAGCCACATTTTGGGAACCTTTGTTGCACATTGCAAAATATTAAATATGAAATACCTTAATTTTAGTAATAATGGTATGAATAGTTTAATATTTTCTGTAATTGCGTCTTGTAATATCATTGACTCTTTACAGTTCTCTCCTTCCACACTTAATCATGTGTCCAGAATTACATGTTTCAACTTACTATCTTAATTACATACTCTAACTGTTCCATGAATACCATTATAACTGCATATAGCATAGAATAACAAATAATCAATTAAAATTAGATGTTCTTTGTAATACCTCCAGTTAAGAGATTTTGACCTACAAGACAAGAGAGAGAGAAACCAATTTGGAAGTGAAAATTCTCACAAAACAGGGTTCTGATTACTTCCAGTGATAGGCTGAAGATGTCACATATTTCTTTGGTACATACACACTCACACCTTCATAAAATTTCATTTGGATGTGATTTAATGCTGTACACTTGAAACCTCAATTACTGGTAGAGGATAAGTTTCGATATAATGCTGTCATATCTGCTGAAGTGTTATGGCCTTGCCAGTTCCTTGACACAGCTTTCAAGACTGATATGGAACAGGCAGCAGAATTGGCTCTTACAAAGCGTACAACAAAGGAAGATGTTGGTGATGGTGATCGACGGTCTTCTGTCAAACTGACACGAAACAAATCATCCTTCTTCACGTGTGAGACAGAGATCACTCCCCAAGCACAAGCAAGCAGTCCTTCTTTGCATAGTGACTATGTGAGTCATTTATTCATTTGTTTATTGTCTGTATCTATTTCTTGCTTCAAAAAGGTATTTCTGTTTCGACTGTCTGTGCTTCATGTGTAGGTCACTGTGTAGTGGCACTTTATTGCTTAACTGTTTCTATATGCTGTTCATACCTCCTTCATCTTTTATGTTTTCATTGTTGGTGACATTTTGTTAGTGCATCTGTTTGAATCTGTTCCTTTAAGACATCTTGTGATGATTATGCAGTTCAGTTTTTATTAAATACTGTAGTAATTTTTTAGCAGGTATGTTCTACACTTCAGGTGTTACACATATCTGGGAGTCTTGCATGGAAAAAAATAAATGTCCGAAGCTAAGTGTGTTATCATTTGATGAAATGAGATATTTCCCATTTAGAGAAATTTAGTTTGGTTATTAAAACCAGAGAGGCCTACGATTTGCATGGCTGGGATGTGGTATGTCAGAGAGTACTTGGCGTTTCTCACTGTAATGCTCAAAACAGCTGTGGGTGCTGCTGGCACAACTCCATGTTGTTACAAGAGGAAGATAGCCTCAAGCAGAGGTTCCATATCACCCATAAGTTTTCATGGTTTTCAAGAAAATTCATTCCAAAGTCAGTAAAACTCATGTGTCTCTCTAAAATGTAATGAAATGTAAACAGATGTGGGATTCATATGTTGTTAGTTTCATACAAAAATTTACTGATCTAGAGGATGGTATCACCAAATGCAGTAATTCTTTGAAGGTTTTGGGTGAGGTTTACACAGCAGCTAGAACATTGCCCATTGTTTGAAATATATTTCATATATGCAATATTCATGAGCTAGACCAACTCCCAAATCAATATTGTTGGTGTAGATATTAGTGAGATGTGGTCTTGTTCAATCTGTAAGCTTGTGAAAATAATCAGTAACTAGAAGTAAGGAATTTTTATTGTGAAAAAGGAACAGCTAAGTGAGGTTGTATTTTGAGTCTTATTTTAAATATGAATGCATACCCACTGGTTGGGCAAAAACACAGAGTCACAGAGTCAAAAATGGGTTCTAACTGCGTGAAATGTAATGTTGTTCTTATTGTAGATAGCAGTTGTGGCAAGGGACTGGGTCAGTGGCTCCACTGAAGCCTAGGAGATAACTGTTCAGTTACAAGTGTACTGATACTCAGCGCTAAACTATGTAATGTTGTAAGAATAAGAAGTGTAGTTGCTTAAAGTAAGAGAGGAACATCATATAATATTTGCTGGAGGGGGGGGGGGGGGGGGCGGGTTTCAAAAAACGCCTCTTTAGAGAGAGGAGCATAAATATTACTTAAGCAGCAGTGTGTTAAAATTAAAAAAATCT
>Ga0123355_10005125_pt1 | contig 19116 bp, 14 predicted proteins | sample TergutEmb28metaG_3_FD_89872 | JGI IMG/M metagenome (GOLD analysis project Ga0123355, IMG submission 89872) | Embiratermes neotenicus P1 segment gut microbial communities from Petit-Saut dam, French Guiana - Emb289 P1 | ecosystem: Host-associated > Arthropoda: Insects > Digestive system > Gut ... | reverse complement strand
GGCATGGTAAAAGATGACAGGCATCGCACACGAGGTCTATTATTTGAAGGTAATGAAATTAATTTACCCAAAAGCAGCGAAGGATTTAAACTAATCACACGCATACAAGATGAAGTTCATCGCTTTGCGTTAGAATACCACCGAAAACTGCGAACAGAATCTCAAGTTAAGTCTGTACTTGATGATATTCCCGGCATTGGCGCTACCCGCAGAAAGGAACTGTTACGACACTTTAAAAGCATAGAAGCGATTAGAACCGCAACCTTGGATGAACTTACTGTAGCACCAGCAATGAACAAAAGAACAGCACAAGCAGTATATGATTTTTTTAAAGAATCTACCACTCGCGTAAACACCTAGACAAGTTGACTTTTTCATATTAAAATACTACAAAATATGTCTTTACGCATGGAAGAGGTAGATAGATAATGTCATACTACTACACAAAACGCAATTTTTTCTCCGGTATTTTAATCTCTTTTATAGTTCTTATCTTTTTTGCAGCGAATGCGAATGCAGAACCAATCATAGTAACGCCTAACGATGGCATTGATGTAATTTTGGCAATAGACACAAGCGGATCCATGCGTACTACCGACCCCGAACGAATCGCATTGGAAGCCGCCATGCTTTTTATGGATATGATGGAAACACGCCATTCGCGTATAGGTATTATTGGTTTTTCTAGCGAAGTTCACTCTGTTATGCCACTGACACCCATTAATGATCCAGCTATAAGAAATACGATTCGTGAAACCGTTTCAGCTTTTGAGTATCAAGGCTGGACAGATATAGGAAAGGCCTTACGTTACGCAGCACAAATGCTTTTAGATAATCCTGAACCAGAGAATAGTCCTATGATTTTACTTTTTACAGATGGCCGCATAGAATTGCCTGATTGGTATGAACGCAGTATTGAAATATCCTATGAAGATGCCTGGTGGGCAGTAGATAATGTAGGCGACTTTGTCGCAATTTATACAATCGGACTAAATTATGACAACACATTAAATATAGAATTTTTAGAAGAAATCGCTAATAGAACTTCTGCATCTTCATACATTATTGAACAAGCTGCGCTGCTTCCTCAAATTTTTAATGAAATTTTTGCAAGCCACATTCGTTCATCCATAACAGAAGTCGCCACTTTTATAGCCGATGGCGAAGCGTACGTTGATGTAATAGTCTCCATACCAAGCCCATTTGTTGCAGAAGCTAATATCATTATGTTATCTACACAGCCAATTGACAGCATTCGTCTATTTAGCCCCGATGGAAATGAAGTATATTTTGATGATCACACGTACATTCTTACTACAGCCAATCGTTATTCCATGGCCAAGATTATTTTTCCCATGGTTGGCGATTGGCTACTTAGCGTTAGAGGATTACCAGAAGATTACATCACCGTTAATTTAATTTATAATTACGATGTTGATGTATCCTTTTCAATAACCCAAGAAAATATGAGGGGTGCTTTTTTCGACCCGAATAGTCCAATACTAATTCAGGCAAGTTTTATCACGCCTTTATCTATCGCGCAAATTCAAACACTTTTTACAGAATCCACAGCCGAACTACATGTATATGACTTAGACTTTAATTTGCTGGAAATACTTCCAATGCCCCATTCAGGCGCAGCATTTGCAATAAATTTTATGCCCTATACTCCGCAGGATGTGCGCATACGCATATATGTACAACATCCTAATTTCACTCAAACAACGGCACTCGTAACGATACATTACGAACCCTCACCCGAACCAGAAACTATCCCTACGCCAGAACCGGAAACTGAACCACATACTGAAGCCGAGCAGGAGACTACGCTCGCGGCTATAACAGCTCTGGAAGAAACGCAGCCGCCAATAATTGAAGCACCTGAGGAAGCTGACGAAGGATCGAACCGCCTAATAATACTCGCATTTTTTGGCATAGCTGTGTCACTAATAACAATTGCAGTGTTGCTACTGCACAGCTACAGCAAACCAAAACTATTTAAAGGCCATTTAGAAATTAGAGCCTTATTACACGATGGTAAATACACATCCCTTGAAGTACCTGACCTAAGTACATTTGCAAAACGTATATCCCTAAAAGAATTTATCGATGTAAGCCTTGGAAACAAAGCAGCACGTATTTTTGAAACAAAAATACCAATCGGGGAAATATATATACAACCTGGCGTACAAAATGGACGTCCAGTGCTCATATTAACCACCAATGGCGCGTGCCATATTACCGACGCAGATGGCCATGCTATTCTTCAGAGAAAATTTGTCTGGGAAAAAGATTTGGAACTGATATTCTCCATTGTAGATTCCCCTGTATGTATAGAAATCACCTATCGCATAAACAACAATTAAAAGCGAGGTTATAAGATGAAGCTGTCAGCAGAAACAAAAAACGCATTACAAGCATTAGATTATGAATATGGTGGCGGCATATCCACTGCTGGCATACGTACAGACATTATTGATAAGCCGATTTTAATATTAGGCCTTGGTGGTACAGGTGCAGAATCTCTGATACGCATTAAACATGCCATAGGCAAGCAATTCAAATCTTCTACAAATAATATAGAGTATATGGCAATTGATTCTGATGATAATATGAAGAAAATCACCTATGCCAATACAAGCTTTACACCAGAAGAATTTCTCTGTTTAGAAACCGCAAATCTTACATCCATATACAAAAATCGTGACACTGTTTTTAAAAACTCCACCCAAAGTTGGATGGCAGACAATTTGCGCCTACAGCAAGTAAAACATGGTGCTGGAGGCATTAGACAAGCAGGACGACTACTCTTAACTGTTAACTGTAATCGTGCAATTTCCATGCTTTCAGAAAAAATTAATCGCCTAACCGCAAACCGCAATACAACTGATCTATTATACGTATTTATCACTACCGGCGCCGCTGGTGGTACAGGCAGTGGCATATTTATTGATGTACCTTATATCATTAGAAAAATTGCATCTCAAAAAGGTTTTGAAGTCGAAAACATTGGCATGATTTTTATGCCCGACGTAACCCTTTCTGACACAACAATAGATGGCTCTGCTGCTTTAAACATTAAAGCCAATGGCTTTGCCGCCCTCAAAGAACTTGACTATCTTATGAACTTAGAAAACAATGGGGAATTCTTTGAGCAAACCTATGCAGATTTAGAAATAAAAACAAACCAACCGCCCTACGACCTTTGCCATTTAGTAAGCGCAAAAGACGAACAAGGCAAACTTGCCCCAATGGCAAAAGATTATTGCATGAATGTTGCAGCAGAAACAATTATTAATTTTATAGCAAACGAAGAAGTAGCAGATGGTCAAAGCTATACAATCAGTTCATATTTGTCAAACATCGAAAATAATCGTTCCGCATTTATCATGACACATCAAGTAAAGCAGCCTGTGAACTATATTTATAACGCAGTCGGCGCGTCAAGTGCCCTGCTACCAATCGAATATTTACTAAACTATCTGACTTATAACATGTTTACGACATTAGATAAATTAACCGACAACACCCCAAGCCTCGAGGAATCTTTGCTTATGCTTGAGTCATTTAAAATCGACCTGCCTACACTTGAACGTAATATGAATCTGGATAAGCCAAAAACACGCGATTTTAACCAATACAATTACGCAGTTTTGCAACAACGTCCAGATATTTTGGATGACGCTGTAAAAAAAGAACTTAGTAAGTTAGCCGACTATTACAACGAAGCTGCAAAGAGTTCAATAGAAGCCTTTTCCTTAGCATTAGAAGATAGAAGCAACACACTATTGCAACATTTTACCGATTTAGAAACAGGACCATTCTATGTACTAAAATCCCTATCCCCATTACATGAATCTTCACTAATCCGTACAATAGATAATATTCGCAAAAGCGACCTACAGCAAAAGCGCGAAAACCGAGACAACATTGCTGCATTAGAATTAAGTCGTCAGCTTGCAACGGAAAAATTGCGTAAAAAATCTGCTTTTGCATTTGGTAAAAAGTCTCAAGCCGCACAATTAGTAGAAACAAATGAAAACTATCTCAGATTATTAGGAAAAAACCTAATGTACGATGCGATAGATAACATCTATAATTCCATAACAGCAATGTTAAATCGCTTTAACGATACAGTTGTAGATACTTACTGCGAGCTTTTAACAGCCTTTAGAGAGCTATTTGAAAAATTCAAAGATACAAACATTCCATCTGCCACAAGTTTTTCTTGGAACTTAGAGGAGACACACACGTTCTGTCAAACATTTGATGACAATACAAATATCGACTACAAGCTCATGTTCAAACGCTTTCTACAAAGCCTAGCGCATGATCCTGGCTGGGAGCAGGGCCCAACCGGCACAATTGTAGAAAATTTAAACGCATTTGTTTCCGAACAATTCCAAGCCGAAATACATCGCTCATTAGATTATTATAGCACTATGATAGCAAATTCTAAGGAAATTACTTTAAGTGAATATGTTAGCGAAAAAGTAAACATACTTCAAGACAGTGCAAAAATAATGTTTCCTATTAACCACATCCCAAGTGGCCTTCATATAACTTTCCCGCCCTATGCATACCTTTCTGTACCTTCTAATGCACCTAAGTTAACCAGCGCAATACAAGAACTTGGCGGTAAAGTGCCAAACATTAAATATAGCAGAATGAACAACCGCCTTTACATGCTTAATTTAAAAATAGCAATACCACTATATTGTTACAAAGAACTGAATGACTACGAAACCGTTTACGAAACCTCCCTTGGCAAAATCCCAGGGATTCATTTATATGAAAGTGCAACACTTAACTGGAAAAACCTCCCCTCCCCTAACTACGATCTTCTTTGGACAAACGACCATGATAATACCAGAGAGCGAATGAAAAACAATCGCTTACGAGAAATTTTTGACCAAGCAATAGCGCTAGGCATTATTAGGCATGACTCTAAGCGTCGCCGTTTAGTAGGGTATTTTGGAGACCCGGTAAATCTTGAAAAAAAATTCGCAAAACTCGATACCTCCATTCAAGATAAAACCATTTCAGCATCTCAAGCAAGAGCACTTATTACCGAATTAAACGCGTTTTTAACATCTTCTGATCGTGAAAAATACAGTATACCTCTTTTCGACACCGAATATATTACCGAAACGGACATGCCAGACACCGAGTATGCAAAAGGCGTATTTATTTACATGCCCGAGTTTAACCAAAGTATTAGTCAAGAAGTAGAGATGCGCCAATATATAGCACACCTACAGGGTGAGCTTACAAAAATTGATCTTAGCGAGGTTAAGTACAGCAATTTTGCCCAGCTTCTTTACATGGGTGCGATAGCCAAAAATCGCAAAAATTATCGCTATGCTATCGATGGTGAATTTCACATTTTATACACTATGCAGACAATTACCGAGCAATACACCGATTATGATGTATTTCAGGCATATTTAAACATGGATGAAAGCATTGCATCCTATTTGCAAAAGCGCGCCATAGAAGAAGAAAACCGCTGCACAGATGTTGAGTTTAAGGCGCTGGTAAAAACAATTGACACACATATTAAAACCTACAAAGAAAAACTAGAGCAGCTTGAAGAAAGCTATGTAAATGAACGTGATGGCACACTAAAAAAACTTTTTTATAAAACCATGTTAGACGTATTTATTCAGGAGAAGAAAGTCCTGTCATGAGCACCCAAAACAACCCTATTATATTCGTAACGCTAGGACAAGGTTCGAATATATGGCAGCATTTATCATTAGATCTTCAAGGCTATAATATACATGTAGCCTATATAAACTCGCCCACAAACATTAGCGATTCTTGGGCAAAAAATGAAATAGGCCGCATATGGAAAAATTTTTTACATGAAGGACAAATAACTGCTGACATTGTGCGCGTTAACTATATTATTGGTACAGATGAGCCCGGATTAATGTTACCTGCGGTTCGTCAATATTTAGAAAAATATTTGGCAGCATTATATCCGGCTGGTGTTTTAGTTGATATATACGCCTTACTTGACGATGATAGAATTTTAGAAAATAACGACAGTCGTAAGGCTATTATCACGATGCTGCAAAATGAGCAGAAAGAAGGCGTTATGGTTTACCTTCTTTCTAATTTAACAAGTCAAAACATGTTAATTACAGATACCGCCATTGCCCACTCTATTGCAATGTTATCTTTATTTAAAGATTGTTCCCCTGAATTATATGTAACCGGTGCAGACGCATCACGTTACAATGAACTATATTTTTCTGATAACTGCTATAAAAACCGTGGGCAATTTTTGACTGCCAGCAGTCTTAATGTAGCCATTCCACAGGATGGGTTACGAGCACTTCTAATGCAAGAATTGCTTACCCTAGGCCGTGACGATCCCTATGAAATTGATAACATATTTGATGAGTCATTTTACTTAACATCGCATATTAAACAAAATACAACAAAACCCATAGAATATTTTCTTGGAATGGCTATCCCAGAAGCTGGCCCCACTGATGAATTAACGCACAAACAATGGATAAAACGTTTATTTGGCAATCGCTTGACAACTATAGACATACAAAAAGAGCAAGATGATGAAAGTGTAGACTTCACACTGCCAATTGCAAATCTGTATGACCTTTTTCGCCAAACCGGCGAAGATGGTATTGTTAAGTCACACATAAATGAAGCTGTTGCGATCGCAGAGGAAAATCTACGTATACACGAAGAAAAATTCGATCAATGGTTGACCACGACACCAAATTTTACACCAAAAATGGAAACTCGCCGCCTATCTCCATTCATTAATCAATCTTTATGGCCCTATAAAATTGCCTCGGGATATGTACACAGACAATGTAAACTACATGCGATACGCATGCAAATTGATATGCTTAAAAAAAAGTGGGAATTAGTATCCGCAGCCCATCAAAATTTGCGGACTTATCTTGAAATAGTTAATACCACAGTTGAAAGATATGAACAAGCAGTCGAGATTTTAAATATAAACTTTGCACCATTCGCCCCTTCCGCTACAGATTATTTTCGCAGTCTTTTTCGTGAATACGCAAATTCTAATCCCACAGAGCTCCTTATGTTATCAAAAGAAATGACAAGAGCACTCTTACAAGAAGACCTCCCTTCATATTTAATACAGCTTAATGAGTATATAGATAGCAATATCTTAACATCTGAATTATTTACCAAGCCCATGATGGACACATTACGCGCAATTGCATCCACAAGCGAACGTAATGATATTTCTGTAGCTCTTGGTGATTGGGTTTTTAATCAACGAAAGTGGAATATTCGCCTAAAAACAGGATATGCAAACCTTCATACGGAAATAAATATTTTTATGCCAATTCAAGATGCAGCAGATGTTAAACACCGTTACGAAGAGCGCGGTCTTGGAAGAATGAATCTTTTTACAGATGAAAACGCCAATCGAGTTTCTGTACTATATCATGCAGGGGCATTTAACTTAGAGGATCTATACTATGAAGGCCTATACTCAGATACGGAGGCTGGCGCAAGTGAATAGAAAATACATCATTCAAAAAGAAACAAACCCAGATATGCATTTGCAAGCATTCAACTGGCAGCCGGGTATGAGCAGTGTAACACTAACATGGGAATGGCCAATAGAGCGTAGCATAAGGTTTGTATTAATTTTTGAATGTGAAAACGAAAATCCAATACTAAAAGATCTTATAAGCCAAAACCATCCCCACGAAGTTATAGCACGAGACCTCGCATCGCATTTTATAATCACAATACCTGAAGGGCGGCGTAAATTCTTAATTTGCCCAGCATATTTTGACGACTCACAGCAGATTGTAATATGCACACCCGAAATTATAACCGATTGGATTTATAAAAAGACTGAAATGATTGCAGAAATTTCATATAAACCACTTGCATTTAGCCAATATAAAAAGGCGTCTATAAAAATTACACCGGCAGATATGGAGCTGACAGATCTTGCTATTAAAGCAATAAGTTACGTTATTTGCCCTCAAGAATCTGATTCGGAACAGTATTTAGAAACCTATCCAATTGATGCCGTCTTAATGACAGATTATGGGCATTTATATATTGACAAAAACCATACAGTAAAATTTATTTTAAACCCGGATCATGCTCATTTAATCGACCTTGTAACCGTTGGAGGCTAAAATGCTAAAAAAGCAAGACAACATATTATGTCCTTTTTGCTGCTACCGCTTCCACCCAAACGAAGCGGAATTTAGATTGCAACCCAGTATGAGTATTGACGCAAAAAAAACAAAAAAAGCAATTGACGGAAAATTATTAGATGAAAAATTATATAACTACCATATAACTATTTCACAAACCACAGATAAAATTGCAAAGGAAAAGGCAATGCAATATCCATTTACCGTCCTAAGTAACAACAAGATTACCTATGATATTTTAGACATTGAAACCCACGGTTTTGCACAGCGCGTTGCTTTTACAAACCCAGAAGGACATTCAGAAATTTCCGACATAAGATTATGTCCCAACTGCCATAATAATTTGCCAATTGGTTATGGTATGCGCGACACAGTGCTTATTTCTATTTTAGGCGACGCACGTTCGGGCAAGTCTGTATTTTTAACCATGTTAATTGCAGAGCTTGAAAATAATTCCGACTTTGTATCCAAGCTTACTTTTATTGGCGACAAAGAAGTGCGCGAAAGCTTTTACGAAACCTATCAAAAGCCGCTACTAAAAGAGCAAACCCTAATTAGCTCCACCAAGCGTAAAAAAATCCCCCCGTTTGCGTTTAATTATTGGTACAATTACAAGGATGAAAATGGAACGCTTAGGGAAAACTCTATAGACATTATATTTTACGATATTGCCGGCGAAGACCTACGAGATGATTTCGGAATTAGAAGTAATGGATTTAACATCAAAGATTCATCTGGTCTCATATTTCTGGTAGATCCGACAAATTTTCGTCGCATGGCAGACTTATTTCGTTTTTCAGACGCGGCTCTTATTGATGCAATACCTGATGAAAACTCTAATCAAACCATTTTTAACACCTTGTACAACTACTTCATAGGCCTTAACATGGAAAAAAGTGAAATCCCAATGGCACTAACACTTTCTAAAGCGGATCTTTTTAAATATGTAAATTTCAGCTTTTTTGGCAACAAACCGGAAAACAGAATTCAGCATATGGCAAACGACGAAACTCACCGTGGTGCAGTAAATATGCCAAGCATAAAGGGTATTAACCAAGAAGTGCGGGAGTTGATTTCCCATTTAGGAGAAGATGGGATTTTAAATAATGCAGCAGGGTCTTTCAAAAATGTAAACTGTTTTGCCATTTCCAGTTTAGGAAAAAAACCCACAGTAGAAAAAATAAGTGATCCAAAAACAAACGAAACTGTAGAAAAAGGCTTTATTGATGGGCAAATTGTCCCATTTAGGGTTAAAGAACCTTTCTACTGGATTTTAATGCGCAACAAACTCATGCTAAAACATGAAAATGGAAGCTATGTATTGCATAGCGATGCGCCTGCTGATGAAGTGGTAACTGACAAAGTATCTGTATGGCAGAAGATTCTTAACTTTATTAACTCATTTAAGAAGTAAATTTTTTCTTGCTAAAATCTAAGAAAATGTCTATAATATTTATAACGAGCCTGGGATGCTCGACAACCTATTATTTTGAACCTACAGAACCAAAATGGGAGTCTTATTATTGCAAAGTCTATGCCATGCTGCTCTTTTAGGGCAGATTCAGACGGCTTTGTTGCGGACACCCCCCTAGCCTATGGCTAGGTGTCAAAATATAGGACCGGCATTCTGGGTATTTTTATATATAGACAGTCAACAACCTAGGAAAGGACTTTAGCCATGAGCCAAACGGACGCACAGCTATTGGCCGCCGCAAAGCTGGAAAGAACGTTGTTGCCGCCGATATCCGGGGCTTTTGAAGATATACTTTCTCGTTATGAAAAATTAATTTTTTACATAGCGCGTCGCTATTTTGCAAACCAAGAAGATGCATTGGATATAAGCCAAGAAGTGGCTTTAAAAATATACAAAGGCCTACCCCTTGTAACAATTCCTGAAGATGGCACATTAAGGTCATGGATATGTACCATCGTAGCACGCACATGTATTGATGCATCACGCAAACAACGACACCAGCTAACAGAGCTTACTGATATGCCAAGCAACCTACCTACCCCGGAAGAAACTGCTGCAACAAATGAAAAAGTGAAAGAAATGCTAGAAGCAATAAATAAACTTCCCAACGACTACCGGATGGCAATAATTCTTAGAGATATGGAAGGTTTAACTTATGAAGAAATGGCCAAAACTTTAGATCTAAACATAGGCACGGTAAAATCAAGATTATCACGTGCTCGGGCTAGTTTGAGAATAATGCTAAATTAAAGGGATGGTGGATAAGTAATGGCAATAAAAACAAAAAATTTATTCGGACTGCCAAACTACACACGTGGTGAAGAACTTTTTAATATGATAACCCATATAGTAGGCGGCGGGCTTGGACTGGTTGCTCTTTTGGCATGCGTTATTGTTGCGGCACTTCACCAAAATGCATGGGGTATCGTTAGTGGTATGATTTATGGGTTTACGGTTATTTTGTTGTTTACTATGTCTAGCATATACCATGGGCTTAAAATTGGAACACCCAAGCGGGTATTTAGAGTCTTAGACCACTGTACAATTTATATACTTATTGCAGGAACCTACACGCCTATATTACTTGGACAATTTAGGGCAACCTTTCCATTGGATGCATGGCTTGTTTTTGGAATTATATGGGGGCTTGCGATTATTGGCATAACCCTTACAGGTATTGACCGCAAACGTTTTGCGGCATTTGCAATTGTTTGCTATTTAGGCATGGGTTGGACAGCAATGTTTAGAATTAGCAGACTTATTGAGGTGTTAGGTGTGCCGTTTTTTGTACTTATATTAATAGGTGGTGTGCTTTACACCATTGGTGCAATTTTTTACGGTATTGGCAAACATAAAAAATATATGCATTCTGTGTTTCATTTGTTTGTAAATGCGGCGTCTATTTTGCATTCTGTTGCAATTGCTACTTTTGTTATGCCTGTATAAAGATCGGAGACAATTATATGGCTGTGACATTTAGAAAATACTCACCTGAACCATTTTTTACAGAAGACTATAAAAAAGTTCGGGATTTTTTAATTAGAATTAACTCTGAAAAAATCTATACATCTCGTATGTTGTGGGGGGCGTGGGAATGGGCAGTCACGCACCAGGAACGAAACCAAAATAACCTTGACCGTATAGGACTGTGGGAAGACGACGGAAAGCTTGTGGCTGTAGCAACTTACGAATGCCCACTTGGCGAAGGATATTTTATGGTAGATGAGGATTATGCTTACTTAAAACCCCAATTGGTTCCCTACGCAAAAGCAAACTTTCGTAACAAGGACGGTAACCTGAAATTAATTCTACCCGACGGAGATTATGACTTTGCCCGGGCAGCAAGGGAACATGGCTTTCGCCCTACACAAAAGAAAGATAACGATGCGATGCTTGATATAGATGTTCTACAATTCTATGCACTGCCAGATGGGTTTTCCTTTATTAGTATGGCAGCAGAGGACTGGAACTGGTATCAATGCCATCGTGTTATAAGGCGTGGCTTTGGTAATGGAGAACGACCAAAATATGATGCCGAAACTATGGAAAAACGTAAACGTATGTTTTCTAGCCCTATGATTAATCCAAACTTAGTTATATGCGTGAAGGCACCGGATGATAATTATGTTTCCCACTGCACAGTCTGGTATAGACCGGGAGATTTCTACTGTTATGTAGAGCCAGTTGCAACCGACCCGGACTATAGAATGATGGGTTTAGGTAAAGCCGCTGTCTTAGAAGCAGTAAAACGTACCGGCAAATTAGGTGCAAAACAAGCAACTGTAGGTTCCAGCCAGCAATTTTACTATAATATTGGATTTTACCCAACGCATACTTTAACACAATGGGAATTGGTGATGTCACAATGAAACGAAAATATCCTACAAGCATGTTTATAATGGGAATGATTATAGAGTTATTTAAGATGCGTATGATTTTATTGATAGCTGCAATTTTATTATTAGCACAATTTTTTATTGAGCAACTTCCCATTTTAGCGCCGATTCTAATATTTGCTGCATGTATTGTTATTGCAATTTTTAAGCAAATAAAGCAGCGAAACGCTATGCTAACAATGAATCCGAATGATGAAACAAACGACCTTATTAATAAAATGTTTGCTGACAATGATAAAGGCTACATAAATATCATTGATGCTGTTGATGAAATTATAGAGCGAAACAATCCTGATCCATGAAAACCTTACGGAGAACGCACTAAGCCCAAAGAATCAACATTCTTTGAGCTTAGTGGATTGTATGAAGGGCAACGTCATTACGCCTCTATTTTTAAATAAACATATTACCGCACTATACTTGTAGCATGCACCCAATTCGGCTCAGGAGGAAGCGCACCTACAATTTTATGTGGTACATAGACTTCTTCCAAATAAGCCATCTCTTCTTTAGATAGTGAAACCCCTACTGCCCCCACAGAATCTTCCAAGTGGGCTACTTTTGTTGCACCAATAATTGGGGATACGACTTGCGGTTTATGCAGTAACCATGCCAATGCCACTTGCGTGCGAGTAATGCCACGCTTTTCGGCAATTTCTGCTACACGATCAATTATAATTTGATCCTCCGCTTCCGTAGAACCATACTTTTGGTTTTGCACCGGATCATTTCCTGTACGCTTAGTATCTGCGCCAGTCCCTCTGGAAAGCCGTCCAGACGCAAGTGGGCTATATGGCGTAGACGCAATTTTTTGGTCTGCAAGCAACTGCATCATTTCCCGCTCTTCTTCCCTATACATTAGGTTATAATGGTTTTGCATAGAAACAAATTTTTCCCAGCCATTTTTTTCAGAAGTATATAACGCCTTTTGAAACTGCCACGCAAACATTGCAGACGCGCCAATATATCTTGCCTTACCGGCCTTTACCACATCGTTTAATGCAGACATCGTTTCTTCAATCGGCGTGTTATAATCCCAGCGATGAATGATATACAAATCAATATAATCCATTCCCAAACGTGTAAGGCTATTGTCTATCTCCTGCATAATAGCTTTCCGAGACAAACCCTGACCATTAGGCCCATCTTTCATTTTTATAAATACCTTTGTGGCAACAACAACTTCGTCACGTTTAGCATAGTCTTTTAGTGCGCGGCCTAAAATTTCCTCACTACTTCCATAGGAATAGCAGTTTGCCGTATCATAAAAGTTTATACCCAAATCTAACGAGCGTTTAATAATTTTTCGGCTTTCTGCTTCGTCCAACGTCCAACCATGAAACCCGGATGATGCCGCGCCAAAACTCATACACCCCATACATATTTTTGAAACATCCATACCTGTGTTGCCCAGTTTTACATACTCCATAACAATTTCCTCCTTATTTTTTTATCAGCGTATAAAATTTGTCATAACATGTGGGTGAGGCTCAGGCATTTCCACATTACTTTGATGTTTGCATTTTATTAAGTAAGCCATATTATCAGCCAATGTTTTCATAATGCGAACACCCTCTTCATCCGCATAAACATCTTCCGGTGTGTATCCATGAATTCCATTCCAATAACAAGATGACACTACCGGCATTTGAGAAATTGTAAAATACTTGTTTAATTGGTCAAAAGTAGCACTATTACCGCCGCGTCTGCAACTAACAATGGATGCCCCAAATTTCAATCTTTTAGATGCCATGTCACTACTGTAAAACAAGCGGTCAAAAAAAGATGTGGCGGCCCCTGTCGCACTTGCAAAATGCACAGCAGAACCTAAAATAATCCCATCTGCTTCTTTAAGAGCTTCCGCAACTATGTTTACTCTATCATTGTCAAACACACAACGCCCAGCCGTATCTGGTTGTTTACATACCCTGCAAGCTGTGCAGCCTACAATTGGGTTTTTACCTACCTGAAAAATTTCTGAATCTACACCACTCTTTGCTAATTGCTCTTTTATAATGCTAAGCCCGGTAAAAGTGCAACCTTTTTCGTTAGGGCTTCCGTTAACCATTACTACCTTCACGCGCCTCACTCCTTATAATTTCATTAGAAGTAATTTTACAATACCTAACCCGCAACATCAAATACCTATAATGCATAGCTTGCTATGCTTTACAAGCATACCATAAAATAGTACTATGCTAGACAAGCACAGATTCAGTTGGTGGCGGAACGCCACCAACTGAATTTATCACTTCATGTTAGCCTAATGATTAAAATACAGGAGGTAAATTGAGTGGAAGTCAGACTATTGCGCTATTTCCTTGCAGTTGCAAGAGAAGGAAGCATTTCCGCAGCAGCAAAATCTATGCACATAACCCAACCAACGCTCTCCAAGCAGCTTAAAGACTTAGAAGAAGAACTAGGCGCACAACTATTAATACGAGGCAGTAAAAGAGTTACATTAACAGACGAAGGTCATCTATTTCGCAAACGTGCCCAAGAAATTATCGAACTCATTGAAAAAACACAATCAGAAATAAAAACCGATTGTGTTGGTGGTGATATTTATATTGGATGTGGCGAAACCGAAGGAATGCGGCTTATTACAAAGGTGATGAACACCATGCAGCAAGATTACCCCTCCGTACATTTTCATCTTTTTAGCGGCAATGCCACCGATGTAATGGAGCGGCTGGACAGGGGTTTGCTAGATTTTGGCGTATTAGTTGGCACATCAAACTTACCCAATTATGATTCAATACAATTACCCTTCTACGATGTGAGAGGATTGGTAATGCGTAAAGATAATCCTTTAGCTAAACTTAACGCAATAAAACCGGAAGACTTGGGCAGCACACCCATTATTGCAGCAAGAAATGAAGCAATGCGTCAAGTTATATCTGAATGGATGGGCAAAGCGTTTGACTCGTTAAATATTGTAGCAACTTTCAACTTAATATTTAACGCCGCCCTTATGGCAGAAGAAGGCATTGGCTGTGTTTTAGCGTTAGACGGCCTCATAAAAGATACAGAAGACAGCATCCTTTGCTTTAAACCGTTTAAACCTACCATTGAAGTTGGCCTCTCACTTGTTTGGAAAAAACATCAGACATTTTCACAAGCATCCGTAAAATTTTTAGAATTAATGAAAGCGTGCTGCCACAGTAACAACAGGCTCTAAGTCTCTTACTTAAATTGAACCGAACCAATCAGGTTCGCACCAAGGTTAGCATCCCATATATCGTAATTTGCAAACTGTATGCATCTTCTGTTTGGGCTAACTTCTTTCGGGTCATTTATCTTTAAAAAGATGTCGTATTCACCAGCGGGGACATTACCAAATTCCTTCATATCTATTGCAAAGTTTAAATCTCGCCATGCGGCGGTGTTATCAGCCCTGCTGTTACCGTCTTCAGCAACAAGCCAGTCTCTTGCGTCAAGTGTCGTCACTGCCATAAAACATTCAGAATTATTTTTAGATTGCAAAATTACCGACACTCTTTTTTTGTTTATTACATTACCAAAACCAACGTTTTGAATTTTTCCATTAAATTTCAAAATACCTGCTATATCTACACTTTCGTCTACATGTGCTTCTCTCAGCACCAGCCTGTAACCCATTCTGTCACGGAAATATTCTAATCCGTTTTTGCCATCATATACTGGATCAAAAAACGCTGTTTTTGTCATTCCAGTGTATGGAGGTTTCCCCTCTGTATTGTCTTTAGGGAAAGTGATAGGTTCTGTTACATTCTTTTCGTTATAGACAAAATTACTCCATGTATCATATCTACCATGTCTCATGTTTAAAGCAGTAGTACGCAACTGACAAGCCTCAATAATGGCACCAGGGAAACAGGAGAACACATTTGGCTGCAATCCGCCTTCTCCCTGCATAAAATTATTTTGCTTGTTAATCCAGGTGTTTATCCTAAAGCGATCATATCCATAATCACCTTCTCCAGAATAAACTATCCATCCGCCCTCGGAAATAGAGCCATTGTCAGACCAGTCATTGTCGCTATATCCCGCAGCATAGCTGTCGTTAAAGAAGCCAAAGCGCGCCTCCGGCGTTCCATCTTTCGGAATTGGCATTTTATCAATATCAAAAAAATTATAATTCGTTTTGTAAGTTGCGTTATACCAGGCCAAAAATCCACCAGCATGCGTTAATAAAGAACGAGAAGCGGGCACAGCCTCAAGATACGCATCTAAAAGATATTTGTATGCCACAGGGTCGCCGCTTACAGGTGAAGAATGCTGCTCGCCCCAGGGACCAAACATACCGGTTTTTACGCACATAATAATGTCTTCAAATTCGTGAAAAATAGGCTCAAGCTGCCAAATATGATATTCTATCCAATTTTTATCCGTGTGCCCTGGTACGTCACACATTTCCGACAAATTATTTGCTGTGATATATGTTGGCTCAGGCCCATGAATAAGCCCTTGGGTAAGATTCAAATGAGGATATTTAAAAGATTCGATATAATTAAACCCATTACCATCGTAAGAAAATTTAACAAAGGCCACACCATGGCCATCACGTACTTTTTGCAGCAAACCTCTCATGTAATCAAGGGCGAATGGTGTAAGTGGGCCGGTTGTTCCGGTTCTAGGTGCTCCAGTGGCAGGGTCTGCAAACAACCCATCCGCTTTGTAAGCAAAGGCGTCTTTTGCACTAAGGAATGCGTTTGACGAAAAGTTAACCAAATCAAAACCCATAAATGATATAGATGGCATAGCAGAAACCCCTGTACCTCCAATGTAAGGCTTTTCGCCTTGGCTTTCACCGTTATAAAACTGAGTCTCTACAATGTCGTCACCTTCTACAGGCGGCACTTGCCTGCCGTGATAAAGGACAGAATTTTCGTCAATTGGAACGCGATGATCTACCTCAGGCGTAATACCAAATGGAGAGTTAGCCTCCGTAACAAAATCTGGCAATATGTTTTGCCAACGGCCTCTGTACGCGCCTCTGTCTGGGTTTGGAATGTCGACCGGATTTTCTGTGTAATTAAGTTTTTGCAACATTAAAATGCCTCCTTATTTAAATAGTTGAATAGTATACATAGTTTTCAAATATAATCCCTACAGGGGTATTATAGCATGAAAAAAATTATTTGCACTTTAGTCGCCTGTGTATGGCGTTTCATAAGTGAACATAACTTCTAAGCACAGGATATCGGGTAGACTAAGATAGTGAAACAGCTATGGTCTTCATTACCTCCGCCGGACAGCCAGACTTTCCAAGCGCTACAGCCGGTTTAACCTTGCCGTGGTAGTCGCTTCCACAAGTAATAATAAGAGAATGCGCTAACCCTTTCTTATAAAAATAATCGGCATCTTCCTTATTATGATAACTGCAAAAGGCTTCCACACCGTCAATGCCTTGCAATACAATTTCGTCAAATAATTCAAAGCGATTTTTTAGATTGTTACCCGGGTGCGCAAGTACAGCTTTGCCGCCATTATCTCTTATGAGCGCAATTGCTTCTTTTAAACTAGGAAAGTTTACATGAACATAACATGGCTTATCCTGTCCATAAAAATCCCAATAAAAATTTAAATAAGGATTAACGCTTCTTGCGCCGCCGTCACGGTAAGGTAAAAGAAGTGGATGATCCTTATATTCTTTTTTAGCTAACAAAATTTCCGCAAAATGTTCCCCACTCCAAAGACATATTCCCTCATTTATGTTTGAGAGTGCATTCATCTCGTTTTCGGAAATTTCAAACCCAAGCTTCCTGGTAAGCTTTAGCCGCTCGTAAGACGCCTTCTTTTCTTGAGATAGGATATTTTTTGATAACGCCTCAAAATCCGAGCTTTTGTCATTTATTTGATAGCCGAGCAGGTGCAGATTTACGCCACCAAAAGTGCAGTCAAGTTCAATTCCAGGAATAAAATGAACTTGAAGTTTTTCAGCTTCTTGTTTTGCTTCTTTATTGCCTCGCGCAGAGTTATGATCTGTGATTGACATGGTGGTAATCCCAGCAGCTCTACATTTACGAACCAGCTCTACCGGTGTAAATTCCCCATCATCACTGTAACTAGAATGCATGTGTAAATCTATCATACCATGGCCTCCTAAAGTGTTATTTACTATACAAACCTTATCCTGCACAAACTCTTTTGTCAATACAGGTTACAAGAATTTGATTGACGTTATGGGTTTCCCAGGATACAATTTTCAACATATCCAAGGAGGTTTTTTATGAAATATAAACGCTCTATCCTATCTATATTTATGATAATTACGATATTCATCTTATCTGCCTGTGGCCAAAACAACCACAGTACCGAAAATATTAGTCAGCAAATCTATTTTCCAACCGCAGAAACTTTTGTAGTTTCCACACCTTTCAACAATCTGCCACGCCTTCAAGGCCCGGCATCTACTATGCAGCAGATTTTAGACCAGCAAGAAAATCACACGCAAATAACCCTCATACATTACAGACCAGATGAATGGTATGACCATCAAAACCTACTACTTAGCCAGTTTGCAGCCGGGCTTGGCCCGGATATCTTTGTGCGAGATAATTTTCTATTACATCCGTTTATAGAAAACGGATTTATCGCCGACATTTACACAATAATTGACCAATCTACAAATTTTGCCCGAGATGATTTTTTCACAAATGTGCTGGAAGGAATTGAAGTAGACGAACGGCTGTACATGCTGCCAATAGACTTTGGCATAGATTTTATTGGCATAAACGCAAACGTCCCTCCATCATTTATAAACCGATTTGCCCAACTAAACCACGCAACCCCAACCGACATTACCACCCTATACTTAGACCTCATTACCGAATACCCCGAATGGGCAGAATTTGCGCTTATTCATGGCTTAGATGCTACCGGCGCATTTCTACCGGAATTTAACCATGCAATAGATTTTAACAATCGCACAGCAAACTTTACCACCACACAAAATGCTTTAAAAAATATACTTCTTGCGTTTACTGGAAATGAAAGATTCGACACGCCTCCATTTACGTGGATCAGATCCTTAGAAACCATTGAAATTAAGCAGGAACGTTATGTATTTTCT
>Ga0123355_10005124_pt1 | contig 19117 bp, 19 predicted proteins | sample TergutEmb28metaG_3_FD_89872 | JGI IMG/M metagenome (GOLD analysis project Ga0123355, IMG submission 89872) | Embiratermes neotenicus P1 segment gut microbial communities from Petit-Saut dam, French Guiana - Emb289 P1 | ecosystem: Host-associated > Arthropoda: Insects > Digestive system > Gut ... | reverse complement strand
TGACATTGAGGGAGGAATGTAGGCTGAGGGTGTTTGAGAACAGGGTGTTGAGGAGAGTATTTGGGCCTAAGAGGGATGAGGTAACAGGGGAATGGAGAAAATTACATAATGAGGAGCTTAGGGGTATTTACTCTTTACCCAGTATTGTGCGGGTGGTAAAATCGAGAATGAGATGGGCGCGGCATGTGGCGTGTATGGGGTAGGGGAGAGGTGTGCACAAGGTTCTAGTGGGGAAACCTGAGGGAAAGAGACCATTGGGGAGGCCCAGACGTAGATGGGAGGATAATATTAAGATGGATCTGTGGGAAGTGGGAGGGGGTGGAGACTGGATGGAGTAGGCTCAAGATAGGGACAGATGGCGGGCACTTGTGAATACGGTTACCACGGATTCATTGGAACCTGTTGCTTCCATGTACCTTGGTTTTTTGCCCTTAAGATAGAGGCATTTGTAACTTGAATTACTGTTTTGTCACACTGTTGGTGAACATAGACAGTGTGTGCCATTTCAAAAGTTTCTATGGTTAGAATTTTGTGGATTATATCACACGTTAACTCCTATGAAGGCATTCACTTCAGCAGCAAGTATTTCAAATACTTAATGTGACCTGTTCAGTATCCCATTTTCACGCGTCTTAGATTTTAATGGCAGTTGATGAAAGTAACAGAATAAAATGGATGATGAAGTGATGGTGGTGGTTATGAAGAAAATAAAATGTAGTGCACTTGATACAAGGGAATTCTTAAATGCAGATAGGTCTTCAGCCTTGTCACAAGAAGTTCAAAAGTTGTTCCTTGAACAGGAGACTAATCTTCAAAACAGGATTCTTTTTTCTTTTTTCATTGCAGCCAAGTGCCAGAAATGCAGTTGCAGTTATTTGCTGTGAAAAATTCTGATTGTGCATTGAGTATTTAAATTATGATGGGAGGCATAGTTTGAATTACACTATCAACATTATTGAAACATTGTTGATTTAATTACAAGGTGTACTTGTTTCTTGTGGTTGCAGTAAAGACAAACATAGCAGTAGTGGCAGCATTAATAAGGACAAGGACAAACATGGCAGCAGCACTTCAAGCCACAAACACAGTTCCAGCTCCTCAAGTAGCAAGGACAAATCCAGTAGTTTAAGTTCCAGTCGTGACAAGGATAAGCATTTGTCCAGCTCTGATAAGGACAAGCACAATAGCTCAAGTTCAGACCGCAAGCATAAGGATAAATCAAAAGACAGGGACCGAGAGAAAGGTACCTTGAGGGTAAACAATAGAACCATAGATCTGTTCAGGGAGAGAATTACCCTCATACTTAATTCACCACAGTTACTGAGTATACTGGCAGAGAGCCCTAGTTAATCTGCAAATGAAATGTCCTGAACCATTTGTAGAAATTGAACCTCTGCATAATTTACACAGTGATGCCCTTAGACAAGATGCTTGTGGAAGGGGATTGAATAACATATCCCTTCACTTCAGCCACTTTTTTGGGGGAGGAGGGGGGTAAATTTCTATCATGTAATCAGTTCCTTTATTTACTGCCTTGTCCCTTTTCTTCCATGATTTATCTTTCGTGTTGGAACAAACATGTCAAGACTTTTGAAGTAATTTATACAGTGTTTATGCTTTCTTAATTTAGGGATGGTTTGCTGCCATATATAGATATAAAAGTGGTGAGGAAGCTTGTGCTGTGGAAGAATTTGTGTTCACAGGCTGCTGTCTAGCTTTTGTTGCTGGCGTGTGCACTGTAATGTTACCTGTATAAGGGACTGCCAAATTAATATCCAAATTAACACAGAGTTCTCCCTCATGTTCTATATCGCACATTTGTTAGCAGCTTGTAACCGGTGTGTTCCATTTATATCAGCAGTTTCAATGCTGGAAGTAGGGAATTCAAATCTTTTCGTTAAATGTTTTGGATTAGCAAAGCACATGGTTTGAAAGTCTGTAATCAAATGAAGAAGCATAATGTACAGGAATGCTGAATTTTGCACACCATGCTAGTGAAATATTAATATAAGTAAAGAAACAATTGCTTTTGTTTGTGAACTGATTTGGCCAGGAGAAATGGTAGTTTGTTAACTTAGTTAATTTACTTCACTTCTTCAGTTAATAACATGTTGTACCTCATCTTACACAAAATAAATGAAAGAATTTTTTGTTAAATATACCATTTTGTTTTCTGGTTAGCCACAACAGGTCTTTTTGGAACTAGAGTTACAGATCTTAGTGACATATGTGCTTATCCTAATTTTTGTATAGGAAAGAATTTGCTGTTATGTAGCCCACAAATTGTTTTACACATGGCCATATTTCTGTGTTAATGTTGAAGTAAATACTGCTACAGTGTCCTGCTTGTAACACTAAACTGCCTATATGTTCACCCCCCTATTATTTCATTTGTTACATGTTTAGACCCAGCCAGTCAAGTATGGGCACAAACAGAATGAGTGTAGGGCTATCATCTGGGCATACTTTTGTGTAAAAAGATGCTATGCATTGCTGTTGCTCAGCTCTGTGCTGTACAAATGCCAGGATTGGGCTTCAGAAGAACACAGCCACTCATTTCACATTTCTTATAAACTCACCATTTAAGATACTTAATGTGTTCCATGTCTGTGTTTTAAAGGAATATTTCAACTTACATAATAAAACTAATTACCAACATGTTTCTGTCACTCTTACAGTCATCATCTGGGTAGCATCAGACTGCCAAATTATATAAGTGAAGCCACTCAACTTATAATGAATGCCTCAGTTCTCAATATGATCACAAAATGTCAGCTTATGTACTTCTAAAATTATGATTTCAACAGTACATAACCTGACATATGGATTTATTATATAAGTTTAAATATCACCATTTAAGGTAATCTTTCTTTGTTATTTGATGATACAAAAATTTGCAATTGAAACCCACAAGTTAAATAACCTGAGAATGGACGTTTATGTTTCTGTGATTGAGAGAAGAAAACACAGTCGTGAAAGATGGCTGATAATGTTCAGTATTTTGTTTGGATCACATTTGTTATGACACTAATCATACATAAATTTTCATTTGTATTAAATGAAATGTTTATTTTACTGCACATAGTGAAATTGAAGGAAGGTGATGCGCATCGGGAGAAAAAGGATAAGAGTGCAAAACTGGTAAAGATAAAGGTGGAAGGGGAAGATGAAGATGAACAGCAGCATGGGCCATCACAGAATCTCGGATGGATTAAAGAGGAACCTGCAGACAACATTGACGGGCTCGGCCCTTGTGTCAACAGTTTCCAGGATCACTCTTCTCCAATTATCAAGTTGGAGACCTCGCGTAACATCAAGAGTGAAGAAGATACTGAGGACGACCTTCCACTGGTAGGTGGTTGAGTTATGCACTTGTAGGACGAATAAAGTGAAGCCCCTGTCTTATGTTCCAACTGTTTTTGTTTTATATGAATTTACACACTTTCTGCAAGGTCCTGACCAAATGCAGGTTTTCATGTTAACCCTTTACCTGCTAACGTGGAGAATATGGCGAGCTGCGAGTAATGCTAGCAGAGGGCAGATGGGATTTAACTCGGCGTTTAAAGGGTTAATCACTGTAGACATTACTACAGCGAGGAGTCCAGTATTGATGAGATAGTTCTGAGGGGAACTGAGAATGCTTCAATTAAGTGATTACATGAGCAAGAACAACAGAGTAACAATTGTGATTCACTCTCCATGATTTTCACTAGTACAGATTTCCACTCCATGAAATTTGTCATGTTTGGTACTATTGATGCTAAAACATTAAAATATGCAGATGTGGCGTCATGTTTAGAAGAAGTTTCATGAAAGTATTGAATCATCTCTTGGGATCAGCCATGTAGAGGAATAAAGATTTTCTGATATTGTGGCAGACATCATGTCTGGGTGTTATGAAGGGGCACTTACCTGATAATGGGTGGAATGTAGGACATGGTACCTGATTTGGCAGAGGAGAACTGCCATAGTAATCAGTGAGGGGAGTTTTCCCATGTTCATGGAAAGTTTTTTTTTTTTTTTAGTTCCATACGTACCCTAATATAAGATGGCAGTTTAATCGTAACTTACCACTTGAAAAATCTGAAGTTGCCCTATACTTGCACACAAAGTTCAACACATTCTGTGAATAGGGTGAATGGCTAGGTGAGTGAAAAAAACTAAGACAGCTGCTGTACTAATTATGCATGTCATTCTGTAGTTCTGATTCCTTTCTTCATATGCTGACAGCTGAATTCCACTCAGATTATTGAATTCAGAAGTTGTTGAAACCAAGTATTATGTAAATATTGTGGGTGAATGTAGCTGAAGGAAAGATACAACAGCATCTAAACTACCCAAATCAATGCTTTGCAGTTACAGTGTCTTTTACTAATTAATTGTAATTAATACTTTGGCACCAGAATTGAGTGCCCATTGCATTCTGCCAAAGACAGGGATTTAAATGCCCTGCCCATGGCTGCTTGTTATTGGCCAGCGACTGTAGTCATTATGTGGCTTTCTCGTCATTACACTGTGCGATGACCGTAGTCATCTTTCTGTTCTAAAGGTTTAAACGTGTGTAAGTAACAAACGGCTTTGCAATGGCATGGTAATTCTGTCGAACAGTGTGTACAGTACTGGAGAAAAAAAAGATTCACAAGTAAAGGGATTGAATTAAACCAAAAAGTATTTTGTGGATTCAAGCAGGGTAATTTCAGTAGCACTGATGAAGTTCTGGAGTTTTAATGATCACATTACAAGAAGGTCTTTGCAAATGAAGGCATTGGAAACCCACTTTCTGTGGCAGGTTTTTTAATGCCAGTGATGGTTGGGCCGTAAGTTTGACGTGAGGCATATTAGTTGTGAAAGCTTCAGACTACTGGGAAAGATTAACTTTTAGCCTGTGAGTTGTAATGTGAAGTGTGTCTCATGATGGCAGTTTTTTTTTCCTTAGCGTGCACATTTAAATTTCTGAAATGTAGCAATTTAGAAATAAATTTATATTGCACAATGTTAAGTGTATAAGTTACATTTCTAATGTTAATAAGGCTTTAAAAAATTATTTAAGAATGAAATGTATGAAGGTGTGATTATTCATCATTTATTAGAATGCATCTTTATATTTTCCTTTGCATTCTTTAAATCCTGTCAGCACTCTGTATAAGTAATTATTTTATCTGTTTAAAATGTGCTAAACGGTTTTGACAGGGTCTGTACACTCCTGTTCTTAGAACTTATGAGTTAGATTTTACAACTTTGTCATCAAGTAAAGAACAGTTCTTCCCTTCTGAAATTGTTCTTGAAGGCTGATCTGCTTTAGTGAAGAGAAAACCATTTTCCTTTGCTGATGTTTTAGCAGGTGCATACATTTTTTATATGCATTGCATGTTCAAGACCCACTTCAGAAGATGTGGCTTCAAATTCAGAATTATAAAGACTGATTACAAGTATTGTTGAAATGATACTTGACTCAGAGTCTGATCACAATTTTAACTAAACAGTGTGACTTCTAGGACAAGGAAGAAGAAAAAGCAGTTACTTCACTTCAAAGGGTGTACAGACTAGATTGACCAATGAACAAGGGGGGACAGGGGTGCCTGAGGTAGCAACACAGATAAACATTCTGACAGTGAAGAAACTGTACTTTCAGGTATACCTCCAAATACTTCTACATGGAGACAGCAGAAGAGTGCAACAGATGTGTAGTTTCATAAATTTACTGATGATAAATTTGGCAAAAGACAAAACATGGTGCCCCATGTAGATAAAGACACTAATCGAGGCAGTGTTTTCTTGTATTTTGCAGCAGTTACTCTTTTGTTGAAGATCATTTGGTACTGTCAGCAGTACTTGTACATACAGACTGTTGGCTTTCTTCAGTACATGACATAGTTGAATATGAAATCTTTCTTTTCTTGTGAATATTACTGAACTGGGACATGACATATGAGACAGCTTGAAAGATTATTTTGATGTTATTTATGCCATTCTTTGTGGCTGATTTTCTCTCTTATAAAACCAATGTATGTCCATCTAACACAATAATACAGTCTCTTCGATGCTGCTGCATGTTCTGTCAGACCAGTGCCATCTTCATGGAGTCTATATAGCAATGTTTATAACTCTAATGAGTATAATACATTACAATAGTAATGCTTATTATATTGTAATGATTTCTGCAGCTGAATTAAAAAATTTGAGATCTCATAAAGTGCAGTTAGAATTCTATGCATGGTAAATCATTGTAGGTGTCACCATTTTATACAAACCTGTAATTTATTCTAGATCAGTTAGGGTCTTGTCCCTGTATCGTGTGTCATTGTGATCTGTGTAGGAGGTAACTTGTTACAAGTTACAAGTTGGTATGTAGACCTGAAGATGGTGGAGTTTCTGCCAGAACAGGTGTAATCAACAGATTGTATTGTTGTTTATGTTACTTATGCATGTGTTGGTATTATAAATGATAAGTTTGCTTGAAAGACTGACTGTGACTGAACAGTTCTTGACACCATTTAGGGTCTTGCACAGCCTTCACTATCTGCACTTTTCAGCTAGTCACAATGCTGTGGACAAAAATGAAGTAAACTTTGGCGGATTAAGGGATTGAAGACTTGTTTTAGGCATGCAGACTAATGCTTTCTTAATATATTACATTCTGTCCAAAATGTTATGATGTGTTCCTGCATGTTATGCAGCTGTGTTCCAAAGTATCTTGTGTTTTACAGTTATGCTTGGAGGTGAAATTTGTATTTTTGCTATTTTTAGGCATCACGATCAAGTGTAGAGAAAGTCAAACGAAGATTGGAGGATTCAGATGATGATGTTCCACTCGTCGTCAGGAAGAAAATTAAGAAGGAGCATAAGAAACGAAAAGATGAGAGTGATGAGGAAGATTTTAAACCTGTGGCAAGTTGCAAGCTTTTTCTTCATCTTTTTTAATTTCCTCTAGGTATTTTTAATGTGCTAAATATACATTTTTGATAGACCTGAAGTCCACCTTGTTGACCATTGCTGTGATATGCTGTTGCAGCTCACAGTGGGTTGTAGACACTGGAGGAACATATATGACTTCCTTCATGAATCAGCAGATACTAAGCTATAAAGGTGTCAGATTTGGGGAAATTGGGGGCCATGGGTTAGAACTGGACTATCATTGGAATAATTGCAGGGTAGCCAAGGGAGCTCACTTTGAACATCTGCAGATAAACCTGAAGTATTTCCTCATATGTAAGTTGTTTTGTGTCAAATTGAGTTTGGCTCTGGCTCAGTGTATACACAATACTCCTTACCACAGGTTTTGGCCATGGGTGGGGCACTGTTCAGACAGTGAATGCTGTTCCTGATTAGAGGGGTGATATTATTATGGATCTTAGAGATAACAGGGTATAAAGATGTGGATTGGTGTCAAGTGGTAGGGTTTTGTTGATATGGTCTGAGACCACCGTTTACTCTGAAAACAGTTGAGTAAATAAATTTTGATGGTGAGACACGGTGTCATGTTTGTAGATAATTGGTGTAATTTCTTTGTTTTTAGAAGAAGAAAAAGTCCTCGAAGAAAGAGAATACTGGTGAAGAGAGAACACCACAGAGCAGCCCAAGGAAGAAGAAGAAAGAGGAGGAACAGCAGGATGTTTGGAAATGGTAAATTCATTGTACTGCAATTTATTGTCAAAATAGCTAACAGTTTATGTCATGGTCAGAGTTGTTTTTGAGATGAGCTTCATTTGAAACAGTCATTTTTAGTTGAGAGGAGAAGTTAGAACTTCGTGTGAAATTGGGGAATTTTTAATGTTAGTTTTGATTTCTACCACAAGGTGGTATCAAAGTTCAAGAGGAAGGTAAGGTTCTGAGATGGTAATTGTAATTTTGGTATAATTTAAGTCAAAATAGCCACAATTTAGTTGGTGTGGGTCATGTTAGGTGACTAATTGAGGAAGCTATATTTTGAGTGAGTGGGAAAAGTTTGTTTGAAAGTGGGAATTTTTTTCCCACCCTCTAAGTTGATTAATTTTGCACATTGCCATGAGGTGGCAGCACAGTGTTCAAGATGGTGGATGTGGTAGGTGTATGTGTTGCTCTCACTTAAAAATGAGTTACCACAAGGGAAATATGGTAAACTACAAACTGCTACTAGCTACATGTATGGAATGGGTTTGACAGTCTTTGGGAAATATAAGAGTTTGTTAAGATCAGCATGCATTGTATATGTACAAATGAAACAGAGGGATTTAAAGAATGCTTTTGGTTATGGCTGTACAAATTTCAGAAGTAGAAATGTATATAAATATGCAGAAGACTATGAACTTGAACTACAGTCAGTGTGGATAGCTGCACACAGGTAATTTATTGATGTGATATTAATGTTTCAGAGAAGGTTTTACTAAGGTGTTTTGAAGTTATAGCATTCAACTAAAAAATACTTGCTTAATACACATTTTTGTGTTTGTTCAGAATCAGTGTGGACCGACATTAGCAGGTGTCATATCTGTAGGTACCACTATTGTATTAAGTTAATCCATTTCTGTGTGTTTTGTCATAATGTGAAATTAGCAGTTTAACACCACCAGCTTTAGAGGTGTCTTGGTACACTGTGTTTAGTCATGAAACATGTGTCCTTTGTGAATGACACAGCCACAAGAAGAATGAAGGCAAAGAGACATGTTAAAATGGGTAAACATTTGCAGAAAATGTTTCTCATGAAAGAAGCTAAGGGTAAAGAAAGGAATTCTAGAAGATTTAGCAGTTCTGTTCTACAGTTGAAGAAACCCTAAAAGGGTTTCGGTTTGGCTGCTATCAGTAGTTACAGTTTATTTAATGGTAATTATGAGACGGCACTTATGAAGACAATACCCATCAATCAAAGGAAATAAAATTTACTCCAATTTAACATTTTCCACAGCTGTCCTGTTAATATTGTCACTGCATTATGAAGGACAGATTGCATTTATAAAATTGTTCATTATGAAACTACCTGGAATCATCTGTGAGGGGAGAAGTAAGTGACAAAATTGCATCAATCCAGTTTCATTTGTTCTGCTCACTGGTGTTTATGGATGACACTTGCTGTCCATTCTCCATATGTTGCTTGCAAATGGCATTCACAGTTACACAGACATCCATTTGTTGCAACAGAGATGTTGTTTGGGGTGAATGAAAACCTGGTCTATCTTTCTGACAGGCATTTTGTTATGTTTTTTTGTTACAGCTGTCCAGAAACAACTTGTGAACCTGATGCCATTCCCAGACACTGGTTTCTGCTCAGGCCATTCCATTGTCCAGCCTCCTCTTCCTGTGCCCTTCCCACAACTTATGATGGAAACTACATTCTTTATTAGTATCTGTGTTTTGAACATGATATGTAGTTAAAGGTGCTTGCCTTCTGCCAAGATAACCAAACAGGAATGTTGACTTGAACATTTTTGTTTCATTTTAACAGTTTTCAAACATGGCATCTCAAAATGAGTAGGGACTTGCTCAGTATTACCAATTATTTCTATAAATAGGAATGTTTTTTTCTTGGGATTTGTAACATATGGCCGAAAATGTACAAGTGGTCCTCAACTTACGGACATTTGACTTGTGTACAAACCGCACTTTCGTACATTATAAATTCTCACCCCTAATCCCCCTTTTGTATGCCAATTTGGACTTTAATACACTGCAAATTAACAGACATTTAGAGCATCGCATAGTCCTGAACTGTATGTTGTGTTTACTAAATGCCAGGAAGGCCGATCCCAGTGGCTTTGTGGTCTAAGGTGTGGGTCTGTGGCCGCTTGCTTGCTGAGATTGTGGGTTTGAATTCCACTAGGACATGGATGTCTGTCACTTCTGAGTGTTGTGTGTTGTCAGGTAAAGGTCTCTGGGACAGGCTGATCACTTGTCCAGAGGAGTTTTACTGAATGTTATGTGTCTAATGAGGGGCTTATTGAAGGGTACATTTAATGCTACTTGCCAGCGAGTTCAGTCACCAGCTTGTAAGCGAGCAGCTAGTCCACTAGCCATTCCTAAAACATGTAGGAATGAAGAGGTTGGGTAGTCAGTCAGTAGCACTTTAATTCATCATTTGACATGTCAGAGATGAACTGAAGAATTTTGGTGTTTTATCACGAGGCAGTTATTGGCTGTATCAATTACACTGAGTGAATATACAAGCAGGAGAGTGCACTAGCCAGTGAGCATTGAGTAAAGTTGAACAGACTTCTGCTTTGGCTGCTCAGATTTAGTCACCCAGGAGTTTAAGAGCTACTCGTGAACTCATTGGTGACTGTTGTTTAGAGTGGCTCCATGTAATCCACACCTGAGTGTGATCACAAAGCCTTGAAAATGAGAATGTCTATGCCAGCTAGGGCTGTTGAACTAGGAACAAGAATGCCAGAAATATGTAAGATAAGTATAATTTGAGGCTGGGCCTTACTTTGGAAAGTTTGTTTGTATTCATATTTTTTAACCCAGCCGACAAGTTTGATGTTGGTGTGGACGGTTGAGTTGTTATTTTGGCTGATTTTGGTGAGGCCTCTTGGTCTTTGTTGTTGGCTATCCTGGCCACTTACTCTGGTAATGCAATCTGGATGGTGTCAGAAACATAATTTGTGCATAGAATATGGCCATTGTACTATAAAGCAGATGTGTGCAAATGTTTTAAACAACATTGTTTAGGTTACTTATGGCTTATGAGTTTTGTTGGCCATCCCTCATATATCCATCAGAATTATGGAGGATATTGACTTTTGTGATTGCATGAACATTAACAGTTACCCTTTGAATTAATGCATGAATGTACCGTAATTGTTGCTACAACTGTTTTGTGTGTTGCCTGTAAACAGGGATTTATTTTGTACTTTTTAAGCAATGGGGATGGAACCCCTGTTATAACATATGTGTCTGTTGCTCAACTTTCATACATTTGAACTTCCATACATGTTTTCAGGAACAAACTGTGTATGAAAGTTGGGGACTGCCCATATAAGTTTCTATGTGAAGATCTCTATATCCGCGGGTCATTCCTTTAAAAAAGTGTAGCTATGCCTTAAAATCAGCTTTTCTTCCACCCAGCTATAACTGTTTGCAGTGCTGTGGATTGACACATTTCTCTTGAGGTGGCAGAAGTGAACTGGCACCTATTGTTTGTGTAAGCTGGCTTTTGTTGTGCCATAGGTTTTCCAGTAATTTGTATTCATTAGTTATTTTCTAATACTCTATATTGCTGGTAATTTTAGGAAGAACATGCATTTGGTTCAGATATAATTTTTAGAATACGTATTTACAGTATGGACATTGCATGTAACTTTTTATCTTTTATATCACTCATTCCATTGTGTATTGTACTAATATTTAATAAGAACAATAACAGTTTTCAGTGAAGCACAGCAAGCTTCTTTAGTAACATACCTACAGGTTTCAGTTAAGACAAGCCATGTTCAGGCTGTAAAGTAGTTTATTAACCTTTTATAAATTATGTTACAGCCTGAAGATTTATCTGTAGCTAAAACATGTAACTGCATTAATGAAGTTAATAGTTTAACTTAATACAGGAAATAGTTTAACTGTATACATGTGCAAGATACAGGAGGTTTAATTGTTTTAGATAGAATGGCATATATTATTTCATATTACAAAATTAAGAGGGTATGATAGATCTGCTTTTGGCTTTGCATCTGCTTGAGGCTTTCCAGGCAGGTTGCCAGTTGTACTGACACTTTCATTTATACATTTGTATAGAACAATGCATTTCTGGTTGAATGTTTCGTTGCAGACTACTAGCTGTGTGGACACAATTGTAGGTGAAGGGAATGTAATATAGTAGTGGCAGTACAGAAATTAAACATTGCAAAGTGCGAGATAGCCATATATTACTTACTTACTTACTCCATGGTGCAGAGTCCTTCTTGAGAAGCTAACTGGTCTGCAGCTAGTCAAGAAACTCCCCGCATTTCACGGAAACCGAGGGTTCATTACCGCACTCACAAGCGTCCGCCACCTGTCTCTATCCTGGGCCAGCCCAATCCAGTCCATATACACACATACCACCTCCTGGAGATCCGTTCTAATATTATCCACCCATCTACGCCAAGGTCTCCTCAGTGGTCTCCTTCCCTCCGGTTTCCCCACCAAGACCCTATACACCCCTCCTCTCCTCACCCATACGCGCCACATGCCCAGCCCATCTCATTATTTTCAATTTTATCACCCGCACAATGTTGGGTGAGGAGTACATGTCATTTAGCTCCTCGTTATGCAGTCTCCTCCATTCCCCCGTTACCTAGCCATATATTGGAAATATTAAATGAAGATACCATTCCCATTTCTATTTGACCCTCAGGTTGTTACATATCTTGTCATTTTGTCACAAGGGTTTGGTTGTTAAGGCTGTAAAGGACGTATAATGATTTTACTTCATGTGTGGGAGGGAACTGGGATAGTGTAATCAGTATAAGAATTGTGCTTCAGACTGGACAGTCTGGGGTTTGAATCCTAGTAGGGGAAAGAGATTGTTATATTCTCCAAGCTGCCCAGACTGGCCCTAATGCCTACTCAGTTTGCTGTCAGTGGGTACTGTGGTTCTTTCGCATGGGTCAGGTGGCCTGGGTGTGAAAACCAATCACCACCATCTAGTGCCAAGGTTAATGATGAGTGACACTATACCTCTTCTCCCTGATGTCCCTCCTTGGTGTGAAGAGGAAGAACTTTGCCTTTTATTTTGTTAACTTTTGGTACAGGTGGGAAGAAGATAAGAAGGAAGATGGGACGAAGTGGAACTTCTTGGAACACAAGGGACCAGTGTTTGCTCCACCATATGAGAGGTTACCTCCTGACATCAAGTTCTTTTATGATGGTTTGTGCTTTTTGCATTATAGTTCTGCCACGTTCAAGTTACCCTGTAATTGTATTATAAAACACAACTGGCATGCAGGTTGTTTTTTAATGTGTAACATATTCTGGGAAGAACTTCCTCAATGCCTGCTCTGCTTTGGATGTTTATGTAGTGAGGTTAGTGGGATATATTTAGTAAGGATTATACATTCGAGTGATCCTTTTCTCTTCATAATTTCATCTGGAACTTATGCTCGGTGTTAAGTGTGCTTAATAAACAAAGCTGTATCCAGGCAGTTCATGACTCACTGCTTGGACCAGGTGGTACAGCTTATTATCATTAGTTGCCATAGTTTTGCTATTTTCTGAGTTCACACAGCAAATTTTGCAGCCATAATACTGCGTGTTGCCTCTCAGGAAGTGTTATTTGTCACAACTGTTAAGTATAATATTGTGATTCTATTATAAGATGCAAGGCTTCAAACATAGGAATACTGCATCACAAACATGTCAGATTTCTCAAAAAGGTTAATTTTACACAAGAGTAATAAAAGGAATAAACATCATCTTCATAGACCAAATGCCAACATGTCTTGTTTTCAAAAACTTACATCTTATGCTAGCATAAACATTTTCAACACTTTACCACCTAGTGTGACATTCCTCAAGAATGACCAGGCAAGCCTCAAGAAAATACTGACATTCACCCCTTTTTTACTCTGTAAATGAATTTTTTATGTGTACAGATGATTTATAATACTGTTATAAAATATTTGTAGTATTTGACACAGTAATTTTGAATATTTGTGACTTGTGACATACCAAGCAGTGGAATTTATGTGTGTGTGTGTGTGTGTATGTAATGGTTACTGTTTTACAGTTTTATTGGATAATCTATTTCACTGGATGCTGTTTATCAATCTTCTTCATTCTTTGATCTTTAGGGAAGGAAATGGTACTGTCCGAACCTACAGAAGAGGTTGCGAGTTTCTATGCCCGTATGTTGGACCATGATTACACCACCAAGGAGGCATTCAATAAAAACTTTTTCAAGGACTGGCGGAAAGTTATGACAGAGAAAGAGAAAGAAAGAATAACTGATCTTTCAAAATGCAACTTCAAGCATATGCATAAATACTTTTTGGCTAAGTCTGAAGAGCGCAAGGCAATGAGCAAAGAGGAGAAGAAGGTAATTTAGCTGTTTTGACATACGGCATTGATGTATAGTCTGTCATGTTCTAGCGTATTTAAATTTAGATTCATCATGCCGGTGTCTGATAAATCATGATGATTAATTTTTATGTTAAATTCAAATCAGACCTCACTGCTGCTAGCACCACTCACCCACATTAGAACCATATCCTCTCTTCCACACTTTTCTCTCTGGCAGGAATAATGAGAAATAATACTAGAAATTGTATTACCGAATCACATATCTGTTGAATGCTGAACTCAGCGTGGTAAAGCAAACAGGATGATGCATTACAGACTACTGACTGCTGCAGAACATACCTTTGAGGTTTGCCAACTTACAACTTAAGTCTCCCCTCACCCCTGTAGCTACCTCCATCCTTTACATGGCCAAGACATGGTGACGTTTCATATATACTATTACAGGAAACAGGTTAATGCATCGTATGTTCCAAAGTCATCATTTTTGCAGTCCCCCCCCCCCAGTCTTTCAAGGAATATTGTATGTCAGAACCAAGATTTTTTAAAAATTCGCGTGTCAAAGTACCTACAGATTGGTTGATGATTTTCAGGGAAAGAGACCACTTTGGAGGATATACCCTTATGTTCTAATCTAATATAAAAATGGATTTTACAGGAGCATTTATGATGGTGTAAAGTGAAGTGAACAGGCTCAGTAATTACTGGTACAGGAGTGAAGTACAGTGACATTTTCAGTTTTAAGTGTTGTTACATGATCTTTTGTTTTTGCATGATTGCAGAAAATTAAGGAACAGAATGAAGATATAATAAAGGAATATGGATTCTGTATTATTGATGGACATAAGGAACGTATTGGCAACTTTAAAATTGAACCGCCAGGATTATTTCGAGGGCGAGGGGAACATCCAAAGATGGGTATGCTCAAGAAGCGTGTATTACCAGAAGATGTCATCATTAACTGTAGTAAGGACTCTAAGATTCCAAAACCACCTGAAGGTCATAAGTGGAAAGAAGTACGACATGATAAGAATGTAAGTGTGCCATATATTTAATGTTTATTGGCCTTGAATGTCAGATTTTATGGCTTTTACGACAGGACGTCTAAACACACTACTAAGGTAAACAGAATCAGAATCTCTGGTTCACATTTTTCACTTCAGTTGCATAGGGTTGTAGTAAGTGGAAACAGTTTTCTGCGTAATATTAGGGGTTGTGGTAGGTGGAAACAATTTTCTGCTTAATATTACACTGAATAAAAGTAATTAAATGTTTGGCTTTACATTGTCCCTGTCATGTGCAATATTGTAAATAAAAGTGATTGAAGATGTAAGCTTTCAGAATGTTATTTGCTTATTTTTAAAAAAACACTGTACAATAGAATTTTTGTTTCGAGATTTTCAGTGGCTCAGAATTTGTAAAGGGCACCAGGTGTCATTCATAGAACAAAAGGAACTGAAATATGTTGTCTGTTGTTATCTCTTGAACGCTTGTGTAATAGTGATTTTGGGAGAATAGTGAAAGGCTGAAAGTCTGACTTGGAATTCTTCCAGGAGATATAATCCCCCCCCCCCAATTTTGGGGGAGGTGGGATTTAGGTATAACTCTTTTGTCATTAAGTTTGTGAGTTAAAAAAGTCTAAGGGATTATTGTACTTCCTGTGCAGGTGACATGGCTTGCAAGTTGGACAGAAAATGTGCAAGGTCAGGTAAAGTATGTTATGTTGAATTCATCATCAAAATTGAAGGGTGAGAAGGACTGGCAGAAGTATGAGACTGCCCGTAAACTTGCAAAATGCATCGGAAAGATCAGACAGGAGTATCAAGATGATTTTAAATCAAAGGAGATGCGCATTAGACAACGTGCCGTTGCACTTTACTTCATTGATAAGGTGAATGACATCTGTTAATACTTATACATTTATCTTCATACATTATGTGAGGTTGGCGCTGGACTGATGATTTGTCCAGATATTGGTGTTACCTTCCATTCCAATGTTCTTTTTCTGTTACTGGTATGTTCCTGTGTTATATTCCTGTCCTAGGTGACTTCATGCCCAATGCATAAATCCCTAATGTGTAATATATATTCATTCATTTAGTAGTCTGTCTTACAACAGGTCCAAAGCCTCCAAAGTGAGCTCTCTATATAGTGTGATCTAGAGCTTCCTCCTTCAAATGAGAGTAAGCTCTCCTTTCCTTAAGGTCATCCAGTAGCTTCCTATGCCCTCTTCCTCGTCTTCTCGTCACTTCTATCCCCCCTTTTATCTTTCCTTCAATAACGCATTGTAGAAGGCAGTTTCAATGCAAAATGTGACCAATCCATTTAGCCTTCCATGTACTGATTTCATGTAGGATATTCCTCTGCTCCTTGACTTTAAGTAGTACTTCTTCATTTCTCACATGATCGGTTCAACTGATCTTTTTCATCCTTCTCCAGCACCACATTTCAAAACTTTCCAGGTGTTTCTGATCTACTGCCCAAAGCATCCAAGTTTTAGCACCATATAAAACTATGCTCTAAATGTAGCACTTTACTAGTTTCTTCCTAAATTTTAAATCTGTGCTAGTAAAAAGAGCCCTCTTCTTCTTGAATGCAGCTTTTGCCATGGCAATCCTGGATTTAATTTCACAAATACATTTTCCATCATTTGTTAACATGCTACCCAAATATTTAAAAGATTCCACATTCTCTAGTTGTTTTTGTTATATTATAATTTTTACTGGGAATGATTGTTTTGAAATTCTCGTACTTTTTTTTCCCCCACATTCATTTCCATTCCATAACATCTTCCAATGTCAGTTAGTTTATCTATCATGTCCTGTAGCACTATTTATTCCTTAGCCAGTAATACAAGGCCATCTGCATATTTCACAGTGTGAATGATTTGTCCTCCTATTTTGAAATCTTCAAACGCTTCCAGAGCTTCCTTGGTAAGGCATTCGCTATACAAGTTGAACAGAATTGGTGACAAACAGAATCCTTGTCTAACTCCTCTTCCAATCTTCACACTTCTTGTCTCCCCTCAGTTCAGTCTTACTTGAATACTCTTGAGCCACGTACAGTTTGCTAATCAATCTTCTTTCACACCAGTCGATACCAGTTCCCTTTAGGATGTGCATTAATTTGGTCCATTTGACTCAATCAAATGCCTTCTGCCAGTCTATGAAGCAAGCACACAGTTCCACATATATCTCCAAAGTTCATTCTTATATTATTCTCAGCATCCCAAGTTCCTTTTCATCTTCTAAATCCAAACTGATCTCTGAGTTCATCCTCAATTTGTAATATATATATATATATATATATATATATTCTCATTTGAAAATTATATAATTTTCAGTGCACATCTCTGTCTTTTACATATATATTGCACATTGAGGGATTTCCAGTAGTTCTGCTACATGCAGGAAACAAAGGCGTTAAGCAGCTGGTTTATTCAATTGTGAGCACCCTGATAATGGGCCAGTAAAGCCTGAAATATGTGAGAGTTGGTGTATTAAAATGTTATCGTAATTTTAATAAAATTGTATGCATTTGTTGGTTTGAATTGTAATAATTAAATTATAATGCATAGAATGGAGAATGTGAAATGCTTAAGATTTACCTCATGTCCAGATTTATCACATTCTTTTAAGATTCCCTCCTCTTCCCTTCACCCTATTTTTTTTAAGTACTTAATGACTGTTTTGGAATTCTTGTATTGTTAATAATGATTTTCTTGATATAGTTGGCACTTCGAGCTGGTAATGAAAAGGATGAGGACCAAGCAGATACGGTGGGCTGCTGTTCACTCCGTGTTGAGCACATCTCTCTGCACAGTCAGAAGGATGGAAAGGATTATGTTGTAGTCTTTGATTTTCTGGGTAAAGACTCTATTCGCTACTACAATGAAGTGTCTGTGGAGAAGCGTGTGTTCAAGAACTTGCAGCTTTTCATGCAGAACAAATCAACTGGTGATGATCTTTTTGATAGGCTCAATGTAAGTGTTGTGCTATGAGCAGCATCATAGGAAATGTGAACTTTTTTTTATGTCTTGTTGTAAGAGTTTATAACAAACACATTGTGATACTTCTGCTTGTAATTGTCTTCTTCTGTATAAGGTTTCTTGTTGCAGTATATAAAAGTTTGTATCCCATATCCCAGCACCTTTCCACAATTTTACTTTCAAATCAACTGACTGACTGTTTTAAGAAACTTGGTATAAACATAGGAGCAAAATAACTGTGTAAAATATTTTTTAGCAAGTTAATGGTTATAAATGGGGTGATGGCATGAACCTTTATGTTTGTACGTAATATATTTAATGTAGACTGAATCTGTACTTAAACTGTACAGAGGAGGTTTAAAAAACAAGCTAACAGACACTTAGATGCTGCAAGTTTACTTAAGACTTGCTACATATATATCCGTATATGTGGCATGCAGGTAACAGATGGTACACATCAGACCTCCACATCATCACCATTAGCATTTATGCATTTATTCCACCATGGTATCAGGGCATCTATCCTGACATAGAAGAAATCTGTTTCAAGTGTCTGTGGCCAGGAGGTGACAGTTTGCTTTGTGTAGGCATATGTTGGAAATTGTGTACCAGCCAGGTGCTTGTTAAGGGGTTGGGGCAGATGGCAGTCACTGGGTGCTAGTTTGGGATTGTAGTGAGTGTAGTCTGTAGTCGTGTAGCACAGTAATCATCACAAGTCTGATTGGTGCTATGAGGGCCATTGATTTCTATCTGTTTGGATCACTTAAGAAGCATGTGGCTGGAAAGTGATCTGCTACATGCATATATGAAGCAAGCTGTGAAATCTTCGCTACAGGCAAGTGACGATATCTTTTGTGCTGGGATAGAAGCCTTGATACTATGGTCAGACATGTGCCTAAATTTAAATGGCTAGTATCTGCTTCCCATGTGCCATGTATATATCTAAGTCAGAATAATCAAAGGTGAGGCAATCCTTGTACAGGCCATGAGGTTTCCAGGAGGTTGAGGCTCTCAGATATTGTGACAGGCAGTGCATGAAGGTGGTAAGGTCAGCTGTATGCACCAGCTGCCCCCCCCCCCCCCCAAAAAAAAAAAATTTCTTTTTCTTTTTTTTTTTTTGGTGGGGGTTAATTTTTTGGGCCCGGGTGAGGTGGGGGGGTTTTT
>Ga0123355_10005123_pt1 | contig 19117 bp, 18 predicted proteins | sample TergutEmb28metaG_3_FD_89872 | JGI IMG/M metagenome (GOLD analysis project Ga0123355, IMG submission 89872) | Embiratermes neotenicus P1 segment gut microbial communities from Petit-Saut dam, French Guiana - Emb289 P1 | ecosystem: Host-associated > Arthropoda: Insects > Digestive system > Gut ... | reverse complement strand
TAAGAGATGAGGGTACATCCTATCACTACATGGCCCCATCCAGAGAAATTGAGATGGACGAGCGTATTGTACAAGTAATCGAAAATACCCTGATAGAGCAAAAAGCCCCCTACATAAAAGCCAAAACATGGACAACCGATGCCTTTTTCCGAGAAACCCCCGGAAAGGTGGAACTCCGAAAGGAAGAAGGATGTGTCACAGTGGAAATGGAAACCAGTGCCTTTATAGCCACCGCACGCTACAATCAAGTGGACTTTGGCCAGATTTTATACGCCGGAGACAGCCTGGCCGGAGAGGTTTGGGATAAGAGAGAGTGGCATAACAGAACCGATGTCAGAGAGTATGTGCTCAAGCTGGCGTTAGATGCTTGTTTGAAGATGTAAAGTAAAGGATTGATTTGTCAAGTACGCAGATGAATTTTTGCAATAAAGTTTTTGGGAAATCCTGCCGAAGTAATTGATAAGGTGCTTTGTACCTGTATTGATTTTCATTTTAGAAGGAGGGCTTTGCTTATGAATGCGAAGTTGAGGAAATTTGGGGGTTGTGCCTTGGTGTTAGTGCTATTTTTCACTATGCTAAACACAAGTCCGATTATTGTATCTGCAAATACCTCCAACAATGAAGCCTTTTTTAGTGAGGTATCACGATTGGTGGCAGACAACTGGAGCGATGATTTTTTTGGAAACATGATTTTTACTGTCAATGACCCTTATGTATGGGTTGATGGTGAGCGTAGGTTAATTGACCCAATAACAAGGACAAGCCCCGCAATAGTTGATGATATGGTTAGGTTGCCAAGGGCTGTGCTTCCGACACAAACAGGGGCTTTTCAAAGTGGTGAAACTTCTTTTGGAGTTTCACGAGATAGCACATTTGATATGACAGATTTTTTCAGCCAGCTTGACATATTTTTGGGCGAAATAGATTCTTCTATGGTTGATGCGATACTCGGTCAAGTTGAAATGATTCTTGATGAAGCGTTTCTATACATTGATTTGAGTGGTGGAATGATTCAACGTGGCAATGTTGCCACACATAGTAGTTTCTCTGGAAGCAACTTAGGATATGAAATACACTGGAATGCTAGCAATCAACAATTAACACTTACCAGAGATTTTCAAACTCAACGTCTAATTGTGCAAGCAAACAGTTCTATAGATTTTACTAGCTTCGGTGCTAGTGATATTGTCCGTGGAGCTAATAATTTATCTGTCCTACAATTTAGCACTACATATGAAGCAATTGCCGCTTACAACAGGCTAAATGGACTTAATTCCGTTGTTTGGGTAGAACCTGACCGAGTTATGGTTACGTCCTACGCAGGTGCAACGTCCATCAGTCCAACACCTAGCACTTCACGCAACAACTTGTGGGGGATTGAGAGGATAGGAGCGGTAGGATTTGCAAACCAATTAAGAAACAGTGGAAGAAACATTTCGATTACAGTCGCCGTTATAGATACTGGTGTAGATTCAAGTCACCCACATTTTAATGGTCGAATGGTTCAAGGTCGAAACTTTGTAGCTAATAACAATAACACCAATGATATAGAAACACACGGAACACACGTTGCTGGCACGATAATAGATGCTACACCAGAACTTAATGTTCGTATTATGCCATTGATGGTATTTCGTCCTGATGGCAGATATGCTGATGGTCGCCAACGCCTAACAGCAACAGATTTGCTAGTTGCGAATGCCATTAGGTTTGCTACAGATAATGGAGTAAGAGTTATCAATTTAAGTTTGGGGCCTCGTGAGCCTTCTCAAGCCTCAAACTCTGTAATTCAAGCAATTCAACACGCCAACAGCAGAAATGCAGTAGTGGTTTTCGCAGCAGGAAACAGTTCGGGATATGCTCGTAATTTTGGCGCAAACGGCAGAGCGGATGTAATAACTGTAGCTGCAATAGATTCTAGCAATAGAGGTGCAATTTTTACGAATTGGGGTTCTTCTGTAGATGTATCTGCGCCAGGTGTCTGGATTAACAGTAGCCTACCTGGAGGAAGGTTTGGATATAAACAAGGTACTTCTATGGCCGCCCCTCATGTTTCGGCGGCTGTTGCCATGTACATCCTAAATAATCCAAGCCTTAGTTCTGCACAAGTCAGAAACTCCACCGTTCAACAAGTAAATGTGCCTAATGGTTGGAACTCTAGCCGATATGGTTCTGGTGTAATTAACATGAGCAGGGTATCTACGCCAACTCCACAACCTACACCGACTCCCACACCGCCTCCTCCTGTGACATCGCCACCACCTACAATATCTTCTAATAGGATTAGCAATTCTAACGGAAACTTAACAAATAACAGCTCTAACGCAACGATTACTATAAGTGGTTCAAATAATACGGTTACCATAACTGGCAACAATAACACAATCGTGGTAAGTGGTTTTCGCAATACAATTATTATAAGTGGTTCTGGGAATGCGATTGACAGGATAAGCGGCTCTAATAATGAGATTATGGTGACTGGTTCTGCTGGCACGATTGATAGGATTAGTGGTTCAGACAATCTAATTAGCGGCTCTAATATTACGGTCAATAGGGCAAGCGGTTCTAATAATACGCTGATTGGTAACAATAACTCTATTGTGAATAGTAGCGGGTCAAACAATCGAACCCAATAACACGGTTGATAAATCAATAGGCTGTTGAGCTGATTATGACCGCCGTGTAATTCATGGCAATATTTTTCAAGGTGCGTACCCTTTAAAAAAACAAAAATCCCCTGCTTATACAGGGGAACGTGAGGGTGGCTATACATAGCCATGATGTTGTCCGTCATTTGTGCCGCAAATGCTCGGCTTGCGTCCTGTTACCCCCCTAAATACAGTAATTCAAAAGGGCAGCTTCTGATCCAATCGGACAGAAGCTGCCCTTTTTAACTTTGGCGCAATTTGCGCTAAAGTTGCTGCTGCATCATCCGCTCCGCAAAAATAACCGTATCAAGCGTATAATCCCCAACCGTCGCAAACCAGCCCTCAAAAGCAGCCGCTTCAATATAAAAACCTTTCCTGATGATGTCACCGGGGATGTTCAGACTTTTCTCCAAATATGCAATGATATACGCCATAAACTCGACAGTTCTTGGGCCATTATAGTATTCAATCAAGATATATCGGGCCACATCAATAACAGAAGCCCCTATGCTCCCTTGCGGGTCAACAATGGCGTATGTATCATCATTTTTCTTCAAAATATTGTGAAACTGCAAATCCTTGTGCAGCAGCATGCCGCTATCACAAACAGATGCTATAGACGCATACACATCCACCGCCTTTAGTACATGATTATACAGTGCTTTGCAGTCGTCACGATGGCTTATCGCTTCTGCGCCTTCCCTCAAGCCAGTATCATAGCTTTTATACAACGCAGGATTCTCCGGCTTAATATGCAATCCATTAAATAATCCTGAAAATATCTCCAAGCGCTTGTCCAGTGATTGCTCCACCTGCAACTGTGTCCCGGGGAAAACACGTTCAAGCAGCATCACTTTTTTGCCAGCTTTCAAGTCAATTTCACTTTCGTAGACTTTAATATAACGATGGCCACCATATTCCCGCAGTACATTATACTCCCACACAAACTCGGCATGCTGAAAATTGCCGCCGATTTTTAATACACATTCCCCGTAAATTTCAGATTTACAGTAAAAAATTGCGTTCATGGAATAGCTTTCGTGAAAGCTTAGGTCAGATAATTTCCATTTTTCAGTGTATATCTCAATTTCCTTCAAAATTTTTATGTATGTCTCCTGCCCCCAGGCTTTGATGATCTCATTGATTTGATTTTCTGTCAGCATAATTTTCTCCTTTAGCACTTTACATGTTAAAATACTGGCAAATACTATCCACCACAGAGGAGGACAAAAATGAATACAATGATTGGACCCTACGGTGTTTCTGCTTTACATAACGCCGCATCATTTCAAGATATCAGTGCAAACACATCATGGTTTCACGGCTTTGATGGCTGGGCTTTTGAGGAATGCGCCCGCCACGGCATCCAGGCCTGCGTCGAGTTTCCTACATTTCGTGCCGATTATAAAAAGCATCCACACTTGATTCCCATAGATAGCGACGGGAATCCTATTCGTTATGGGACACACTTACAAGGCATTTGCTTATCAAATACCGATTTTTTAGGTGAAATCGAAAACAATCTTAAAACCGGCCTTGCCGCCTATTCCCCAGCGGGAATATGGCTGGATTACATGACCTATGCCGGCTGGTTTGAGGATCCAACGCCCGACTTGCAGGATTCCTGCTTTTGCCCCGGGTGTATAAAGCAATTTAACAAAGCCGCCAATATCGACGAAGCAAACCCCAAGGCTATTATAGCGCATCATCACGAGGCTTGGGTAGCCCACAAATGTCAGCGGATAGCGGATTTTACTGCTCAGTATACATCTATCATACGTGACATGTGCCCAAGTGCGGTTATCGGCATCTACATGTGCCCTTACACGCCGGAAGATTATAACGGAGCCCTGCGCAGTATTTTTGCCCAGGATTACAAGCTGCTTGCGCCCCTTGTTGATGTCTTTACGCCTTTGATTTATTGCAAAAAATCCGGCCAAAATGCAAACTGGGGACGGGAATTTTTAGAAAAAAGCCCCTCCTTTGTACCGGAAGGGAAGCCTGTGCAGTTGATACTGGACTATATGGATTTTCCTGATTGCTTTGAGCAAGCAGTATTATCAGCTGTGCCTAGTTACGGTGTGCAGATGTTTTCGGGGGCTGAAGTGTTTAAGAGTAAGGAACATATGGAGATTTTTGCTCGCTGTGCGGAAGTGTTAATGAAGTAATTAAGCATGGTTATTAATATACTCATCAATGCTATCAACAATATACAGAGGGCCCGTCATATGCAGGCCCTCCCAGCATTTTATGATGAAATCCAGTGCGCCTGTCTTTTGTAAGTAAATATAAGCTTCCTGTCCGCTTAATCCTTTCGCATCTTTATACAGCTCAATGCAAGATGCCAAAAACCATATCTCGCCTCTTTGTCTGGTCATATCTGTTCCTCCGGGAAAATGATCTGGCCTGTAGTTAACTCTTCTTCCAATAAATCATAAAGCAAAGGATAGCCAAGCCGCCATACTTTTGTTTTTTCATCTTCTAGTGATTGATATAACCGAGAGTTATATAGCAATGAAGATGCCTCCTCTACACTCAGTTTGCGATTTTCTACTATTAAATTTATTATACCCGGTGTTATCATTGCGATAACAGGAGAAATATTTTTATCCATCTATGCGCCCCCCCTCTATTTCAAGGGATTTCACAAAACGAAGAAGAGATAATGCCTTCTCACTTTTAAGGCATATTTGGTCAACAAGTTTGCTTGTTTTTAAGGTGATAAGCGCAGCTTCCTGATTTAAAAAGCCTCCTAAAAAAGCTTGAATTGTAGGCATGACTTGATCATTTGCCACTGCGCCAATAACGACATCATATTCATCACCGGTATACGCTTTAAGTCTGTTATCTGTAACATATTTTAGCCACTCGGCATTTGCACTTTCAAATTTACAGATAGCAAGGGTTTTTTCGGCAATTTCCCAATCAAATTCGTAAACGTTGACTATGGGAAAACCACTTTTTCTGCGGTTTACAACGATTTCAGAAAAACGATGTGCCTGTTGTTCGCTGGTAGTGAGATAGAAGCCTGCACCAAAGTCAAGGCCACGTTGTTGGTTTATAAGTTTTGGATTTTCAACTGCTAAATTACTGCCGTGATATAATAGCATTTTTGCCACCTCAATAGTATTTGCGCCTTTTTATAATTTACTATTATTAACGGTACACTTTAAAACACTCATTGTCAAATAAGGAAAAGTTATTTATACCTAACCATCCGCAACTCATTAACCGGCCGGCTAATCTTCTGCTTACCCGTAAATATCTCCATTTCAATAGCCAAAAAACAATCCCCGCCGGCAAGCTGCGCCGCAAAAATTTCACAGGCCTGCACTAACTGTCCTTCTTCACCCTGCACACAAAAATAGTTGCCCGCCGGGATAACCATGATATGCTTATCTTCCACGTAATAAGGCACTTCAAAAAAGGAAAAATACTCCGGCTCTTTGGCCGAATGCTTGCACATAAATCCGTATTCCGGATTTTCCTCATAATCATCCTCACTAAACGGCCCGCCAGACAATGCATCCAGCACATATTCCGAAAAAGACATCATGATATCTATCGCATTGGCGTTATCCAATGATGGCCCGTAGTGCCTTACATAAAAATATTTTTCCGGGATGTCTCTGGAATATATCTCACCGATTTTGTACATCTCAGCCAAGTCAATCTGCCGTTCTATCTGGCCAACCAGCTTTAGCCCTCTTTCCAAGGACTGCATCTTTTTTTTGGCAAGTTCCTTCCCGTATTCAATCAAATTTCTGATATCAATTGTGCCGTCAGGGTCAATAAATCTGGACAATTCCTTTAAAGGAATATCAAACTCTACACAGGACATGATAATTGCCACAAGGTTTATTTGATCCATCGAATAATATCGATATCCGGAATCTGGCGAAATGTAGGCTGGTTTTAGTATACCAATCCGCTCGTAATAGCGTAGCGATTTTATGCTTGCCTGGGTCAGTTTTGCCATATCCCCAATGGATAACAGATTATTTTTGCGGCTCATGCATTTTCCTTTCTCACAAACAGACATAAACGGGCTATGTGTGGTATATATACTCGTGACAAATGTCACTTGACTCTGTCATTAGGGTATAGTGTATAATCGCCGTTGTCAATTACAAGTAGGGAGAAGAATATAACAACATGTCAAAAATCTTTGAATATATGAAACCGTATACCGGCACACTCATGTGCGTTGCCGCCCTTCTTTTTATAGAAGCTTATTGCGCACTGGTGCTGCCCGGGTTTATGGCGGACATTGTAAACGATGGCGTATTGCCGGGTCATCTGTCCGTTATCTGGCGCAATGGCCTGCTTATGCTTTTGATCACGCTGCTTAGCGTAGTGGCTGCTTTAGTGGCAGGCTATTTTGCCGCAAGGACTTCTACCGGCGTCGCCAACGATCTGCGAGAGGCGGTGTTTTACAAAGTCCTTCGCTTTTCCAATGCTGAGATAAACAAGTTTGCCACATCATCCCTTATCACCCGTACGACAAACGATATCACTCAAATCCAATCCACCATGATGATGGCCATACGCCAGTTTATCTATGCGCCCATCATCGGTGTCGGCGGCATTATCCGGGCACTTAACCGGAGCGGCTCCATGACATGGGTGATTGCACTGGCCACGCTCTGCATGATCGCTGTTTTGCTGACGATGGCTGCTATTGCGGTGCCTAAATTCAAAATTGTTCAAACACTGATAGATCGGCTGAATCTGGTTTCCCGGGAAAACTTAAGCGGTATTTTGGTTGTCCGTGCATTTAGTACACAAAAATTTGAAAAAAAGCGCTTTGATAAGGCAAACAGAGACTTGGCCGAAACCAATCTCTTTATTGATCAGGCCTTTGCTTTTGTTATGCCGGCCATTATGCTAATTTTAAACCTGACCACCGCATTTATCGTGTGGATAGGTGCAGGGCATGTATCCGCTTTTCGCATCGATATTGGCGATATCTTCGCCTTTTTGCAATACGGGCTGCTGATTATCTTTGCCTTTTTAATGCTCGCCATTATGTTTATCCTCCTGCCACGGGCAATCGTTTCTGCCGAACGTGTGAAGGAAGTATTAGAAACCGAGGGCGGCATCGTATTCAAAAAAGACCCCCTCCCGCTGCCTGCGGATTTTAAAGGAACACTTGAATTTAGAGATGTAAGCTTCCGCTACCCGGATGCCCAGGATGGCGATGACAGCGTACTGACTAACATCAGTTTTACTGCCAGGCCCGGCCAAACCACCGCGATAATCGGTGCAACGGGTGCAGGCAAAACATCCCTGTTTAAGCTTATCCTGCGCTTTTTTGATGTAACCGGCGGCGGCATCTATGTCGATGGCATAGATATCCGGGATGTTAATAAGCAGGACCTCCACGATAAAATAGGATATGTGCCGCAAAAGGCGGTGCTGTTTTCCGGTACGATACGCTCCAATTTGCTTTATGCGGATAAAAATGCGACGGACGAGCGGATCACAGATGCGGTGGATACAGCTCAATCCAAAGGATTTATTGAAGGCAAGCCGGATGGCTACGAATCCAATGTGGCCCAGGGCGGCTCCAACTTTTCCGGCGGGCAGCGGCAGCGCCTTTCCATTGCACGGGCCTTGGTTAAAAAAGCCCAAATTTACTTATTTGATGACAGCTTTTCTGCACTGGATTTGAAAACGGATGCGCTGCTGCGTGCTTCACTTAAAAGAAAAATGGGCGGCAGCACCATATTGGTCATCGCCCAAAGGGTATCTTCCATTATGGATGCGGATCAAATTTTGGTTTTAGATCACGGAAAAATCGCCAGCTGCGGCACCCATGCTGAGTTAATGAAAACTTGTGAAGTATATAGAGAAATTGCAGCTTCTCAGCTATCTGAGGAAGAGGCTGAAGGGGGGATTGGCGCTTAATGTTTGAAGATGGAGAAAATCTGGCCCAAAAGGCAAAAGATCCTAAAGAAACGATAAAGAAACTCGTCGCCTATCTGGCCCCCCATAAAACCTCGCTTATCATCGCCTTTTTTCTCGCCGTATTTTCCACTGCATTTTCTGTCATTGGCCCCCGGCTGCTTGGCCGGGTAACCACTGCCCTTGTGGATGGCATCGTAGCGCATTGGTTTGGCACCGGGCTGCTGACTAACTTCCCTTACATGGCTATGATTACAGGCTGGCTGGTTGCCCTTTACATCGTTTCCGCCTTCTGCAACTTTGGGCAGGGCATCATCATGGCACGCCTTTGCATGAAGGTCACCTACAAACTGCGGACTGAGATTTCCGAAAAAATGCACCGCCTCCCCATCAACTATTACGATACCCATGCGCAGGGAGAAATACTATCCCGTGTCACCAACGATGTGGACACCATGAGCCAGACGCTCAATCAAAACCTGTCCCAGCTGGTCACCTCCACCACCACCATCGTAGGCGTTTTGATTATGATGCTGTGGATAAGCCCGCTGATGACAGCCGTTACGCTGGTGGTTATCCCGCTTTCCATGTGGGTCATGATGGCTGTTTTAAAGAAATCGTATGTATACTTTGGCGAACAGCAAAAAGCGCTGGGTATCGTCAGCGGCATTGTAGAAGAAACCTACAGCGGCCACGACATCGTACGGGCCTACAATGGCGAGATAGATGCCGAGGTCAAGTTTGTTGAGGCCAACAAAGCCCTGCGTGCATCGGCCTGGAAGGCTCAGTTTATGTCCAACATCGTAGAGCCGATTTTCAGCTTTGTTGGAAACCTGGGCTACGTACTGGTCTGCGTTTTGGGCGGATATTTGGTGGTACAAAGGGTCATTACGATTGGCGATGTGCAGGCTTTTATCCAATACATACAAACTTTTATGCAGCCACTAGGAGAACTTGGCGTGGCCAGCAATATGATGCAGGCTACCATCGCATCTGCCGAGCGGGTCTTCGAATTTTTGGACGAGGCAGAAGAGGCGCCCGATAAAAGCACAGGGCAACTGGTCGAAAATATCGACCAGTTGAGGCATCAAGGTGAGGTCATTTTCGAAAATGTCCGCTTTGGCTACAACCCGGACAAGATCATCCTGCACGACTTTTCTGCAAAAATTGATGCCGGGCAAACCGTCGCCATCGTTGGCCCGACCGGCGCCGGTAAAACAACCGTAGTCAAACTGCTGATGCGCTTTTACGAGCTCAACAGCGGTAAAATCCTGATAGACGGCATTGACGCAACCGACCTGTCCAGAGGCGACTTACGAGACATCTTCGGCATGGTATTGCAGGACACATGGATTTACAACGCCTCTATTATGGAGAACATCCGATACGGATCGCCACACGCCACAGACGAAGCAGTCATCGCTGCGGCCAAGGCTGCACACTGCCACAACTTTATCCGTGCGCTGCCCGGCGGCTACAACATGATACTCAACGAAGAGGCGTCAAATATTTCTCAGGGGCAAAAGCAGCTGTTTACCATAGCCAGAGTCATCCTGAAAAACCCCGCCGTACTCATACTGGATGAGGCCACCAGCTCCATCGATACCCGGACAGAAATCCTGATCCAGCAAACCATGAAGGAGCTGATGCAGAGCCGCACAAGCTTTGTTATCGCCCACCGATTGTCCACCATCAGAAACGCCGACATGATTTTGGTCATGAAGGACGGCGATATCATAGAAAAAGGCAGCCACGATCAGCTGCTGGAAGCAGAAGGATTTTACGCCGATTTGTATAACTCCCAATTTGAACAGGGCGGCGTTTTGGATGAAGACGAATTGGCTTCGTAGATAGAAAATAAAGGAGAATCAAAACAATGACTGAAAATCAAGAAGTAAAAACATCAGAAACAGAAGCGTCAGAAACCCCAGACAAGAAAAAAAACAAATGGCAGCTTATCATCGTGCTGGCCATAACCGCCGTGCTGCTGGGCGGCTCTGGCACCGGGTTTTTCTTCATCTGGCGCAGCGCAGGCTATCTTACCACCGATAACGCCCGGGTAACCACCACACTGGTTTCCATTAACGCCAACATACCCGGCACTTTGGAGCGGTTTACCATATACCAGGGTCGCTATGTAGAAGAAAATGAAGTGCTGGGCTGGGTAGAAAACGGCGAAGCCCTGCGGGCACCATTTGATGGGCTGGTCGTACAGGCCAATGCTGTGCAGGATCAGCTGGTTTCCCCCATGGAATCCCTGGCGGTTATCGCCGATATCAGCGACCTGCACATACAAGCCAATATCGAAGAAACCGATATCGGCAGGATAACAGTAGGCCAGCCGGCCATCGTCACCATCGACCCGTTTGGCAGCCGCCAATTTAATGGCTATATCTCAGAAATTGGCCTGGTTACCGCCGCCGAACTCACCGGGCAGGCCATGTTTTTTAACACCGGCGGCACCTTCACCAGGGTAACGCATCTGATCCCAATTAAAATTACGATTACAGATGATGTGAGTTTGGACAGTGTGATTGGAGTCAATGCCCGGGTGCGGATTCCGCTTAGATGATTTGGTCAAAACCGGAAAAGTAACACTTTGTATGTAGAAAGGGACAATTAATCATGACAAAATATAAAATAACAGCGCTGTTCGTACTCATTTCTATCATCGGCCTGACGTTAACCGGCTGCGATTCAAATACGCCATCATATAACGCTCCTCCGCCTGTACTGGCCCCTGAAGCATCTCAGGCACATAACAGCATCATCGTACGGGGTATCGTAGAAAGCACCGAAAGCCGGAACATATACAGTACTTTAGGCTTCACAGTCGACCGCATTTATGTGGAAGCCGGGGATCAGGTCACCCAAGGCCAAGTGCTGGCCGTGCTGGATTATGCCGATCTGGAACTGACCGTATCCCAGCAAAGGGCTGCACTGGAAATGGCCCGCCAAAACAGCCAAAATAACCTTCAGGAAACTCAGCGTATGCTCGCCGAGGCCACCACAAATCTATCAAATAACACCAACATGCACATCATCAGTGCTCAGGCCTCCCTCAGCGCAGCGGCGGCCAATCTGGAAGCCGCCCAGCAAAATTATCAAAACGCCCGCAGGGACTATCAGGAAGCCATCAACCCCCAGGTATTAGCCGCCGAAAGCTTTTTAAGAACCGCCAGGCTGGAGTTTGAACGAATCGAAACCAACCACAACAACCTCACCGCCCTATATGCCGGCGGCATTGTATCATCGGACGAAATGCGGCAATCAGAAAATACCCTAACCCACGCTCGCAATCAATATAACGACGCCCGCATAAGCCACGATAACGCTGTGCAATCTCAGCAGCGCAATCTGGAACAATTGCGCATTGCACATCAATCCGCCGCCACCGCCCACCGCAATGCACAGGATTTGCTTGCAGCTTCACGCATCGCCGCCCAACAGGATATCGAAAGGCTGCGTGGCAGCGTCACCAGTGCAGAGGTGGGTGCCAATCTGGAGCATATGGAAATTGCCCTGCAATTGCTGGAACGTCAGCTGGAAGATTCCCAAATAACGGCCCCCCTCGACGGCGCAGTAACGGCCGTTATCGCCAGAGAAGGCGCTGCCGGCATGGGGTTGCTGTTTACCGTAGCAGACACCAACAATCTCCGGATCATCACCAGCTTTAGGGAATACGACCTTAGCAGATTAGCCGTAGGTATGGAGGTTACCATTACCTCAGATGCCACAGGCAGTGCCGAATACACCGGCATCATCAGCAGAATAAATCCAGCCGCCACAGCCAACTCCCCTATCGTGGAGTTTGAGGCCGAAGTACTGGTGACGTCGGAAGATACGGATTTGCGGATTGGGATGAATGCACGGCTTGAAATCAGTTTGGAATAGTGGTCACATCAACGGTGCAAACAAATGCAAAACAGCATCAAGCATCTCATCCCAAATCCATCGTCCTTTACCGTCTAACTTAACCTCCCGGGACTCTGCTATAGTCTGGAGCGCATCATCCTTTATATCCTGTATCACATCCGATTGATACAGCAGCGTCGCACATTCAAAATGCAAGTACAAGCTCCGATAATCCAGATTAATAGTTCCCACCACGGCTATCTCATCATCGCAGACAAAACTCTTTGCATGAAGAAAGCCCGGGGTATACTCGTAAATCCTGACCCCTGCCTCAAGCAGACACCGGTAATAAGAGCGTGCCAGACGATGCACCATCTTTTTATCCGGGATGCCCGGGGTGATGAGCCGCACATCCACACCCCGCTTGGCGGTCATTTGCAGCGTGTTAATCATCTTCTCGCTGATAATCAGATATGGTGAGAAGATGTAGACATATTGCTCTGCCTGATTGAGCATATCTACATACACATTTTCCCCCAGCCGCTCGTGGCCAAGCGGGGTATCGCCATAGGGTAAAACAAAGCTTTCTGTCTCAACGGTTTCTGCTGGGATGTGTTTATATGCCAGATGGTCATTGATACGCTCGCACGTCACACAAAACGTGTCCCACATCTCGATAAACATGAGTGTAAAACTCCATACGGCATCGCCTTGCAGCCGCACGCCGGTGTCTTTCCATACGCCAAATGGCTTTTTTTGGTTGATATATTCATCTGCGATATTGATGCCGCCGTTAAATGCCGTATGTCCATCTATCACTGTAATCTTCCGATGGTCCCGGTTATTCATAAAGAGAAGCAAAAACGGTACCATCGGGTTAAACCGCAACACTTTAATGCCCTGGGATTGCAGCTTGGCCACATACGACCTTGTAAACAGCCTGTGCGACCCCAAATCATCTACAATCAGCCGGACATCAACACCTCCTCCGGCTTTACGCACCAACACCTCCAGCAGCCTGTCCCACATCCCGCTTTCCTTGATGATAAAGTATTCCATAAAAATGAATTTCTCTGCCTGAGAAAGTGCTGCAAGCATATCTTCAAACATGGCCTCGCCAAAGCGATAAATAGCTGACATAGGTATTCTTATAGGCATGATAGGACGAGCAGTTTCGGATATATTGCATGAGACTGTACATTCTGCCGCATTGTATCTTGCTGACAAATGGCAGGTTGCCATCCCCGTCCAAAAGCCTGGCTATCAGGGCATGCTCCTTCATATGGGCAGCTATTTTTCTGGTTGGCCGCTTATTGCCCATCAAAATATAAATGGCCCCGCCAATAATCGGCATGGCCAACACCACAATAATCCAGGTTATTTTATATGCGGATTCCTTATCGCTCTTTATGATAAAAAGCACAGAAAAAATGCTGGCCAGCACGCCAGCGTAAACAATCAGGGGAAAGATCGAAAAAATCACCCCTGCGATAAAGATAACGAATGCGATTTGAACAGTGATTAATGCGATCGTTGCGTTTAATCTTGTTGCCATTTTGTTGACTATCTTCATATTCATTACTCCGCATTTCATATATGCTTACTTTTTGAACAAATTTAACATACTTATATCATACGACACTTCTTATCTCATAAAAAATTAGATGTTTTTCACCAATAGGCATTTTTTTAATGTCCGAAACGAATGCATAGCTCCACTCAAGAAAAATACTTTTTCCCTCAAGCATTATATTTCTAAACCTCTGCTTTATTTTACCAGAGTAGCTCAAGAGTTCTTCAAGTTCACTATCTTCTATAAATTTTTCATCTCCAACATATAATTTATCAGAGTTTGAAATAATAATTGTTACGTCCTTGTTATTAAACGTAACCAAGTTCCACAAATCCGCTTTCACTGCTTCAATTACTACTCTGTCCTGAGCTATTTCCATTACACCGCTCTTTTCGGCTATAAAAAATGGATAGCATAAAACAAGGTCATATTCATTCAATTTTGCCTTTAAACTTTCAGCAAATGTCTTTGCTTCCTCGGCAGTTACGCCAATTTTACGTGGCAAATTCAAATCCTGCCCTGACATAACAGCACTTCTTACTGTCCATAAAACATCATTATCTAATGATAATGCACTATCATATTCTTTCCACGGGACAGAAGGAATCCCTGCCCTATTAAGTTCATAAAAACCTTCAAGTTTATTCATAAAATCACCTTTAGAGTTTTATTTTTGGATTTGTTAATCTTTCATATTCATCCAAAGCTGATCTGTCTGTCATGCATGATATATAATCACATATTACTCTAACTTTACTGTTCATCATCATTGAATAGGGGTCTATTAAATCATCAGCATTACAATATTTAGAAAACCAATTTGGCGGCAAGAGCTTAGGATTGTCCATAAATCGTTCAAACATTTTTTCTACTACCATCACGGCTTTATGATCCATTATGGAAATCATATGAGATTGGTACACATGTTCTACAAGGAAAACACCCATAATCTTTAGCAGTTCTTTATACTCTGCCGAAAGGTCGGCTATTTTATAGTTAGTTGCTTTTACATCAGCTAAACTCTTTATACCATAATCACCCAAATTTTTAGCAGTATTGTCTGTTAAATCCACAACAAATTTATGAATAATTTCCCGAATAAAATAAGCACCTTGGTACTGCTCTCCGTCAATTTCAACACCTGTAGTGTCAGAAATTTGCTCTTTGATTTTTTTGAAAGCTTTTTTGAAAACATCATTTTGTTTTAGAGATTGATAAACTATCCCTGACTTTATCGCATCCTCTAAGTCATGGCACGTATAGGCAATTGTGTCTACAATGGCAACAATTTGCCCTTCTAAATGTGAACACGAATGCTTAGGATTGAGGTGAGGAAAGTAAGGGTATTCCCTGCTGTCGGTATGTTTGAGTATACCCTCTAATACCTCTTCACTTAGTTGCAAACCTCCATTATCGGCATTTCTTGTTTCCAAGGTACAAGCCACTCTTACACTTTGCTCGTTGTGGCGAAAGCCACACTCTAATTTACTGTTAAAAAAATCCTCCACTGCATGACCAAATGGAGTATGTCCTAAATCATGTCCTAACGAAATAGCTTCAGCTAAATCTTCATTTAAAGCCAGTGATTTGCAAACACCTCTAGCAATCTGAGAAACTTCCAAAGTATGAGTAAGTCTTGTTCGAAAGCTGTCGCCTTCATGGTTAACAAACACCTGCGTCTTGTACATTAACTTCCTAAAAGATTCAGAATGGATAATTCTATCCCGATCTCTTTGAAATGTCGCTCTATTATCAGTATCTCCCGGCCTATTTTCAAAAGAGTGTGGAATAGCGTATTCTGCAAGGATAGATGCATAACTGCTTTCTATTTCAAATCCATTCCTTTTTATAATCATAAAGATAACCCCCCATTAATATTGTACCATCACCTTATTTTTAAAAACAAGTTAACGAGAATGACTCAAAGTTTACAAGATATAATAGGCATCGTCAACACTGTACATATTTTCCTATACATCTACTCTTTTTACTTACTCCTCCATCATTTCTTCCAACTTCTCAATATATTCCGCTTCCATTATCCTTTGGCCTTTATTAGGCAAGTTTTCTGTACCCTTTCGGGCTTTAGCCAGCAAGTCTCTCCCCTTTTCCTTATTCTCCAGCACAAAAAACTCATACGCCGCCGATATCCGCATAAGGGTAGGCAAATTTGATTTCAAAAACTTTAGCAATTTTTTATCTTTATAAATTTCTCTGGCTTTATCAAAATCTGGGCTATATACAATGTGATAATACAGTAAATCAGCCTTTATCAACGCGCTGTAAAGTGACGGCAATTTTTTCAAATCAAGGCTGGCACACAGTTTTGCAAATTCATCATGCAGTCCCATATCTTCCAGACGAGCCGCCTCAAGCATTACCGTATAAGCCACCATGTAGTTGCTTAAATCCGCCCCCTCACTGACTTTAAAAAGCGCCTGATCAAAATCCCGAAATCTTTTACCTTCGGTAAGTTGACTGTTCATATACAGCATCATATACATGCCCCGTGTAGCATCTTTAGACTTAAGCGCCTCCCACACATTGGCGCCGTCATTGGTTATGGGCTTTATCGGGATCAGGTTGGCCAAGGCCAAAAATATATTCACAGTAATCCCCGTTACAAACTGGCCACTCCAAAAGCTTCCCGGGGGAAGCATTAAAATCAGCGTAAGCAGGGGCAAACAAAAAAGCAGATTAAAAAATCCGCCCCCCAGATTATATAATACAAATCTGAAATCCTTCGGGTCATCCGGCGGCACCATCAGACATTGGCCAGCCGCAATATTAGCCGACACGCTAAACCGAATCCGACCGTCTTCTTTATACCACACAAAAGAGCCCAGTTTAAAAGAACTAAAACGAAAGCCGGTCAGCAGTCCAAAAACCAAATGCCCCAGCTCATGAATAATGATTCCCAACACAAAAATAACGGTCACAGATACCACAGTAATCAGCACAGACCCTAGCTGCCCTGCCATATTACCGTCTCCAACATCTCCAAATAGAAAAATGGCAATAATCGCACCGGCCACCGCACCCAGTGCCAGTTGAAGTATAAGCTTAAGCATATGTCCCCTCCCCCGTCAAATAAACGGATTAAAAAAGCGTCCCCCGTTGACCCAGTTAAGCGCTACTGCCGCCACAATAAAAAGCAAGCTAACAGCAACCACCACATAATCTATAGCCGTAAAAGGCCGGGCACGATACCATGTGCGGGTTTTGTCCTTGCCAAAACTGCGCAGCTCCATTGCATTGGCAATCCGGTCAATTTTATCTATGCTGGTGATGATAAGCGGGAACAATATAGTCGCCATGCCTTTAAGCCGTGCAGAAAGGCTGGCCTTTTTAGAAATATCCACCCCACGTGCTTGCTGAGCCTGGCTGATTTCCTGATATTCCCGTATGACACTGGGTATGTAACGCAGGGCAAGGGATACGGAATAGGCGATCTTATAATTGACCCCAATAGAGTTAAGCGACGCAGCAAATTCGCTGGGCTCGGTAGAAACAAAAAAAATCAATGCCAGCGGCAAAATGGCAAAATATTTTATGGTGACGTTAAGCTGATAAAACAGCTGTTCTCGTGTGACGTAATAGCGGCCAATGATATGAAAATACACTTCCCGAGTGCCGTAAATCTGTACACCCTCTTCCGGGGAAAACAGGAATATCAGCGAGTTGTTCATCAGCATCAACAGGCCGATGACGGTAAAAATCAGCTTCATATCACGCAAAGGCACCTTGGCTAAGGCAAACATGATAAAAGACACCAATACGATAACGATCAGCAGGCGAGTATCAAAGGTAATCATAGCGGCCAAGCTGACAAACAGCACCATCAGCAGCTTGGAAGCTCCTGTTAAACGATGTATTGGTGTTGCACGATCTACGTAACTTAGTCCTGCACCTATGCGAGCCATGACTGCACCTCATTCTTTTTTATTGGGCAAGGGTGTATAATAGAGAAAACCATTTTATTAGCTTGGAGGCTTTTAATGAGACAAAAATTTTTTATTACTATAACTTGCATACTATCATTAGCGTTTCCGCTTATTATATTTGCGATATCAAATAGATTGGTGGCTGAGTTTATTCCACAGCAATCCAATATCAAGTACGAAACGGCACCACTTCTTAATCCTAGCGATTTCGGCGTTTTGGTAGAATACACTGAAAGTGAAGACGGTTCAATTTCACGAACCTACGCTATTACAGAACCTGAAATGATCCAAAAGTGGATGGAGGCTAATGGAGAGATCAATCCCAATAATCCCGTGCTTGCACAAGAAATCCAAATAACCGATGTTATATTTCCAAACTAGAAAACTGCTTTTCATACCCCACAAATCTTCTAGTAAAAGCCGGCGCATCTTCTATCCCACAATCCGCCGCCAAATGAAACAAACTCGTCTCCTTCAAACTGGCCTGTGCAGATAAATCCGGATCACACAGCAATGTTGCCGAAGGCATATCCCAACAGCTTCCCTTCCGAGAAGACCAGCGCCCGAGGCGCATACTCCAACATCAAATGCATATCATGGGTAATCAGCAGAACGGTCACGCCCCGCTTTCGCAGCACCTTCAAAAACTCCATGATATCCGTATAATGCCGCTGATCCTGCCCGGCAGTGGGCTCGTCCAATATAATAATCCTGGGCTCCAAAACCAACACCGATGCAATGGTCACCCGCTTCTTCTGTCCATAGCTTAAAGCCGACACCGGCCATTTGCGAAATGGATGCAGGCCGCAAATTTCCAAAGTCGCCTCCACCCGCTCTGCAATTTCCGCTTCCCCCAAGCCCAAATTGACCAGCCCCAAGGCCACTTCTTCATATATCATCGGCTTACATATCATCTGATTAGGATTTTGCATGACATAGCCGATATGCTCGGCCCTTTCCTTAATACTGGCATTGGTAATATCCACGCCACCCAGCTTGATCTGCCCCATCGATGGCTGCTCAAATCCGCATATCAATTTGGCCAAAGTACTTTTGCCCGCACCGTTGGTGCCTACAATGGCTGTCATTTCCCCTTCTGTAATAGAAAAGCTGACGTCACTTAAAGCCGGGCCACGCCCTGCTTCGTAGGAAAAACGCAAATCCTGCACGCTCAGCAGCTCGCTTTTAAT
>Ga0123355_10005122_pt1 | contig 19120 bp, 12 predicted proteins | sample TergutEmb28metaG_3_FD_89872 | JGI IMG/M metagenome (GOLD analysis project Ga0123355, IMG submission 89872) | Embiratermes neotenicus P1 segment gut microbial communities from Petit-Saut dam, French Guiana - Emb289 P1 | ecosystem: Host-associated > Arthropoda: Insects > Digestive system > Gut ... | reverse complement strand
TCCCACCTCCTGGAGATCCATCCTAATATTATCCACCCATCTACGCCTAGGTCTCCCCAGTGGTCTCCTTCCCTCCGGTTTACCCACCAAGACCCTATACACCCCCCTCTCCTCACCCATACGTGCCACATGACCAGCCCATCTCATTCTTCTCAAGTTTATCACCCGCACAATATTGGGTGAGGAGTACAAATCATTTAGCTCCTCGTTACGCAATCTCCTCCATTCCCCCGTTACCTCGTTCCTCCTAGGTCCAAATATTCTCCTCAATACAATGTTCTCAAACACCTTGAGCTTCCTTTCCTCCTGCAATGTCAACAACCAAGTTTCACACCCATACAAAACAACAGGCAAAATTACAGTTCTATGTATCTTGATCTCTAAGTTTTTTTGGATAGCATCCTGGAAGACAAAAGATTCTGTACCAAATGATAGTATGATTACCATGGCATAGAATATTTAATTTTATTACATGAGGTGCAGAAAACGTTTTATCTTGGAAAATGTTTCAACTCTGACTTTATTGTACCTCTACTAGGGCCATCGACAGCAGGTGTGGACCCCAATGAAAAATTTCTGGGCCCCCAGCAAGGGCAGACCAGTTAAAAATCTTTGCACACAAGTCAGAAAGAATGACTCCCAGCTGCAGAGTGACTTGCGCTTGATCTGAAAGAGTTAATATGTACAAACAACAAATAGTAATACTACTGAGAGACGCAAGAACATATGCAACATAGTCAGGCCCACTTCCAGACCATCAGAACCTAGTAATTTGTACTGGCTTCTACCTTCCTCTCCTCTGCCACCCTATCGTCACTGACCTCTACTGATTATGTGGTGTGCCTGCCTAATTGTACTTGCTCAGATTTTTAAACTCATGGTAACAACACTGCTTTCAAGTACCTGGGCAGTTGTTGTCGATGGCTTTCCACTTCAGCCAAAAGCTTTGTTCTTTCCACTTCTTTCACCTCTTCTTTAGCAAGGATTTCTAATTGCTGTATTTGCTTCTTGAGAGTCGCTACCTTAGTTCGACCTTCTCTATTCAACTCATTTAAAACTTCTAGTGGTCCTGGACATGTATTGATATCCTGCAATCACACAATTGTCACTACTGTAATTGATACAACAAAAATTATTCATATATCTATACACAGTCCAAGAATATTTCACATTCATACTGCTTCAGTCTTTGCAAAACTTTATTTATATCTGAAATTAACAATTCTAAGGAAATTAGAAGACATTATTCTGGTCACAATAGATATATTAGAAGTTTAAGGACATACATTATGACAGTAGGAAAAATTGGTACACATAAATTCAACATCTGACTCTGATTGGCAATTTATAAATAATATGTGTGGCCACTCTCCATGCCAACATTAACAAACCTGTCCTCTTAATATAACATTAAATAGTGTACGTCAGCACAACTACTTTATTACTCAAGGTAATTATAAGGCTACATGTTTCAACTATAGATTTGTCATCTTCAGGCCTATTTTTGTCATTTGAGTCACAAAATTCTATGCACACTTTGGGATCCCATCATGTTTACATCCATGGAATACATAAAATTGTTTAAAATATTCAAATATTTTATGTATTCTGTGGATGTAAACACGATGGGATCCCAAAGTGTGTATAACATCTTGTGACACATTTGACAAAATAGGCCTGAAGATGACTAATCTATAGTCAAAAGACGTAGCCTTATAATTACCTTGAGTAATAAAGTGGTAATTGTGTTGATGTACACTTTTTAATATCATATTACATTTAAAAGCACATCGTGATGCTTCCATTCAAACCTATACTCACTAAACATCATGGTGTATCCATAGCTTCTGATGGCTTTCCTTAGTTACAGGGACAAGCTGGGATAGTGCCAGAATACTCTGCATGTCCTACTATGCCTTTCACAAATCCAAGAATCGGTCATTTTTTCAGACTCTAAAACTGGCTATAAAAACAGTACAAATGTCATTGCTAGGCCCATGTCCTGTTAGTACCAGTTTATTTCAAAACCTTCCTCAACAGTGGCATATTTTATTTAGGTCACCAAACCACCACTGTGTCTGACTGTATAGAGGTTACCCTAAACAGAGCATTCTGTACTCAAAGGCCAATTAAATGCAATGTTATGTGAAATCAGGCATAAGAATGATGACAAGTAGGCAACTTGGCATGTAGCAGGAACTATGGTCACCTATTGAGATGTACTATACTGGTGCCTTAGATGATCTATAATGAACTAAAAGTCTGTAATTACATGCCATTTGCCTAGGAGTTGAGGTTGATACCTCTCAACGGTGAAAGGTGAATATTCTGGCCATGTGTTTCTTGGCTGTATGTATTTTTAACTAACACCTGCCAATCCCCAAAATTATTTTTAAAAAAAATTACTGTGATTGCCCACACTAAATGTTGTATTGAAGCCAAGATTTGGGTTACCACTTCTGTGTGGATTACAAGTTGCTGGTGTGGCACGTCAGGCAAATAATGGCGGCCAAGGAGTGGAAATGCCATTGATTTGTAGCAAAGTGCATGAACACAGTCTCGTACCACAGTACAGAACGGCTGATGTCTAAACCTTAATAGATACGGCTACAGGCAACTGGTGTCAGAAACACGCACCAGCTGCAAGTTCGATAAGTTTGTGCTGTACTTATGAAGTTGCCAAATAATATAACCCCAAATATATGCATTCCTCGCAATATTATGAAACTACGCAACAAAGACCAAGTACCTGAATCAGGGCCTTGAGTAGTAAACTATGGTTCACAATTTCCTGTCGTACAGCTGTAACTTGCAAGTTATCCATTTCAATTCTTTGTATATCTGATTATCGGTTAGTGTTACAAGGTTTTAATACATCATGGTAGTTTAGGCATTTCGTATGGCAAATTACACTGGAGATATACGAAGGTCTGACCAGTATAAGTATTACAGCCCACAAGTCGTCGAAGCTTCTTGCTCGGAAGTACACCACGTGAACCGTCCACACAGAACTGACGTCCCCCCATTTCACGGTAAACATTTGTCGGCAGGGTTTCTCGGATGATAAGAATAAGATACATATTTCATATAGCGTATAAAAAAGAAACATAATTACTTGTACTGCTGTTATGGGAATATGGGACCATACGAACATAACTGCAGGCATACACTCTGTGTGTAACCTGTGGTTTGTCATACCCATTATGTAATTAATGGATGATCCGTGGTTCACGTAACCGAAGTCATGGATTGCAACAGCGACCCTATTTTAGCCACAGATAACAGTAACGTGGCGCAGCTGTTTCTACACTGTGGTCAGTGTGGAAATTTTCACCCAACACGCTGATATCCGTGTCAGTTTGACCCTTTTGTAACACCTAGGCATCATCATACTCCGTACCGTGGAAAGTAGTCGTGTCATCATCACCTGCCAAATATACCAAATTACCAGGGGGTACGTGCAGTTGGTTAAACTTCCAATTTCAATTTGTAATAGAAAACAATGACTCCTTAAGATGATCAAATAATTTGAATTCGAAACTGTTGTGGAACGAGTAGTTCTTGATGTCTCGAAGAGTCGTAAATAATGCCACTACGGTCCTTCGCAACCATTCGCCCATCAACCCATCGCGATATGCCAGATTTGAATCTGAATCAAAGCCGCTGTGAGATCCTCATATGTTTAGGGCCAGAGAATAACACACATTAAGAATAATGTGGCACTTTGGCATGAGGGGTCGTGGTTGTACGGGTCCTATGAAAAGTTTTATATTTAACTCAGCAATTAATATAATCTTGTTCAGCAACTAAACTGCAACATTGAAATGAAGTCTGAAGCTAAAATTGAAAACACGTCGAGAACAGCAAAAAATAAAATCGCTTTAGTCAATATTATTAGCGATATCTATGACCCATGAATGTTTGTTGAGGGTATTGCATCCTGTATGTATTAGCGGGCTGCTATCTCTCATCCGTGACACCAACGCACAACCGGAAGTTGTGCAGTCGTGTGGGAAACGGAGACGCGTCGCTGGAGTTGGCGCCGTTCGTTGTGTGGTAGGTGTGGGAAGATGATGTGCTTTTGATGTGTAAGTAGTGATAATTACTAAGTAGAAAACAATAATAAGGCAACACTGTGATGAAGTCTTTTTCATTCTTTCTTCTGTGTAACACCAATTTCGTCGCACAAATTGTTGCCTCATTCCAGTCACTGTAGAAGGCACGTGGTAAACGTAGCCAAGTCGGTGTTGTGTTTAGGCTAAGGAGTGGACGATCCGGGGGATAAAATCCCGGGACGGCCAGAGCCTCCTGTTTCAATGACAAGAAACAGCAGTATCCGTATGTTTAAAGCGCCTAGGGCGTGAAGTTGGCCCCTAACCTCTATCAAGTGCCGAGGTTAAAAGTGAGTAGAGTAATACTTCACTCACTGTTAACGCTAGGGACAGAATTTTGTGTTTAATTGTGCAGTATTTCAGTTTTACGTTTATTACATAGGATTGCATCATTCAATGCAACTTTCTGCTGCCTGCATATTACTTTCAAGGCGTTGGTAGGTGATGTAATCGTCATGCAAAATTTCTAGAACATTCCTGATCACGTGGCAGGGCTAACCAGCTTAGACTGGGTCATTTCTTTGTTTCACGCTAGGGGCGGGAGAGGAGCTTGGCGTCACTAGCATCAGTAGACCTCTGTTCCACACGCGTTTTAGACGTGTCAAGGCATGGCTAGCTCTCAGAAGAAAGCCGTCCTAAAATAAGTGCCGGTTTCACCAGGGAACCGTACTAATGAAACGTACATCGAGTGCATTTACAGTGCAACGATTATGGAATATTTTGGTGCAATTATCAGTGTCAGTAAAGGCAAGTTGTATAACTTCAAGTCACTTCGACACAAATAATAACAGTGTAGCTAGTGGGTTGTTCAACATAAACCACTACAGTGATTGTAAAGGGCAAGTACAATAGTTGTGTTACCACAGAGATGACAACAACACTATTTACAAGTTACATTGTAATTTTCAGTATACAACAAGTGCAACTATAAGAGTTCATTACAGTTTGTAACCGGTGTACAATATTTAAGAAACATTAACCAGTTTATGTACAAAATTATTTATACTTGTTGAATTTAATAATACAAATTAATTGCTTTGACCAGCCAAATATTCGTAACAGATTTGTTCACTCTGTTGTGTACGAACCAGAGCATACACTCACTTTATGTGCCTTCACTGCATATACGCAGAACGTTAACTTTACGAAAGTGCTCAGGAATGTAGCAGAACATGCTTCAACTTCCAGGGCTGACAGGATGCAGCAGGCCACAGACTCACATTGTATAAGGAAGCTTATATCTCCGTGCACTCAGTAAAGTGGTCAAAAAACCCTCTATCATACTTATACAAGCAGCAAGTTTGTATAGTCTTATGAAATCATTGTATGATAATTAGGTCACCTTTGCACATTGAAAAGTTTGCAGTTCCTCAAAAGGAGTTTTCAGGGTATTAATTAATTGCACATTTCTTAAGTGTTTGTATGTAGTTCAAAACAAGATTCCTCTTTTTTTTTTTTTTAATTTAAATACAATAACTTACACAGAGCTATTCATGAGGCTGAGATAGTTTCATATGAGCTTTACTTCTGTACATAGTCACCAAGTCTGTTTAGATGCTTAATTTAATCATGTCAGTTTTCAGATCTTCTATAGGAAAAATGTGTCCTGGACATGTAAGCATTTCGTGATTTCATTTTGAATATCTACATTGGAGTGGAAGTGTTAACCTTTGAGGCGAACTTCCATTTTGAGAGTAGATGGGAGTCCGGCAATGCAAACCGGGACTGTATTGTGGATGCAGAAGAATGTTTCAAACCCGGGGTTTCAAGAAATTCATGTTTGTGGGAGCACTGTGATGTCTAGCATTATGTGAAATGAACTCTGTTGGTTGACATCCAGGTCTCCTTTGCCAAATAGCTTCCTTCAAGTCTTGTTAAAGAGTTTCCCGATAAGCAGCTGCATTTATTGTTGAACCTAGAAGTGTGAAATCAACCAACAGAATCCCCTAAACATTCCAGAAAACATTGGCCATCACTTTACTTGGAGACTGCACTGGCTTGAGCTTCTTTTTGACTGGAGAGTAAGGATGCTTCAAGATGCTGAATTCAGCCTTGTTGTCTGGGATGTAGTGGAAGACCCAAGTCACATCTCCTTTAGCTATTCAGCTTAAGAATGCTTCACCATGCTCTTCATAATGGTGACGCATCAGGGATGACCCCATATGTGTCACTTTGTGTTCGTTAGTCAGTTGACAGGGAGCATACCAGGAGCAAGCTTTTTTGCTACTGCTGTATGGTGGTGGAATATATGTACTAACTGACCCAGTGCTTTCCAACAGAATGCAGAAATCTTTTCAGTGGTAATAAAATGGGAAACCCGTCTTTTGAATTGCCCTTGTACAATGTCAGTCTGGATAGGGTACAACAAATTTTCTGGGCAGTTAAAGCGAACTATTCACTGCTTTTCTGTAAAAGAAATATTACAGTACCATGTGGTATACTAACTTTTTTTTTTTTTTAAATGAAGGCCAACATTTACAAGGTGACTTGATTCTTGCCAGTGATGAAATGTTGAACAGTGTAATGACTATGATGATTATTTTCATACATGCACTACCAGCTGAGGCATTTGATATATGAAATTTATTTCAGCAACTTTCTACTGGGAAGTCATGATATGAGATAGTAGAGGCTGTTTTCTGATCTTACTCCGTACTTTGTTTTGTTTCAGAATGTGGCTAATTGAAGGAGGCTGATTTTTTGGAAGTGGTGGTGTAGACTTTTTGGTATGTAAAGTGCTTCATACGTACAAAATTTCATTATGGTTACATTTCAAGGTCTGGTGGTAAAGGGAAAGGCATTTTTGTTTCCATGTCAAGATAACTGAAATGCTAATGATTCATTATGCAGTAGAGTTCTTTTTGTAGTTGGTTGCGTGACAATATAGCACTTTTCAGCAGTGGGCATTCACCAGACTTCATAGTTGAATATAAACAATGCTGCATAAAATAGAACTGTTTAAAAAATTTGAGCATGGGTAAGTGTAGACATTTTTAATAGTATGCTTTTTATTTGGACTTTTTAGTCACTGAAATGTATGAAGTACATCTTGAGGTGAAGAGGTGCAAATGTGGACACACAAATAGAAAAGTGCTTAAGCCAGGAGGAAGTATGTTGGCATTTAGAAGGCCATACGGTAAGGATCAAGACTATATGATGAGGTATTACAGTAATTACAAATGTTGTGTATAAAAGTTATTGCAAGGGGAAACATATGCCATTTTTAGTGTATTTTCCCAGCTTGCACCTGATGTGACAAGTTACAAGCATATTACAGTTGGCATACATCATGTTCCTACATAGTATCAAGAAATTGAGAGGAAGGGATGAAAATCTAAAATTGGAATATTTGCAAGGCCTAAAAACTTAGACTAGAAGGGAATTTGTAAAATGCGTGATACAGTGTTAATGCCTCAACCATGGGTTTCTTTTGTGGGCCTCAGAAATGAAGGTACAAAGTTAATAAAGAGACCTGTGGTTTGGTGGGGACACCAGGTGTGAGAAATCATACAAAAAGGAGTTATGAAATGTTGTGAACAGTTAGGCGAGAACTTACTTGTGAGGTTGGAGATCAGTCACATTTGTGTCTTCCTTTTCTCTCACTTCGTTTTTGTTACCTGCATTCTGAACTGCGCAGTGTTGGCAGTAGATGAATGAATATGATTATAGGGGAGTATTGGTATGATTTGATAAATGGGCCAAAGTACTGTGAGAAAATTTTGTCCCAGTGGTGCTTTGTCCACCCAGAATCCCAAGTAGATTGCTTGTGGATCGAACCTGTCTGTCATGAGAAGCTAAAGATTAAACTGGCACAGCTGTGGCATAGCCTGCTAAATGCTTGTCACAAAATAACCCACAGTGGTGAAAACATCAGAGGAAGAGGAGGTGGAAGTGGCTCATGGTGGGCATATAACCAGTAGCTGGATGCAGGGAATGTTGGGGTAATGGTTTGAAATCTGACATACACTGTTAACAGTGGGAATTTTTCATTATTTCATTATTTAAAAATTTTTCAGCTCATTGCCATAATATTGCAAACCCGATGCTTCAACCCCTATCACTTATAATCCTCCAGATGAAACACAGTATCATAATCGTGGTGATATGAAGAATAGGTCTTCTAGGTTGTGATGCCTTGTAGTTTGATGGGTTGGTGCTAGTGTTCTAGAGGAACTTTCTTCTGAATAAACATGGGGTAGTGGATTCCTCATTAAACTGGTGCCCATTTGCACAATGTCATGTCCCAGAAGAACACAGTTTTCACACTGATCATTGTAAGTTAAAGTTGTCCTTGCACACGCCATGATGGCTCGTGGGGGTGTTGAAGTATAGACGCACTCATTTTTTCACTTTTGCATTAAATGGAGGTGTGTGGTCAGCATCAAGCCATAGAAACTATTCCTGGGGATGGTGACCTGGGTACCCATTGTATAGGAGGCTGGATGGGCCTTAAGAGCTGGTTTGAGCACCAAAGAAGAGAAAAGTCTTTTGCCTATGCTGGCTTGTAGGTTATCCAGGCCTTCAGTGTAGTCACTACACCAAGTGAGCTGTCTCTTTGAGAACAGCAGATTTCAGATCCTGAGAAATGATTTGCAGGATTTTAGTGGGCTAATGTAATCCAGGAAAAATGAACTTAAAATTATAATGGATATTACATAACCGTTTGACGCTTTTAATATAGAATGTAAAACAAGTAAAGTCAAATGTTCCTAGCATCATGTAATCAAGATGCAGTTGTATGAAGTGTTATACGTTAATGCTGCTGACAGTGTGAGGACATGGTGAACTCTAATGTGTTGGCAAGGGGTCCATTTCACTTCACAGTGTTCCGAAATTTTTTTTGAGTGCTCTCTGTTACTAGTAACAATTTCTTTGCTATTAGTTCTTCTCCAGTTTTATTGCCATCATTAATGTTGTTATGTAAGGTATACTCATTCGTACACATACCACATTCTCTTGCACACAGGTACGATACAACTGCATTGTGTTGATTATAGTTGTTGAATTACGCACATCAGGTGGATTTTGCAGGTGGGGGTTCTGCATTTCATTCATTCACAATATACAGGAAATGTCCATGGGTTTTGTTGTACTATGTAATTTTTTACCATAGGTCATCAAAAACGGCAAATGAGTTGCGAATGTTTTCATCCTGCAAGAGAATCATAAGATCACAGCATCAGATACAAGAAAGATGGATGAATGATGAATTTGTAATCATTTGGAAGAAAGTAGTCCGCTGTGTTCAGTTACTGTCTCGGCATTTGCGTGCAAGCTGTGGCATAGATAACTGATGGGAGGCTTGAAAGCCAGTGCAAAAGAGCCCACAAAAATTTTAGTATCTTGTACATCTGGGAGCTGTACTGGCCCACTAGACCCCCACATTATGATGGGTTATGTGGTGGTCTTATCTATGCCACTACCTTGAAGGTCTGTGGAAATCACAGAAAACCTCAGTCAAGGTAGCTGTTGTATGAGTTGAGATTGAAACCAGACATCTACCAACTACAAGTCTGGTGGAGCACCACAACACCAGTGCTCGGTACATGGTGTCATAACCCATATATCAATAGCGGTCTTGACTGCACTGCTAAGAACCTCAGACCTTGTGGCTTTACTTACCATGGAGCAGTAGTTTATGAATTCATCAACTGTTATAACGCCATCATTATTCAAATCCAGCCTCTGTAACAAAATAAATGATAAAACATGGTTTTAATGTTTGTTTCAGGATGATACTGTGATCAGCTGCAATGGTTATGTTGCATTGACTGAGAACAGCATTATTTGTGGATGGTTTGAAGAATGTGGAAGGAAGTGATTGTGATATTTTAAAGTGCTGTTCCTTGCATCCATGCTTAGTAAGAGATACGTGTGTGTGTACTGTAAAATACATCAACCTTCGTTGTGGTTTTGTGCTGCGCATTATGCTCTGCTTGCTCCTGTAATTTTGGTGGTGAAATTTTCAGTTCCGTGTTTGTAGTTATGTGTAGATACACAAAAGTCATGACCTATAATTGTTGTCAGAATTTTATTTACTGTGTATGTTCAGTGAGGTATTCAATCTGTCCCTGTTGGCAAAGAACACACTGAAAAATTCAGATGTGGTTAAGGTAATATAGGGTGTATTTTTTCCTACTTGAACCATAAGTGCAAACGTGATGCTCTAGTGAGATTTTATTAGACTTTCTAAAGATTATTATCATTGTGATCGTTTGTCTAGCTTCCCTGTCATCGACTGTTAAACCAGCCCAACGTGCAGCATACGATGGAATCCTGGCAGAGTGTCAGTGGGAGCTTTGGGCCGGTACTTATTGGTCTAGCGGGGAAAAAAGTCATATATTTGTGCTTGTAGGAATGAACTTGGAAAGAAGTTAAAGCATCAGATTTTGCGTGCTTAAGGTTGGGGCTAGTTCTTAAGATGTTTTAAATATTTTACATTAGGAGCAGACAATAGCCTGTTGACGATGTTGCCAAAGTTCAAGAACGCAGCAGTGACTTTTTAGCGTGGCAGTCAAATTACACTGGAAGGCTTGCAACAACAGAAGTTTTTGTAATGTATGCCACTCACTGTGTTGGGACTGTATAGTATTGATGTTAGTATGATTAATGAATGATGAATTACAGAAGATAAGAAAGGGAGTTAGCTTAACCAACAGTGGCCTGATGTTTGCTTGAAGAACTTGGGGGGTGGAAAACCTTTAAGGACCTCATGGCAGCGGTCATCCCAGCTGAGATTCAAACTGGGTACCTCCCAAATACAAGTCTGTAAATTATGTTAACTGCTCAGACCTTGCAACATTGCAGCTTTATAGCTTATAACCATAGAAACGTGGATATGCCTCAGCTACATACTTGTTCACAAATCATAAATAAAAAAACATACTCACAAAGGGTCCTAATTTTAGTCATGCCAAGAGTAATATATAAATGGATAGGAAGTTTTTTAAAAATAAAAACATATCAAAGAAACTAAAATCAAGACTCAAGAACACAACGATAGACAGAACGTTAACATATGCATTAGAAAATTGGACACTAACAGAGAGAAATAGAAAGCGATTGAACATTTTTGAAAGGAAAGTGTATAGAAGAATTTTATGCCCAGTATATGAAAATGAAAATTGGAGGATATTAACCAATAAAGAAATTTATGCAAGTGTTAAAAAACCTGCTGTAACAGAGACAGTAAGGTTAACTAGATTACGTTGGTTTGGGCATGTACAGTGAATGGAAGAAAATAGAATTCCCAAAGGGGTATTATATATGAATTTGGGAACAGTACGATTGAGAGGTGGACCAAGAAATAGGTGGCAAGATGAGGTGAGAGAGGATGGAAGAACAGTTGGTGGAGAAGGGTGGCAGGAAAAGGTACATAACAGAGAGGAATGGAAGAAGCGCCTGAGAACGGCAAGGAATCGTCGCGCTCTGCACATGCCAAGAGTAATATATAAATGGATATGAAGTTCATTTACCTTAAATATCTTGTTGACATGTAACTCTGGGCAGTGATCAGCTACATTGCCACTGTCCCCCATCAGGTCATATATGGCAGAAATGACAGCAAACATTTCTGATTTTGTAATATACCCATCATGATTTACGTCATACAGACTGTAAAAAAGCAACATGTAATAAGTTTCATGTAACATCACAGTTATTTGAGACGTGTTAAACATGTGTATTTGGAGAAGCGGTGGAATGTATGCTCAGTGTTTTATTTATAGTGTGCTTATTTTCATGAAGTCCCTGGCATTTTTTTTATTGAGCATGGACAGATGTAATAAGTTGGGAAATAGCTTGTGCATAGATCATTGTTCTGCAGTTGTTGAGGGGAATGTGCCTGCATGGGTTTTGGCATTTTTATATGTGGCAACTGTTGTACATAAGGAGGTGGAGGACCATAAAGTCACATTAAACTTGCACTGAAGGTTGTTATACAAAATGAAGGGGACTGTATGGACGTAATCCATATATACCTCAGTACTTTGTGTTCACTTAATGGTTTATGGTCAGTTTATTTGTGAGTGTCTTCAATAGCTCATAGTATATCGTGTTCAGTAATGGATCAGTCATGAATCATTAATTGGAAATGACATGTAGGGGAGTGATCTTGGTGTGATTTGAGGTCCTGTCCCAGAATTTTTCCTGGGAAGAATGAGGAAAAACATGAAATATATTTATAATTATGGATGGTTTTTCAATTCAGAATTGTTGGTCTAGAGGCCAAAATTTAAACCTGGGATTTCCTATACTGTACCATATGTATTCAACCATATAGGTGTTGTGAACTTACATAACACTACCTGTTGCCTCTTCTCTCTCTTGCTGTATCTATCTTTTCTTATTTTTCACCTCCCCCCTTTTTGACCAATTTTCTGGAATGCTTGACATTCCGTGAGGAAAACAAAGAAAATCTGTCACCTCCAGATTGCAGTAAATTCACTCACTATGAGGTATATTGAGTAACATGAGGAACCGAGGTTATTTTCTCTATCTATTCATACTGCAGCATATGAAAGTAAAAAAAAAAGATTTGACATAAAACCAAATATTTTTTGTTTTATGTTCCTGTTTTTAATACATCTATTTTTATCTTTGTTACAGGATAGAGACATACAAAGGACTTCACAGATCACACCTTTCTGTAATTGTGGCAAACACTGGTAGCAAAAAGGTGAGTGTGTAATGGGGAGGAGTCACTGAACATCTCGTTGCTGCGTTCAGGATTAGGAGTAATTGTAATGTTTGTGTCTATCAGACTGATAAATCCACACAGTCACCAGTTGTAATTCTTAATCCTGTGTCTGTTTATTGAACAGATGTAACATGTTTCTCCTGTGCTTGCCAGAGCAATAAAGTCTTTTTCTCTCCTCAAAGAAATAAAACCACTACAAACTAGTCCAAGCAGTAAAAATCAGTACTAATTCATCTACTGTTGTACACATGTATGTGTGTTGTTATCTAGACTGCAAGAGTTCAGCAGTAAAACGAAAGCTTTGTGTGAGAGATCTCTTTGAAACTACAGTGCTGGAAATTACATTGGAAATATGTAGTACGTTATATGAGTTGACCGAATTTGACATTCAGAGGACCGTGCATCGTGTTACATTCTTATAATAAAACCAACGAGATGCACTAATGTCTCAAATTTATTTTTGGAATCGGACTCTACATGTTTCAGACAGGTTTTCTGTCCATCATCAGGAGAATAGTACTGTATATACAGCAATAGGTATATGGCATACAGGTTATGCTGACTGCTTGCTAGCAAGCAGTCAGCATAAATATAAAGTATAACTTATTCAAAAACACAACTGTTTTTTACGTAAAATGCTATTTTAGGCTGACACATTTCGACTCTTTCTCAGTCATCTTCATGCCCTCTATGGTACAGATCCAAGGTTAACCGTGTTTAAAGTGCATTCTTGGATCTCAAATGCTTACAGTAGGTAGTTATTGCAAGAGTACGTGTGTCAGTAGTTCTTGTGAAATCGGAGAAGTGTTTGCAAATTTTATATTAGCGTATTTCGGGATCACATTTTTAACAAGGCACTCTTTGTTAAAGTAGATGTTGGCACAACATTTTAGTAGCTTGAATCTCACGTTCTTATAGAGATTGATAGAACTAGCTTGACAAGCTACTAATTTATTACAAATTTTTATGTTACATTATGCATCTTGAGTTTAGCAGTAGTAGAGTCATTTGAATCATTTGCCCAACCTTTAAACAACAGTGTAATTTTTTTTAATGATACAGACGTTATTTTAACGAATGATGCATGGTGCATTGCCATAGATATTGACATATGTACGTATCAAGAAATAATTTGTTACCATCAGAGCAGATTTGCTGTAAGTTGAACAACATAAGAAGGAGTTTACTTCGATCTCTGAACTACGACAGATTGAAATACTGCTACAACTTTTGGAATCGAAACTTCATGATATCCACCATATTTTGTCCCAACTTGATCATAGGCGAGGTCTGATAAATTTCGGTGGCATTATTTTAAGGACTGTATTTGGAACGGCGACTGTTTCTGACATCCAACAAATACATGATACTTTAAATGAATTGCAATTTCAAAATTTTGATATAATTCATTCCCTATCTAATCAAGTAACTTACGTAAAGAAACGTAGTACAACAACAGAAATAAATATAGAAACAATTGCTAGATTATCTTTTACTGTTAAGGAAAACATAGTACAGTCACATGACAAATTTCAACAACTGACTAGAGAACTAATTTGGCTTGATATTACCGTTCATGCTCAGAGTGAATTATTTATGACGATTAGACAGGTAGAATTTGCCTTATTACGTTTAATTGAGCAACTTGATGACTGTCTAATGCTGTACAATGTGCTATTCAAGGCAGCTTATCTATAAACTTGGTTAACACTATTGTTTTAGTGAATATGTTGAAGAATGTATCTTTACAACCACCAGGAGGATATTAACTTATTGCTGGTGATCGGTCTGAAAATATTCGCCTATATTACTAGCTAGTTAAAATGTTAATAGCAGCTACTCCTCACTGTATTAAGATGATGATAAGTGAACCTTTAAAGACTACTGATCAACATTTTGCGCTGTATAAAATAATTACCTTGCCTGAACGAATAACTCCTAACAGATTTGTTCAATACTTGATAGATTACCCATATTTTGGTTTACATGTCAATCTGCATGACTGCTTCCTTTTTACAGAATCACATTACAAACATTGCACTATAAACAGCAACGTTATATGTCCAGCATACACTGCAATTTACAGCGCTCAGACATTAACCTGTGAGTTCAGCTTACTAATGACTATTGCTTATGTCAGAGGAAACTGCTTCTCCATCAGCAAACACCGATTCTTCAATAACATGGAGCACTCTGAATATGCTTCTTTCCAGAACACAAGGTTACCATGAAAATGGCCATTGCCAAGCGCCGAAACATGTAGCTGTACCTTATGCAGTATATTATCTACATAACTCTACCAACAAATAAAGTTGTGTTAGCCAAGTACACACAATTGAATCTAGTTCATAGCTTACCATACGCTGCCCCGAGACTCATAATCAGATGTCTTACACCATATATTATGTTTATTGGATTGTGTATCATTCTGATAATTGAAGAATAACAGAGCAACTTGATGTCACAACTTATTAAGTTTTATTTCACTTTTTCTATGCTCAACATGTTTCCGACATTAATACATCCATCATCAGGAGCCTGCGACTTTTCTATTGTATCACCACATTGGTCGTGTGTTCTTGTTTCGAAGTGTGTTGGAGTTTCGATGTAGCAATGTGGTGATACAATAGAAAAGTCGCAGGCTCCTGATGATGGATGTATTACTGTCCGAAACATGTTCAGCATAGAAGAAGTGAAATAAAACTTAATAAATTGTGACATCAAGTTGGTCTCTTATTCTTCAATTAGTAATTTAGTGCTTGAAATTTGTAACTTAGATTAGTAATTTAACACAAGAATTTGTATGTTACATTACGTACAGGAAACACCTCATAAACTCGGCAATACTTTAATAGTTCTTTGTTCTTAGGAATTTTGTACACCTAGCAGTGACGTGATGGTTCACTGAAACTTAAAGGAATGTCTGACCAAATACTTTGCCACTGTATAACCCAGTACGCACTGGTAATTAACCTCATACGCAATGTATTCGCATACTCAGACACTTGTTATCGGCAGATACGTATCCTCAGTTACTGAAGAAGATTTTAAACAAAACAGTGTTAAAACTTGGCTGTAACGATTGCGTTGTTTTACTGCTTTCTGATATTACAAGCTAAGCTGTGCTGATTGTTTTGAAATTATAGTTTTTTTAATTGAGTTGCGTAAATTCATATTTGATTCAGAATTAACTATTCTAAATTCCAAATTGTGTGTACTCTGCCTTATATATTTAAAAGGCAAGATAATTATTTAGTAACTATAAAACCATTTTGTGATTTAAACTGTTAGCCATGTTGTTAATTTATTGAACTTAGTGAACTAGAATATATTAGTAATCACTAGATGACCTCACTGTCTTGTCCTTGAGTTTCTGTTGTTACAAAAAAAATTAAAGTCACCATAACCTGTATGACATACCTCTTGCTGTGTATACAGTACTATACTCCTTATGATGGACAGAAAATCTGTCTGAAGCATGTACACTTGTATTCCAAAAATAAATTTGAGAAGTTATTGCATCTAGTTGATTTTATTATAAGAATAAATGAGTTGATCGAATTCTGTGTCAAGGGTGGCTGAAGGAAAACAAATCTAATTAACCTTTTAAATGATGTTTGTTTACATATGCAAACACAACATTTGTATATTTATGTCACAAGGAAATTTGCTGCATCTCTAAGACATGCTGCTCAACATGTTTCATTGTACACAAAATGCCATGTATTACATGAATTTATCTTTTTTTGTGTTGAAATAGTATATTCTTCATAAAATATGTGTTAAAATGTAAATACCAACCTGCTCATTTAGGGGTTAAATTCATACAGAACATGCCAGGTGAGTATCAATAGATGTTTCCACCACATTTTGATAGAGGCGAATCTGATAATGGATTTGTGCCAGTTCGTTATGCATTCAGAATTTGTTGGTCACCACAGAACTTTGAATTGTAGACTCTGAGAAGTGTAGCAATGCAGCCAACATGAACTGAACTGGTTAAATTTGTTACAGGAGTCAAATCTCAAACTCTTTTCCCTACATACAGCTTTCTAAATTATATAACAGATATAGCTTAGAATTTTCCTGTACCTGCCTTACGTGTATCATATCGCTCACTTAGAACTGACATTACACTTACGAGAAAGCCCATCGCAGTCTCTCTTGTAGTGTTCCCTTCATTACCACTGAGAGTCCAAGCATGAAGTCTCTGAATGTGATTGTCCCAGACTGTTTCCGGTCCAGCGTAGCAAACACATAGTGAGCATACTGACTGGAATCTTCATCATGTAAACAGGTCATAATTATATTTTAGCAACATAAATACATACATGCACATTGTATGATGTATTAATTAGAGAGCAGTGTGACACACCATACACTATAAAAGTTTTATTTCTTCACCAACTGATGCAGTAGTGAGTTGTCTTAAAAAACAATATTAAAATTTACATTAAAACAGCTCCGACATGTTTCGGTGTTACAGTTACGCCATCATCAGGGAGCGCATTAATTTATGTTTACTAAAGTTAACAGTTGTTAAAATATTTTAATGTAAATTTCGATATTGTTTTTTAAGACAACTCACTAGTGCATCAGTTGGTGAATAAATAAAACTTTCATAATATCAAGATGCACGGTACAGATGTAAAAAAAAAACTACACACTTGTATCTTCCGGGAAAGTCTTTCATCATCTGGCCGCTGTCTGCCTGACAGAAATGCACGTTTCATGCAGATGAATATGTGGGACAGGATTTAAATTGTTCTTATCGTTTTAGGGTTGTATTTGCAGGAAAAGTGGGAGGAAGTAACAGAAAGCTGGTAAAGACTGCATATAGGAACAATACAAGTGGGAGCCAGAAAGTGTCACTATAGTGACTATGCAATGGACTCAACATTTTGGGAATTTTGGTTCAATTCTCAGTGTAGGCAAGAGATATATCTCTTCCCTGTAAAGTACAGACCTTGTCTGGGGTCTGTCCAGCATATTCAATCCATGCTGTGTATAAAGCGGTTGGGGCAGATAGCTGACCGCCCACCTGCATGTAGTGCTAAGGGGAAGGTGAGTGTTGCGATTTCACTACTCTGCCATATGCCCTTATGATGTGCATAGGGACATCCTTGCATTGCAATATGAGCATTTATGGAAGTACAGTAGAACTCCACTCACCCAGATGCTGGTTATCTGGATCAGCTTGGCCCTTTAGGTAAATTTGTCGAGAATTTTACAATACTCTCTTGCCTTGAAATTACCGGTTAGCGGATGAAGTACAGTACAGTGTTATGGCTTCCAGAACTTCAAATTGGGCGTGGTCGAAAGTTTTAGGCGCAGGTACATACTGAAAAGTGTAATGGCTGAACTTTCAAATTGCCAATGTAGCCTATTTTAAAAAAAAAAAAATCCAATTTTCTGCATATTTGGATTGCTCACTGTCCAAATGAATCCAGATAAGTGCAGGTCTATTGTGTACAGAAACATGGCACTGGATTTGTCATAAAGCTACCCATTGAGGAGGTATAAATCGATTGCGGGTTACCGGCTGAATCATGTTGCAGTAAAGTTTCTCACTGTCACTGCACTGACCTCCAAGCGGAAAAAATTTGGCATATATATTTTTGAAAGTGAGTTCATTGATGGCTCCAGTTGGGCACTCCTGCTTGAATGCTCGGTAAACCCATCGTATTTCATCTTTGGAGAATTTGGTGGCAGCAGTGATGTCATCCAGGTTGTCGGGGCGATACCTCACCACCGGACTTCCCAGACACTCGTCATCTTCGGCACCCGCATCTGGTCAACAAAATATTTTGTCTTTAGTCTACATAAACTGATGGTGTTGAGGAGAAAATTTGGACCTAAGAAGGATGAGGTAATGGGGGAATGGAGGAGATTGCATAACGAAGAGATAAATGATTTGTACTGCTCACCCAATATTGTGCGGGTGATAAAATCGAGAAGAATGAGATGGGCTGGGCATGTGGCGCGTATGGGTGAGGAGTGGGGGGTGTATAGGGTCTTGATGGGGAAACCAGAGGGAAGGAGACCTAGGCATAGATGGGTGGATAATATTAGGATGGATCTCCAGGAGGTGGGATGTGGGTATATGGACTGGATTGGGCTGGCCCAGGATAGAGACAGTTGGCGGACGCTTGAGTACAGTAATGAACCTTCGGGTTCCGTGAAATGTGGGGAATTTCTTGACTAGCTGCAAACCAGTTAGCTTCTCAAGAAGGACTCTGCACCATGGAGTAAGTAAGTCTACAAGGAAATTTGTTAGACTTGACTTCATACTGTCAGCGTGTTCTGAATG
>Ga0123355_10005121_pt1 | contig 19120 bp, 14 predicted proteins | sample TergutEmb28metaG_3_FD_89872 | JGI IMG/M metagenome (GOLD analysis project Ga0123355, IMG submission 89872) | Embiratermes neotenicus P1 segment gut microbial communities from Petit-Saut dam, French Guiana - Emb289 P1 | ecosystem: Host-associated > Arthropoda: Insects > Digestive system > Gut ... | reverse complement strand
AACAGAACTGTACATTGTCTAGTTTATTGGTGTGAGGTGAAACAGAAGTGTACTGTGTCTAGTTTAGTGGTGTGAGGTGAAACAGAACTGTACTGTGTCTAGTTTAGTGGTGTTAGGTGAAACAGAACTGTACTGTGTCTAGTTTAGTGGTGTGATGTGAAACAGAACTGTACTGTGTCTAGTTTATTGGTGTGATGTGCAACAGAACTGTACAATGTCTAGTTTATTGGTGTGAGGTGAAACAGAAGTTTACTGTGTCTAGTTTAGTGGTGTGAGGTGAAACAGAACTGTACTGTGTCTAGTTTATTGGTGTGATGTGCAACAGAACTGTACAATGTCTAGTTTATTGGTGTGAGGTGAAACAGAAGTGTACTGTGTCTAGTTTAGTGGTGTGAGGTGAAACAGAACTGTACTGTGTCTAGTTTAGTGGTGTTAGGTGAAACAGAACTTTACCGTGTCTAGTTTAATGGTGTGAGGTGAAACAGAACTGTACTTTGTCTAGTATATTGGTGTGAGGTGAAACAGAACTGTACTGTGTCTAGTTTAGTGGTGTGAGGTGAAACAGAACTGTACTGTGTCTAGTTTAGTGATGTGAGTTGAAATAGGGCGATAAGAAATGCATATGGGTTAAGCCAAATGAGAGGTTAGTGAAGTGTATATGAGAGGAAGAGAAGTGTTGGTAAGTGTAGTGAAGTGTGGTGAAGTGTAGCAAAGTGCTGCAGTGTAGTGATGGTCTTAGTAATATTATTAGAACAGTATTAGAAGACATATAGACAATAAGATGTTGCTGATTGTATGTTCTATATTTTATCAATTTTTACATGGTTGTATTCGTGTTTAATACTGTAATTATGTATCTTCATTGTTATGTCTACGTATTCTTATTGCATGTTTATGTATCTTCATCGTGCCAGCTGGCACTCTTCCGCTACCCTGACTCAGGTTTTTCTGTGCTTTTTCCTCAGCTGTTAGGCATATGCCAAAGTAAAACCCGCAAAGATGTGGCATGGCCCGCTCTCTTCCAAATTGTTGTGTTGTTCTATGTATTGTTTGTTTTGTGTCATTCTGTGTATTGTTTGTGTGTAAATGTGTAGTGTAATACTGCCACCAGGTGGCTATCCAACTGCAGTTAACAAATATATCACAAAGCATTTCCAGCTGCCAACAGGCATATTACAAAAAACTTCAGTGCAATAATGGAAGATCTGGAGAAGGTACCTGACTGGCTAACCACAAGAATAACCTACACGTTACCAAAATCAGGAGACAGCAAGGAAGTCAGGAACTACCAGTCCATTATGTGCTTAATAACCATGTACAAAACCCTGTTGAATAATAGCCAAAAGAATTTCCACACATTTGGAAGAGCAGAACATACTACCAGCAGAGCAGAAAGGATATCACCCTGGAAGTAAAGATTGCAATGATCAATGAATGATATCAAAAGCAATATATGAGGACCGCAAGAGTCGGAACAAGAATATAAGTATAGCCTGGATCGATTTCCAGAAAGCATCTGACAGTGTTCCACATAGCTGGGTAGAAAAATCAATAGACTTGGTGGAGGTAAACAGAAAAATTGTCAGATTTTACAACTTTTTATTGGAGAAATGGAACAATGCCTCCAGTAAAAACAAAGCAGGAAGGAATGTCATTGCAGCCCATTCAGATACAAAGAGGAATATTCCAGGGAGACTAAGTTTACTGTTCTTTAACACTCCATTAACATACGAGCTGAACAGAGTTGATTGTAGATATCTGGTGCAAGGAACTGGGAGGAAAATAAGTCACTTACTATATATGGATGACTTGAAACTGCCAAGAAGAAGTGAGGATGATTTGCAGAATGAAATAGAATTGTGTAAGCAATTAGTAAAGATATTAATATGAACTTTGGATTAGAAAAGTGTGCAAGAATATGTTTAAAAAAAGGTAGGGTCCAAAGCAAAATATATAGAGGAAACACATTTGCAAAGTGCATTAAAGAACTGGGCCTGAGAGAAGCATATAAATATTTAGGCAGAGAAAAGACCTATGACATAGAGTATAAAAATAAGAAAGAAAAGCTGAAGAAGGAATGCTTGAGGAGATTTAGATCAGTTTTGGGCACAGAATTAAGTGCAAAGAATAAAATACAGATGCTGTTACAGGGGTTCAGAACATCATGACTCACTTGGCATATAATCATATTAAAGGCAGTTTCTTTATACACTCTCATACCAAGACTAAAATAATCGGCTCGATGCAGCGCCACCCTGACCAATATCCTGAGACCCAACTTGTAAAAACTTCTCACAGCGGTGTTGCTGGACATTCACGTCTTGTAACAAATGTGTTATCAAAACTATTTTCTTCTTGACATTTCTGCAATGCATTCAATGCCTAGGACTTCTTCCTCCAGTTATAACACCCACACAAGACTTTCTAACAAAAGTCCTTCCTCACTCAAGGAACTTGCTACTATGCCTACAGCCAGTGGTATGGAAGTCAGAGCCATCTCACTTAACATTATGTCTGTAACCCCTACATTAGCCACTGTACAAGGACCATTAACGTTAAACCAGAGACCAAGCCATACAATGGGGCATTTTGTGAACAAAGAAGTTGACCCCTGCCACACCCACTTTGCCTGCATCTAGTGAGAACAAAAAACTAACCCTCTGCCAAGATTCCATTTCTGTTGATACAAAGCCCTAACCAACACTGCACGTCTAAGATTCCTCTGTTCAACTATAATGATGGCTCTATCTCAGCACACCATGAACAGTATCTAAAGTAACACACCTTTCATATAGGCACTCCTGGTGGATGGTCAACAGTATACAGCCCACACCACATGGTTGGTGACCCTGAAGCTTGACATCCTTCAAAACCCTGGACAGACAGCTTCCTTTACACTAATGCTACATCAGGACTGCCAACAGAAGAACAATTACATGACATCAAACTGAAAATTTTAATACGCTATATATCACTTTATTATGTCTTATTTCCTTTTTTCAGTGATATGAATTAATGTATACATTAAAAATAAAAAAAATGATAATGTGAAGTTACATTCAGCACTGAAAAATACACGCACTCACCCTAAATTAGAACACACACACGTCATACCTCATGAGCAATAACTGGGATAGATTTATCTTCCTGGTCTCCCTTAGTCTGCAGGCAAATGATCTGCATCGATGTAGAACACAGAAGATTGTCACGGATCCTTGGCAAGCACCATGTCAAAATTGTAATGATTACTAATGTTTCACCTACTGCCAGAAAAGTTCTGGCACATACTTCCTTCTGACATCAGTAATCTTTACTCCTTCAACACAGTGATACACCAAAGATCTCACAATGAAGGAGAACCTTAGACAAAACTGAGGTGCTGCTTCCACACCCCAGTAATTCCATACCCTTTCCTAGATGGATAATCAACCCTTCACAGTTGTGTTTTCATACCTGTTAACAGAGAGTAACAAATTCCTACATTATTACATTCTGTACCACATGTCATCCATATTTTGTTCCCTCTCTGTAATTCCCCTCTATACAGGTCCAAAGACAAATTCTGTAACAGCTGCATAAAACAGCAATGAACAGTACAACACAATTTTCCCACAGATGTGGAGTTACAGGCCCCCCAAATGTTTTATTGACTTCCTTACATTCCAAACAGAGAAAAATACAACAAACTATGCAGTATGTGCCAAAACTGCCACTAGGTGGTGGTGGTGGTGGGGGCAGCAGAGGGTGCCTCAGACTCAGTAGGATAGCTCATTGCTACATCTAAAACTTGAACTGCTGTGCTAATGTCTACAGTTACATGGTACACTGATTACCACTCTCAAGGAATAAAACCACGGTGACCTACACGTCTGTCTTCAACCAGTTACTGAGAAGCCCTGCTCAGACCCACGTATTCAGCTTAAATTTCTGAACACCTACATTTTTCAAACCTGACAATTCCCTTTCTCTGCACCACTCCTTCCTCTGCCTTGGGTCACCATGTGACCCCACTGCCAATGCTAAACCTACTGACTTCAAGCCAATACTTACAGCACTCAACATAAGCTGTTTCAGGGGTTCAGAACATCATGACTCACTTGGCATATAAACATGACAATCACAGTTTCTTCGTACACTGTTACACCAAAACAGAAATTATCAGCTCAATGCAGAGTCACATTGATAAATACCCTGACAACCAACTTATAAAAAGTTCTCCAAGCAGTGCTGCTGTACATTCAAGTTTGTAATATTTGTGTTCTGAATACACTTTTCTTCCTTCATATTTCTGTCTTGCACCCAATGCCTAGAATACCCACACAAGAATTACCAACAGAAATCCTTGGTCAACTATGGCCCTTACCACACACTATGCGTACAGCGGGGAGCCCAGGGCCATACCGCTAAACCATCTGCCAGTAAAATCTGCATTAGACCCAAAGCCCTAGCCACATAACAGGGCATTTGTTGAGTAATGAAGATGTTTCTTCTGTAACTATGACTGCTACCCTACCCACTCTGGCAGTTTTCTACTCACAACAGTAACTTACCCTCTCTGATGAGGGCCCAATTGAGCTAATGCAGAGCCTCACCTTATGCATGAGATCCCTGTGTTCAACTTAAATGTTTTATCTATCTCAGCAAACCATAAGCACTATCTAAAGTAACACACCTTTAATACAGGCACTCCTGGTGGATGGTCGACAATTCAAGACCCATAGTGCACAGCTGGTGATCCTGAAGCTTGACATCCTTCAAAACCGTGGACAGACAGCTTCCTTTGCACTAACATCACTGGCTGGAACTCCTTTCAAACATCAGTAATCCTTACTGTTTCAGCAGTCGTTACACCAAAGGACATTACAAGGAAGGCAAACTACAAATGAATCTGATGTTCTGCTTCCAAAGTCCAACAACACTGCATCCTTTGTTAGGTGGAATATCAGTCTCTTTAATGATGCCTCTTCACACCTATTAACAGTAACAAAAAGCCACATTACTACATATTATAATACAAGTCACTAAGGTTGGGTTCACTCTTTGTCCACATTGCCAAAGACAAATCTGTAACGGATGCATAAAACAACACCGCAGAGCAGAACAGATAATTTACACAGATGTGGAATCACATTGCCCCCCCCCCTCCTCCCGGTCCCGCCCAACTATTTAAACTTCATTTATAGTCTCAACTGAGAAAATACAACTAACTATGGAATGTGTGACCAAGTAATGCACGCATATGTTCGGGCGGGGGGGGAGTTCTCTCTGATTAAGATATTTCGACGCTATACAACATTTAATGCTTTGACTGCTGGTGCCACGGCTACAGCAACACTGTATTCTGATACACCATTATAAATCAGCACAACACAGCCATGCTGCCTAACACTTCTGCCCTCATGACGCTGTCTGATAAACCATATTCGAAGATTGCAAGAAAACATTAACCTGGAACTACACACAAAATAATGAAGCCTTAACAAATCAATCGACATACTTGGGCTTAAAGCCTATGCTATAATGTGACCAAACATATTCAAGTTTCATTTACTTTTGCCGGAACCGTCTGAATATTTAAATACATATCTCTACAATCGTGTATATGACACATGTGGATACCATTTCTTAAGTATTCTGTACTAATAGGCGAAATTCACTCTTACCTGCAAAATTCTAAGTCCACAATCTTCCTAACGTATGATTATAGGAAATACACAATGTCCCCAGTTTTAACATATTCAATTCTGAAAACAAAACACAATCATTCCACTCCCTCGTCACAGATAAACCACGTGCATATAAATGCAATCATGGATCACAATATTTGTTACCTTGGATTTATTTAACTCGCACATTTCGGCACAGATTACAGCACGCCCAAAGGTTACTCAACTCACTCCAATTCCATGGCAGTGTGTCAACTTGTTCTGCCATCTATCCATGATAGCGAAATACTATATGGATCTCTGGTAGCCGAAGGTCGGCCACGGCGCCAAACAGTTCAATAAGGATATGTTCACATTACAGCTGCCTGGCGTAGATGGCTCAAGAGTTTAGCTTGGAGAATTACAACATAAGGCCAGGGAACTAATTCTTCAAAAGTGTGGCAAGGTTCAAATATTTAGAAACAACACAAACAAAACAAAATTGCATTCATGCAGAATTCAATAACAAATTAAACCCCGTGAATCCCATCTAGCATTCGGTCTGAAATCGTTCTGGCCATTGTCGGCACCAAACAGTTTCTTATCCTGTTTCTTGAAAATCCTTTATATAGCCTATACATGCATGACTGTATTTTAAAACATGGAAAAAATGAACTGTTAATCTTGTGCCACAAGATTAGCAGCACCAATCATTGGTCGACAATGTCAATGATGAACATGAAACAGTAAAGACTACTTGTGGTAATAAATGAACTTAAAAATCTTGCAATGAACATAGTAAGTAACAGTACAACAATCATTACTTAACAGGATACAATGTTTATACATTATTATATAGCATAATATTGTATAATGCATATGATAATGCTGGTATGTGAATGAGCCAGTTTGTATGAGGTGACCATGATATACATGTTACGGTGAATGGCAATTTAGTGTGTAAAGTTCCATGCACAGAAGAGTTGCCATCTTCTTGTCGGGAAAGTGAAGATCAAAGAATGGCTCCATTGTAAAGAATATTATCAGGAAGACAATAAAATCATAACAATAAAGAAAACAGGATGAAATTGGGAATAGCATTAGTTCAGGACAGAAGTCTTACTTCAGGGACTGGTCCTGAAAATTCAGGATGAACCTTAAGTTTGTATGGAGAATCAGAAGCCTAAGACTAACAATGGAAATATATACTGCACTCACTAAAAACATTAGCCCAGAGGAAATATCTTTTGTCTATGTGGGCTTAGGATATCTTATGACACACATCTGCAGGTCGTGCATGCTATACAGCCCCTCCCCTCCCACCTGCCATTTGCCTACTCTGAGGAGAAAAATCTATGCTTTCCAATGAGTTATCCCAGCAGTCAGTGAACTGTAAATCTCCCACCAAGATGATAAATGCTGCCCTTCTTCCCAGCAAAGCACAGTATTCACAGTGCTAACTCTTAGTAAAAACCAAGTATAGATGTCAAATACAGCAACACACACTGTCAAATTTTTGTGACCTTCACACTTTTTTCAAGTCTTCAAATTCATTCAGCAGGATTGTGGAACACTTATTTTGTAAGTTGTTATATCTTGAGATATTGTTTAACGTGCAACACACATGACACAATGCCAGAAGAAATAAAGACCCTGCAGCGGTGTACATGATATCTTACATTGCTCAAAATGTATCACTTACCTGCAACAAATGGCGAAGTGCAAACCTCTCTCCCATGCCAAACCACTGCCATCTTGCCTCTGCTTCATGGTCAACATTACATTTGGTGCGGTCTGCTGTTGCATGTACAATCACTCACTAGACAAAGGTATTAATCCCTCCCTCCTCCCTTTCAAAGCACTGGAAATTTCAATAGAAAAGCCACTCCACAAAAAAGGTTACAAAACTAGTACAACAGATTACAAGCCTAGTTTACTATTACCTGTTACAGAACAACTACAGGCCAAGATTTGGAGACAAGCATTTTATATCTTAAACCATGACAAATCTCAAATGGAGGTTCTGTCAAAATCAATGTAAAATTACTGCTGTGGTTACGAGAATGTTATATTCAGTTTACAATTAAACCAGCTATGTTTTTATTCAGCCCATTTTATATTTTACTTTTATGATGATTTTATGGGACACAAGGTGAACTACAAATGTCAAGAGTAACCAAAAATTTGAGTTTCATTGCACAAGACATCCTACAAGTCCATTCTTCCATCAGAAGATCTGAAAAGAAAATAACATATAGGTGTTGCAAAACATGCCTCCATTTACAGCATTCACACACTGCAGAGTAAAGTGCAAAGTGCAAATACAAAAGGTGTTGCACGCATAACCACATGGAATGTTACTTTTTACGGTAACAGAGAAATGATATCTGCTTTTTTGGTTGAGGGTGATGTATGAAGAGCAACACTTTCTCAAAGTTCAAGTCTACTAAAAATTTCACAGAAGCAACAGTATCACCTGACAGCTTTAGAACTTTATATTTCATCATAAAATGCAGGAACTAGGGGTTCCTGATCTGCCTCTTTGTCATAGCAACCACTTTATTCACCATTTCCACTTTTCACTGACTATTCTATGGTCACGTTGACTGTTGTCATAATGCTTTCTTCATCATTCACAGAATCTGAGAACTGCTGGGTTTTAAATTAGCTTTGTCCATTCTTCAGCTTCATTATCCTAAGCACCTCCCTTGGAGAGCTCACAACTCTTAAGAATCAGTAGTATACTGCTGTGATAGTTTACAGCTGATTCTGTAACTAATGCCATAGTCACGGCATTAGTTACACAACCAAAACTCCAATGTTTTAAACACAAACATGAAATGGAGGTTCCAAGGCAGTGTAGGAACTGAATTTTCGTGTCTTATATGTGTGGAAAAACCTAAAAATGAGATACCTTAATTTGAGAAAAATAAGCCAAAATTTATATGGGCTTTAGATGGGACCTCAAAAAATGAACCTAGAATGCAGGAAAATGTTGAGTGTTCAGGATTCTACTGTAACTGATCAACACACCTATGGATGTCAAGTACACCTTCTACAAATTATTTTCTGGGGGAGGCGGGACATAGTTCAACAAACTGTAAGAACTTCCTTTCACTTTCATGTTTTATTAGTTGCTGCTAGGTAAGCATGATCATACATAAGTAAAATGACAAAAATAGACACAGAAAACTTGACAACATTTCAAAATATAGCTACAATTTTTACATTATTTACTTTATATACTTGTATATACACAATTTTTTTTTAAAAAAATTGACACGTTTAATTGTAATATCTTAAAGGCAACTTTAATTCATCACATTGCATAAGTGAATGTTTGTTTGTACTTATGTTGGTGATTGCAATGCAGTTTTTAAGCGTCAGCAGAAGTGGTATTCCTCATCTGTGGAAATAGATCACCTACAACTTTCTCAAGATCCAGAGATTTCCCTGCAGCTAAATCTACACTACTGTTCAAGTGTGTTAGTGTAGGTTGCTGCTTGGGTTTGAGCAATGATCGAGTAGAAGCAGTAACAGCTGTGGATGTGGTAACTGTGACAGCTGAGTTTGTACTGACCTCGAGAGAACTGAACCGATGAGCACGTCGCATGTGTGTCTTAAGATTACCCTTCTGGGTGGAGGAATAGTGACAGTATGGGCAAGGAAAAGGACGTTCTCCTGTGTGACTATTCAGATGTGTGTTCAGTGCGTTCTTCTGGTTGAATGTTTTGGCACAAAGGAAACAGGCAAAAGGACGTTCTCCCGTGTGAATTCGCGTATGTCGCTCCAACTGGCTGGGCTTTGAGAAGTGTTTTCCACAAGTAGCACAATTGTGGAAAAGTAAGTACTCCTCTGATGTACTGCCACTTTCCTTATCTTTCTGTCCACCAGATGTCTCATTTTCTATAGCCACCAGAGCCTGTTCATCCTTTCTGCTGTCTGTGACATGGAATTGAGATGCTTGAGATTGGTGGTCTCCTTCCACAACTTCCATATCCAGGCCACCTGTCAGGTCAAATGGTATACCTCCTCCTGTAAAATTCAAATAATTACCATTACTGTCCGTTTTTATTTAAGAAAGTTAGCTGTACAATCATGTCAACTCTGAAACAACCAAATGGATTTAAATCAAATTTGGTATTAAGCACTTACACCACAAACTGCAGAGCAAATTTAATTTTAACTCTTTGATGACAGAATTAAATGCCCAATGTGAGCTGCAGCAGACCAGAATTTAAACAGGGGCTGCATATGAGCAGTCATAATTATACAAAGTTCAGTGTTTTGAGTCTCACACTTCACATAAAAAAATATATAATGTTAGATGCCAAAGGGTTATATCTGTAGTGGCTAAACAGAATCTGTTTTATATGATGCTCAAACACAACTTTACTGATTTCTTAAAAACTAGCTCACAGCATAAAGCAATGGCACATACGATACAATGCCTACAAGGGACAGGACCTACCATTCCTAGAAGCAATTTCCTGTAATACGGCTGGCTGAATATTGATGATCTGTCCATGTTCATCTGTATGGATTTCAAAGCGCACAGTTGACATTTCTGCACCAGCATCCAATGTGACTTCTTGCTGCTGCTGATCTTCTTCTGTGTTGCCCTCTTCTACTTGATCTACCTGGCTATTACTTTGTGCAGTTTGGATAATTATGTTGGAGGCCTACACATTACAAGAAAATCCGTAAGTTTTAATTGCAAAGAATCAGCAAATTCACAACAATCTAAAGTGTTCTCTAACTTTGCCATCTTCACATACACAGTTAACCTTTAAACGTCCAGCATTTGCATATGCAAATGCACGTAAAAAAACAACCCACAGAAGTTCATTGTATAAACTGAGGCAACATGGAAATATACCGTATTTTTAAGACCCACTGCATAATCTCTGCTTTATTTTCCACACAGTGCCATTTATGTCATAACGTTATCTTTTTCTGTTCAAATAATACCCTCATTTTTCATAAATTATGTGCTAAAATTTAAATGCCAATCAAGTTGCTTAAAGGTTAAACAAAACAAACCAATGGTGATTGAAAATGATGGTTATAACTTTGCTTTTACTGTGATACTAGTATAAAGCCCATGGAAATTCCAACTGGCAAATGTGTCCTCTGGGCACAGTTTCTGTAGCTAACCCTCTCATTGATCCAATACCATGAAAACACAATTTCACTAAATCTGAAAAGTTCTTGGAAAATATCTTGACAGAATAAGTGGTGCTACTACTCAGAGATAAACTTTCATCACCAAAGGTCAATTAAGCAGTACCAACCTAACTATAGGTACCTATCAACTGCTTCATAGCAAGTCAGTTTCAGAAGTCACTATCACCTGGCATATTCTGCAACGGTAACAATGGCACTTCGTGGGGACAGAGTAACAAGCAAATTTCAGATCTTAGATTTTATATGTGGGTAACTGCATGAGTCCTACCTTGTAAGCTAGAATAGCCCAGAAAAGTTACTACCTATGGGCTAGGTTAAATTCTTGGCAGTACTAAGAGACCTTCTGAGTACCACCACAACTGGGGGGTCTGTCTCAGAGACTGAAGTGGTCTCAGCATATAGCTCATCCATGCATTCAGTCCACTGCAGACATCCAGACTGTGTGAAGCTTTACATCCACGTTCCCTAAAAACTTCTGTGGTAAGGCATTTCATGCAGTGGGAAAAACCACACCTTAACTTTTACATGCCCATGCATGTGCACAACACACATGTATTACACACAATGTTACTAACAAAGTTTATGTTTACAGCAGGTTGGGTTACATCTGAACTCAACTGGCTCTTGTGCAGTTACCTCTTTCTTTGTCATGCAGTGGCTACAAAAAATTATTACTGAATAACTGAGAATATGGATAGTCTGTAACATGCTGGACTTCACGAATAATTTCTTGTTTTCATAACTAAAAGAGATTTCATATTTCTAATCCTTGGGGTGAGGTCAATTCAGTCAATCAACTGTACAAGGAAGATGCTGGTGTGGATCTTTTGAATTATTTTAGTGATGGGTAGTGAAAGAGGACTTCTTACAACTGACATCTACTGAACGTTCTAAACAGGATCACTATAATTTCAGAAAGTCTAGGCTCACTGACAAGATATTGTAAGTGCACAGTTAACTTAAACTGGAAAACAATAATGGATAATTTATACACAGAGGCTACTTTTTCATCTTTTCAATTCACCTCAATAAATGTTCATGTTTCTCTGAATGTCACGTGAACTTGGGGCAGGTAAATAAGAATGAGACAAGGACTTTAATTCCTAATGGTGGGAGGCTAGAACAAGAAAGCACAATAATATTTTTTCTGAATTATTTGAAACCAGAGTACCTGGATTTGATGCAAAAGGGCCTCATCCAGCTGAACAGCTTGTGTGGTATAGGAATGGACAGTTCCAGATGCATCTACGCCAGCTATCTGTAAACCATCAGTCAGCTGCAGCTGGAAGTTACCCACAACATGATTTCCATCAGCTGCCGTGGTCAACAGCGATGAGTTGAATGGTTCTCCTGGTATCAGGCTACTTAATGTAGCAGGATCCAGTGTTATGTGTGTCATGGTGTCAGTCACTAGCTCTGACGTGGTGCTTGTTGCTGGGTTCTGTAGTTCTGACTCCTGTTCCTGCTGTTGAAGAGGAACCTGCTTGCTTCGACGTGAAGATGCGGTAAGTTGAGAAGGAAGTTTGCCGTCACCAGTCACATGCTTCATATGAGACATAAGGTGGGCTTTACGGTGACCCGATGTACGAAATCTCATCTCACAGAGTGGACATTTGAAAGGCTTAGCACCTACAACATTCAAAAACAAAAAATTAATTATCTGGAGTGTTTCCATCATGAGTCTTCTATTGTCTTGTCTCTTCTTGAAAAACTGAAACATTGATACATAAAATCTACAATTTTAAGTCCCAATCTTAGGTTCTACGTATATTTATGTCTGTGTGTCTGTCCATCCCCTGACTACCTTCTGAACATTTTTCTGGGAAGGTGTGAATTTAATCATGCCACTACATGGCACTCTAAAGTTTTACTTTTGAACTGTATACCATTAGGGAATACAACACCATGACCATACCAACTTCTAAGACAGTCATTAATTTTGTGTGGTAATGGATCTCGTAACAATAATCAGCTTTAGTTACATCTTATACACCTACTACAGTACCACATGACAGCTGGTATGGTCAGACAAATGCAAGGGCTGTGTAGGTTCAGGGCAATAGGGGAAGTTTCCTCCAAATACTCTGACTTATCGGCAATGCCCTAGGGTGTGCAACAGGCTCAAACACTGGCATCTTATGACAGACTGACCCTGAACCAGAGCTTCACATTTGAATTGGCATTTCTTTGAACTCAATAATAAAGCACCTGTTATTTCAATCTACAACTACATTTATGTTTGGAATATTTTGAGGTACATCAACTTATACTTTGTGTATTTATCTTAGTAATTAACCAACTTGATGCACAAAATTTTTTGTTTTACAATAAGTTTATTTCATGCCTCTACATATTTTGAGCACCATGTGCTCATCATCAGGAGGTCAAAATTGTATTACACAGCATCTGGTATCATCACACCTATAGGTGGCCGTCCCATGCACAGGATGGCCACCTATAGGTGTGATGATACCAGATGCTGTGTAATACAATTTTGACCTCCCGATGATGAGCACTTGGTGCTCCAAACATGTAGAGGCATGAAATAAACTTACTGAAAAACAAAAAATTTTGTGCATCAAGTTGGTTAATTACTAAGATAAATATACTGAGATGCACGGTCAGCAAAACACAAAAAAAAAAAAATTATATTTGTGTGAATGTTCTTTTCTGCCCACACATATTATGTCTTGTCCATCTCAACCTTCTTCAGTTGATCACCTTAAAGAACATAAACTCTGTGGTTGAGAACCTGAATGGTCAGTGTAACTAGTAAGAGAATGCACAGTTGGCATCTGGGCTCTTCTGGGATATTGCGCAGCGTACAGTGGTAATTCCTTACTCACATTTTGGGACAACCTATTGGTCCCATATTTAAGGGTCAAGAAATCCAAGAAGAGAGCCACAATGAAGCCAAGAATACCAAGTTGGGTATGGCAACACCAAAATTCCAGCCACCTCCCACCCTCATAACATAATGCACCAACATCCATCTCAATACTACCAATTTACCAAAATTATTTCCTTTATACATTGCTTGAGTCACTTGGAAGAATGCTTCCACTTTTCAGGCTTTCATAATATTTTCATGACATGGAATGTCCTACAGTCAACCCCTAAATTAAACAATTACTCCTTGTTGGTCATCTGTGACTGCCTATTCCACATACAACAGGATTTGTTTTACAGGACTTTTCTTTGTGTGATTTCTCGCTTTAACAAGACTTGAAACTTTACATCACTTTTTGAATTTATGCAATAATTTTTGGGTCAATGTGATTTGCCATTGACAATCTGTGGCTGCTCCTGTCTTGGGCTGGAGGCTAGCAGAAAATGACATCACTGGCATGCCATCAGTAATGTGTATAAATTGATTATGTTGGTGATAATAATAGTGCTGTCCACAGAGTTCTGCCTTCAACAGCATTGGCTTTTGTTACCAAAATGAGTGAGAAATGTAAATCGACATCACCTGGTGCAATTCAAGTGAAAAATCAGCGAAAGACAATCAGTAGTGAAGATAAATTAGATATAGTAAGCCCATTTGAAAAAGATGAATGAATTGCTGACTATGCCATAATGTTAGATTCACTCATATTAATATATATGTAATTTGTGATAATGCTGATACAAGTATAGAAAGTGTTAAGTCAGGTACTAAAGTGTTTGTGAAGCAAGACTACCACACTCCTCCTGGAATGAACTGTGCCAAAACTATGCAGGTCGCTTACATTTTTACTGCATTAGAAATAAATATATTGTATAGAAATGTATGTGTACAGTATATATATATATATATATATATATATATAAATACACATACACACACACGCACACACACACACACACATACTCTGCAGTTCCATATGTCTGCTAGTGGTACAGTCACACACTATACAGGATTAGGCTTCCAATCCCCTAACCCCCCGGAAACACACTGCTTTAAATGGGAATTTTGTTTGATCAGTGTGATTTTTTCAGGAACATGACCCTGGCATAAAACAAGACCTGCCCGTTCATGTATATGCAGATAGTGCCATATATTGTCATTTCTGCTGTACCTCATCATATTTCTTAATAACAAACTCCACAGTGCATGCAATACATCAACCAACAAACACAGTTGTGGTAGACGTATTGGATGTATGAATATGCACAATATGAGTAACATAAAATCCACAGTGGAAGGGTTTCCTTGATAAGTTGACAATTCTTTATCACATAAATATCTGATAGTGATTTAGAATGACAAACCTGTATGCAGACGCATGTGTACTTTGAGGCTCCCTTTTGTGGAGAACAGGCAACCACAGACATGGCAGGCAAACAGTTTCTGTCCACCATGTGTTTTAAGGTGACTGTCCAATGTTGACTTGACAGTGAAGCATTTATTACAACATTCACACTGGTATGGCCGCTCTCCTGTATGGATTCGAATGTGACGCACTAGGTCTGATGGCTTTCGGAAACTCTTCGGACAGTATTTGCATTGGTTTGGATGAATTGGTTCCATATTGAACTGCTGTTCAGGGTCCTAAGGGCAAATACACACTGCTTTATGCTATTCAGTTCCTTGTGCAGTCATGCTTTGATCTCTGCACTGGTTGCATTGTACTGAAAAACACAATAGTTAATGATGCCCTAAGCAGACCTTAAAGTATTACTTCGGGATCTATCTGAAGAGACTGCAAAATACATCAGAAACATCTGACAGAATACTAGCCATTACAACTACAACAGTCAGTGATGAGTTATTTGACACTCCTATACCAATTTCTCACATCATGTAATAAGTAATCACATATGGTACGACGACCGTAAACATAACTCTGGAGAGATGTGGGATGAAGGATAAATGTTCTACTTAAAGAAAGTAATGTACAATTTTCCTGGAAGGGCTGAGGAAAACTGATAATTTAAGCCAGGAGAGCCAGTCTCTGTATCATGACTCAAATCTGGGACTTCAAATCTCTAATACTATATATATGGGCATTAACAGTTGATATAAGATTCCAATAGCACATGGATTCAGTGCAGGAAGTTTGGAAAAAGTTTTAATAAAGTAAAATTAAGACCCAGAGAGGTAGTTAAAAACAAAATATATGAACTACAGATTTTACATAATTTTCAGGTGTCAAGGAATTGCAGTATGTTACAGAACATGTATTATCTACTTTATTACACCTGGTTTTGAACAAGATTTGGTTTAGCATGAATCATTCAATTTCAGAATTTAGTTTTTTGTATGACTGTTTTCAGCTGCAACTAATGAGGGAAAATGATCAACTTATCAACCAAATACCAACCAGGCAGTCATCATGTTACTGAATAATTCTACTACAAGTAGTATCAATAAAATTAGATTCCTCACATTTGGAATAAGGCATGATTGTGCTTGCACTAAAGCCAGTACCTTCAGTTCACTAATACGGTCCTTCTCAGCAACAGAAGCAATCAGTACTTTTTCTGAGACAGTAGCTGCATTGTCTAGAGGCTGCTGAGCTAAAACCTGAGTTTCTTCAGCAGTCAGTCGGATAACAGCTGCACGACGGCGTCCACGTGGTGGCTGCAATGGATTAGTTGCTACCAGTTTCCCCTTTCTCTCTCTTGGTTCATGAAGTGTGATGTGTCTACGTAACAAGTGGTCTGTCCGGAACATTGCATTGCAGATAGAGCATTTCAATGGCCTACACAGACATAAATCATTTACAGTAAACTCTCATAAAGTGGTCCTCAAATTTATTCTGCTCATGGTACAAGCAATTTTGATACCAAATTTTACAGCACATTTTAAAACACATTAATAAAATCTCAAAGCAATTAACTTTACACACTTTACAAGGAAGTGAAAAATACTCTGATGCTGAGAACTTTATTCTCACTTCAATATTCCACAGCACATTAAGAACAGACGGTACACATCAGACCTACACATAGTCATCATTTACAATAAAAAAGCATTTATTTTACCATGGCATGAAGGCTTGCATCCCAGCACAAAAGAAACTGGTGTCAAATGTCTGTAGCCAGGAAGTGACAGCTTCCTTCATATTGGCATCTGTTGCAAATCACTTGACAGCCAGAGGCTGCTTAAGGGGACCAAAGAGATGGAAATGGCAGGGTGCAAGATCAGAACTGCAGTACGGGTAGTCCGTAACCTCCCAGACATAACACTGTAACCAGTTGCAAGTATGATTGGCAGTATGGGGCGAAGTGATTTCCATCTGTTTGGACCCCTTAAGAATTACCTGTCTGGCAAGTGAAATGCAATAAATGTTGATGTGAAGCAAGCTGTTGATTTATGCACATAGATATATACACATACACACAAGCGTGCGTGCGTGCGTGTGTGCGTGTGCGCGTGTGCGTGCGTGCGCGTGCGCTCGTGCGCGTGTGCGTGCGTGTGTGTGTGTGTGGGGGGGGGGGGTGTTGTGCATGTGTGTGAGGAAAATTGTGGACTATTTTCTTAGTTCTACAATTCATTTTATGGCTTGTAAGGAACATTCAAACATCCTTTCACCAATCTATAACATTTCTCTTGAAGCTTACTGTACCTTTCATCATTATGGACAATCATGTGGCGTTTCAGAGATCCACTTGTTGTGAATCGGCAACCACATAAGTCACACCCAAAATCTCTACTGCCATCATGTGTTTTCATATGTGCCTAAAAGAAGATGGTTTTATACATAAAATATACATTTATATTTACATATTTATACACATAATACAAATAAATATGGATAAAAATAAGCAGAATCTTACCTGTAAACACCACACAAAACTTGTGGGAATAATATCAGAATAAATATTGTAAAATAAAATGGAAAACAGGTGAATGACTTTTAAAAAGGTCAGCAATCAAAAATAAAATAATTTCTGTTACAACTCTTCATAAGTAGCCTCACACTTATCATAATACAGCACTTAAAATTAATGAGGCTTTAATGTATAAATTTTGTATTCTCAAAACAGATGCATAAGAGTTCAAACAATTACTGCTTCTAGGTACTGCTTTATATCTGTAACTTCTGGGGAGTGATGAAATAAACATGAAGTCATGCAGCCAACTTTGTAAGTTACACATATCAAATAACACATAAGCTTAGTTTCAAGATATTCGCTGTAAAACTGCATCATGAGTGAGAACTCTAGACAGTATTATTATATTTATATCCCAAAATCTCATTTTCTCACCCTGAGCGCTCCGAAGGTAGTGCACTTTCTTTCACATAATGTACAGCTTAAATTCTTTCCCACATGACTTCTTGCATGTTCCTTCAGATGATATGACTTCTTAAATGAACGGCTGCATTGTTTGCATCTGGAAGAGAGAGAAAAGACTGAAAACTTGTATCATGAATGGAAATTTACACATTTCATAGAGTAAGAGACACAAATTACACAGGTCAACAGAGGTACGCTAGCATAAAAGAAACCTAATTCCTAAATTAAGTCTGACATACTGATTCTAAATGTGCACAAAAACATTATTTATCATGTCACAGATTCGTGTACTGAATTTTGGGCCTCAACAGTTTCCTTCACATGTATATTTTTTTCTTAAGTGCTCAATTTTTGTGACCCATAATTTGAATGTATGATGTTTTACTAGTGAGAAACAGTTTATTCTCCTTTAAATGACACAGTTATTTCAAATAAAATTTCATAAAAAAATACTGTGCCAATAAGACTTAAGTTATGATTCAGTAACAATGATGATGTATTTGTATTTATATCGACAGCATTCACGTAAACAAATGCCACAGTGCGGACTGACCGAGCTATTTTGAATTGAATGAAGTCTGATTACTTATTGCACAAATTGAAATGTGGGGAAGCAGAAAGTTCAGCAGAAGACAAGACACTGTGCAAGTTAAGTGAATGACTGATTCTGAGTTTGCATAATGACACTTTGTCAGCTACACAGGTTGTATAGTAATGAACTGGGGGATGACTGTGATGAGTTTGGAGGGAAGAGAAAGGAAATGGTCATGGCCTATTTTAAGCAGGATCCCTATATTTTCCTGAAACGACTGCAAAAACCCACAAAAATCCAGCTGGAATTACTGGTCACTGTACCATAAATAAAATTCCCGAATATAAAGCACTTTCTGAATGAAAAGGGTAAAAATGTTTTACTAACGGTGATTTATATATACACCTACTCCCCTGCTTACAAACAGGATATGTTCTGAATGCCTGCCCATAAGACAGAAAAAAAAAAAAAAAAGAGAGGTGGAATTTAACACCTCCAGCAGGTTGAGGGGGAAACAAAAAATTGTTTT
>Ga0123355_10005119_pt1 | contig 19121 bp, 9 predicted proteins | sample TergutEmb28metaG_3_FD_89872 | JGI IMG/M metagenome (GOLD analysis project Ga0123355, IMG submission 89872) | Embiratermes neotenicus P1 segment gut microbial communities from Petit-Saut dam, French Guiana - Emb289 P1 | ecosystem: Host-associated > Arthropoda: Insects > Digestive system > Gut ... | reverse complement strand
TCGTACAACTGTAAATGCAGCTTCTGGTATTGATTAACCGGATCTACTACCATCCGCTTTCGTTGTTGAGTTGGAACTGATTCATGTGTATTGTACGGTAGGTATTCCTACCGTACAATACACATGAATCAGTTCCAACTCAACAACGAGAGCGGATGGTAGTAGATCCGGTTAATCAATACCAGAAGCTTCATTTACAGTTGTACGAGCTCCTGGTTATGGGTATCAACACCCGAAACATGTAGAGCTGCCTACAGAAATGTAATAAACTGAATAAGTCGCATCTTGTTGGAAAATTATTAAATTCGATTCACGATGCACGGACCCGTGTATATAAAATATATATCATAGTTGAAAAGTAATATATATATATATATATATGATTATTCCAAATTACATTGCCGGGATAGGTTCCTGGACGTTCGGAAGTCTTTGGTACACAAGTTCCTTCGTGGAATGATGTTGTCTCTAACAACACATTCCCTGCAGTGTGTTAAAAGGAACGACGCAAGACCCTTAAAAGCGTAGACAAATTTTCAGCACACGTACTCTCCAGACGAGTTCTTTGCACTTCTGTGTACTTTACTGGCCTTAACGTTGAGTAAATGTAGGTGCAGATAATGAAGCTGTTAATCCAAAGCTAATAACACTATAAACATCATACAACACAGCCAGAAATAATTTTTCTTGTGTTCGGTCAGACCGACACATTGCTCTCATCAAGAAACATTTCACACCGTCCATTACAACAAAATAAAGTAAATATTTTCCTGGTGACTTGGAACTTGTTATTGGCAGCTCTTACGATGTAATTGACTGCATCGCCTCAAGACCTGATCCAAAGGCGGGCTTTTGTAAACACGGTCATGAATCTTTGGGTCCCACAAAAGACGGCTATTTACTGACCAGCCTAGTAACTAACAGTTTAGCTACTAAAGACTCTGTACCATACAGTCAGTCACCTCACACAGAACTTCGTTATAATGTGGCCTCTCTTCCAAGAGGCACTGCAAACTTTGTCATAGTAGGGCAATGTACTACACTGTCATCAACAGACATCGCCCACCACGAGACGCAGACCGTCTCCTTGACTATTAGTCTATGAGCGAAACTCCACACAGCAATCGAGCTAAACTGTTAGACAGATACCACTGAACGCACTATCAAACGGTCAATGCCGCAGTGACATGCAGACAACTCCACACCTAACATGGCGTTACAGATTCTTGCGACAAGAAATGACTGCAGTTTAATTGCTTCTAGAGTCACTATTAAGAATGAAGTAATTCAGGTTCGGTTGCAGTAAAAGAATCTCCATTTCCATTTACATGAGTCTTTGCTTCTTACTATATCGCCTGCACATTGTAGCTTAAACTTATATGTGGTATCAATCTGGTTTACTGCAGGCCGCACCGAACTGTTGCGTGTTCATGGAGAGGTGTCCTGAAATACCTGTCAATTGCTAACAAATTATGACACAAATGTTCTTTCTAAACAACCGCAAATCCTCGCAAGTGTATCCACAACAGTTCTAAAATTAAATAATCTCCAAATAAGTCAACGAATAGTTGTATTACGGAATTAACGACTTTTTTCCACCTGCTCTACTCCGGGCTACTTCCAGCTATTGGGAGAGCGGAAATACTAGGCCACAATCAAGAAGTCTCGTGGACGTCATTATTAAAGGTTCGTCCAGACTGCTTGCGCTCGGGATCAGTGCTCATATTGAACGAACTCAGGGTCACTGTTGCCAAATGTGTACAGGATGCTCGTTCGATGGCTTTGTATACCAAAAACTACAATGTTTTTGACAAGTCTCTCACTGCAAAGCTCGCTGTAGCGAACACTGGTCTCCAGCTGATCGTGCTGCTTGACGTTGGCTTCATCAAGACATCCGCATTTACTGCGGCACACAAATTGCATATTTAAACTACGTTTAGGTAAGCGTGATCTCGACACACGTCAATGTAAAGAGGGGAGACACATTTGCACTTGTCTGGATGCAAGTATTTGTCGACAGGCGATCTCAGAATGTGGCAGGTAAGTGAGCAATTTGGGTGTACGACTGGCTGAATGTGTGGATACAAAAGTCAGTCAGTGAGCCAGAAGCTGACATGGCCTAATGTGTGGATACATGTCAGTGAGTCAGAAACTATCATTCACTGATAAAAACCAAAGCCAGTTTTTCTCGGACCTACCAACCGACGGAATATTTCTCCGTTAAAATATCGAGATAGCATTTTAAAAATCCCATTACCTTCTCTACATTTTACGTACAAGAAAATAATAAAGTACACAATATTAAATTGATACAATGAAGTAATCGTCAAAACAAACATTTTACCGCTTCTCATTCATGGGTAAACCAAACCAGGAATAAAATTCCAACAGAATGAAAGAACGCCCTGTAGTAAGCCTACCCTGTAGTAATTTTATGCGCCTTGAAGACCAACAAGCTGCAAAATGAACAGATATCGTCATTACTATGGCACATCAGCTTTCGTATCGACGCGGTGTCCCCTATCACTTGTGGCCTTTCCTGCATTCTAGTAACAGCGCTGTAATACAGCGTGACAGACACTGCGCCTGCAGACAAAACATGGATGCCAAAGCGCTTGTGCAAATCAGAGATGGGAAGGGGTCATGAGCCCACAAAAGCTTTTAATTTATTCACGTAGCTCTTAAAACTTCCCTAGCTAAATCAAAACTGGAATGACTATTTTAGTAAAATTCCGCAATACCAAACGTAATGAAAATTCGTTCAATGGTGCCAAAGTAATTGTAAGCGCACAGACAGACGGACGGACAGAGCAATTTTAATGAGAGCATCACAGAGATGCGAACGTGCTTTAAAAAGTAGCTTGTTACGTGTTATCTGTTGGAAGGTTTACGGTATTATTTAAGGCTTGGAATCCATTTCCAGTTAAGATCATTTGTAATAACGTCTCCTTAAGACAAGATTAAACCTTCTGGCTATACTTGATTTGTTCTTGTTTTATATCCCGGTAAATTAGAACACGAAATTAAACCATAAATCCGACCAATTTACATCACTTACGGAACACAATAGCACAAAAACAAAATTCCCTACATGACGACGGTGGGAAAATTGCACTTGGACTTTGATAATCCGTACAGCAGAACGTCTATGCTTACGCGGATGTTAAGATAAGTTGTTGTTTCATGCAGAATATAAATAACTTGTAATTTCAAATACGCTGAAGAAATAATATTTCCCTGCTATAACCACCGCTCAGCTATTCTTGTTTTTTGTTAATTATTCATGGCATAAGGAGTTGTTAGGCTATATAAAGATGCTTGTTTCAGCTGTAGGGGTTAAACAGCGCACGTCTCGATAAAGAGATGATCAAAAACAGGATACAGGAGAACGTTCTATCAAAACAATCGCTACGAAAGACAAGAGAATAAGGCAAGACCTCAACTTGGATACCCGGAAACTTGTAACGGATACCTCTCCAATGAGAGTCTACAGCGTTATGAAAAATTGCTGTAATGAAGTCTGAAACCATGCTGTAATTTTCTCGAAGAGCTAAATACTTCGTACACAACTGTATTTGGTTTCAAACGTGCTCTGCAAAAATCAGCAAAGAAGATGATATATGAGAGTTCGGTCTATCAGAAAGTACTCTCATATAAACTCTTACCACAACAAACAAGTATTCTGACCCATACCTTTAAATTACACCTTGCCCGTTCAAAGGCGTCAAACTGATAGACTTTAAGTCACATTCAGAGCACAGCTGAGACATGCATCAAGTCCTCTTCCTTGAACCAGAAAGTAGTGTTTTCAAACACAGGCTATACTCTAAGCTTCAGAGCCTCGTTTACAGATATTCTGTACACGACAAGAGGTCAGAGGTTACTCTGCAAGTATCATACTCAATTACGCTCTGAGAACTAGAAGAGCGAACGTACTGCAAGAAAATGATAGACGAGCCATTGTTATAGGAACAGGCTTCTCCTTATCTTACTGAACAACAGATCGATTATTTATACAGCATAAACAGTTTCAAGGATTGCTCTCTCAGATTACGTTTCACGAGTCTTTTAGTAAGTACGTTTTCACAGCCATAGCACAATCTAAAGTCATAGTTTCCTTAGAGGACGGTTCAGTCTGAAGTATTCGCCGAAAACTTGGGTGTTAATAACAGACCTGTAAAGCCTCCAATGGCTGTACAGAACAAGTACTGAAAACTAAAGCGAATTAACTCTTACAATTACGACATGAAACAATTCTTCTTTAGATTCATCGTTACGCAAGACATTTCATCCTTCCACACAAAAACCAGAAAATTCGCACATGGGTGACTTAATGCCTGAGTGCTTTTTGCTTTTCCAATTACTCCTGTTGCACTATGACACTTTGAAAGCTCGCAATATACAAAGTTCTGCCTGGCCAGACGTCCCTACAGTTTTCAGCGTCTCTGGTACAACTTACGTGTAACACAGTAGTGTGGCCCGTTCGATCACACTGCATACTGTATTGCCTAACATCTGATTAGATGAGGTGATTTGACGCTTAATCAAGTGAAGCGAACAAGATTTATGTTTAGCATCAACAAATTAGACTCACTGGTCTGAAGTCAATCAAGCAAAACGAATAGGTTTACGAAACAAAAGAACCTCTATAACAAACTTATTCTGAAGCTAGTATAAAATGATGGTTTCCTTGAAAGCACATGAGTTAAGCGAGTGCCAGACCAACCAAATTTTACGAGTACTTCAAATGTCATTCATTCCATATTCTGTCTCGCGACAGCTCCGTAACTTCTTGCAAAGCGAGTTCTCCAAAGAGTGCGATCTACGCTTCCTCTTTCAATTTCCAACAGCCTATCCTTTCCTTAAAGCCATCAAGTAGCTGATTACGTTTTCTTCCTCGTCTTCCCGTCAATTCTATATCTCCCTCTATCTTTCCTTCAATAATGTGTTTTATAAGGCAGTTCCTACGCAAGATGTGACCAATCCAGTTAGGCTTCCTTCTTTTTACTGTGTGTAGGATATGCCTTTTCTCACTGGTTCTATGTAATACTTCATGTTTCACACACGATCGGTCCAGCTGATCTTCTCCATCGTTCTCAAGCACCACAGTCCAAACTCTCCAGGTATTTCTGATCTACTTTCTAAAGTGTCCAAGTTTCAACACCGTATGAAGCTGCGTTCCGAATGCAGCACTTCACTAGTTTCTCACTTCAAAGTATCCCCAAGAAAATGCGATATATATTATGCGTGTAGAAAAGTAGTATGCTCAGCATCAAACATGATCTGCAAGCAAAGCTGCGTCTAAACTGTTCCTACTTTCACAAGTAACATAACAGCGGGCGAGTGAAGTGTAGAAGTTGAAATTGTAAACAGAAACTCCTGGCCACATCTGTCGGACATAATTATCTTGAATGACAACATAAATCTTAAGATGACGTCAGGGCGCGTGACATAGCGGTAGACGTAAGATGGGGGAGGGGAAGGGCAAATGACCAAGAGAAATACTACTCGAATACACTACAGCACAGACTCAGTCTCTAACAGAAATGAGTACCAGGGGTATCTCCTGGGGCGTGAAGGCGACCGGTGCCTAGGGCAACAAACCTTGCCACCTGCATCTGTCGATTGTCTAGAAACCCTGGGAGCCTAACCTTCTGGAATCCTAAGGGTCCGTTCAGGCCTTTATAGGGATTGCTGTACCTTTTACACTAGAGCATAGCAACGTAATACTACGCCCCAATAGGAAACTTCGTCAGGGACGAAAATACTTGTGCACGTTAAGGTCAGTGCCCCCACATATGTGGAGACAACAATATCTGTAACATCGAGTCCTTTAGTGGCGAAAAAAGAGTACGTCTTATCTGTTGTTTTAGTTTAACAATGGAATCCCGTCATCCGTGTTGAAAGAACAGAAATAACTCAAAAACCTAAGTCACCGGCCATGGGTCACACCATCAAGTGCCAAAAACCTGAATTAACTGTAGAAAAATGAATCAGACAGAAAAACAGCGAACAATAATCATCCTGACTGGTACTCAGGGGCCTTGCTATACACCTTACTGTGAACGGTGTACAAGAATGTAAAATTTTCAGGTGTACAAAAAAGATGCAGATTTCATATCCGAAACACGTACATGCCGTAGTGCACAAACTTAACATCTTTTATCCCAGAAGATCCCTTACAACTAAGTTCATGTCCTTTTGCTCTAAGTAGTGCAGTACTGTCATATAACAAATATGGCACGCTGTCTTTTCACACCGTGACTGGACACTCTACAAATAAAATACAGCGATACTTCGTCCAACGCGGGGGTTAGGGGGACTTATCACGACGTGCTGGGCAAAAGGGTGTGGCGCAACCGTCCCTTAGAAAGAAAAAAAAAGAAAGGAAAAAAAAAAGTTACGTGAATGCGGACAATTACGGACGCCCTGCCCAAATCGATTAAAATACACACATTTTTCGACATTACTCATCCTCACTTTAGAATTATGTACCACAAAATCTTAAAACAAATACGGTTATTCCACGTACTTGTAATTACTTTTAGCCACGTGCAGTCAAAACTGTGCTGTGCAAAACTGCATCTTTCCAGTTTACTACACACTATTAGCCATTAGCAGAATGTATGAATGTGATGTCTTCAGAATCGGTTACAGTTCAGTCATTTCAATAGCAGCTAACGAATTCTATTCCGCGTACATCGGAAATCCTCTGTTCAGATGCTACCCTTTACTTTGGCAACGTATTGTTAACTTCAGCACAGTCAGGAAGAGAAGCACGCCTGTGGGTTTCTTTAAGGTATCGTTAGGAGTCATGGCATGCTCATTTTCTGAACATCAAAACCATTTCTCCTCTTCGAATTAAGTCCCTATACTATGAAGGCAAATTAAAGAGAACAGGAAGAAAACGCCGATACAGTCCCGTTTCACTTTGCTACATATTAATTGGAATTCTGGTCGGAATGGTCTACTGCGTACCATTCTGTGAGTTGGAGACGATAATGACAATTAAACGGAAGTATTTACGCCAACTAATTTACGTTTCTTTCGTGTTTTAAATACAATCACTGGATCACATTTTCACCAACGAAATTCAAAGATACATACAAATATAAATGAATGGTTCGATTTTAAAGAGAAACAGAGCGGACGAAAGACATCGGAGACGCCATTTACTATAACCAGTACTCCAGTATCTCAGCATCTTAAAAACTATATTCTCATATCATCACGAATTAATATAACAATTTCAGGGAAGAGTATACGACTACTAGCCTCTAGGTTTATAAAGTTCATACAACAACAAATGCACTCTTTATTAGACTTGACAAAGCTTTAGAATTTATGTTAAAAATCACTCTGAGTTGCTCCTACATGTTTCGGACTACGACGATCATCAGGGAGCCTTCACTAGAGCCTAGCTAAAGTTATATTTAGGTTAAAATTCGGTTAAAAACTACGTCGTTATATGTTATGCGGTGGTGTGGCAGCGTGTCATGGGTGTGGTATGTGTACTGTTCGCGAGTCGCACTCAACACAGCGAACATTACACATACCATACCTTTATAGATATCAAAATGCACGGTACAACGGTAACAAAAATCCTTTACGTTTATTCATCTGTAAAGAAGCCAACGGGGCTTACGTACTTGGATTCCAGCAGCGTTAAAAAGGCAAATAGAATCCCGCCCCTTCGTAATCTACACACAATTATAAAGTCTCGCTCTCGTATCACCACAAACGTAATTGCATACACGTATGGTAAGAGAAACTGCCATTCCTCTCTCTGCAGATGTCTATGGTGTTCACTATACCACTAACTTCACTTGCTATTACTTGATATAAATTACAGCCATCAAGTACTGCCATTAACTTACTCACCACACAGTCATTACCTAGCGAATCACCGAACATTCTATGGGCTCACCGCTCTTCAAAATTTCACTGCCATTCTCAGCGGCGTGTCACATTCACCATTACAGTCCATATGACTTCTTTCTTTATTCTTGATTTATTCAATGACACTTCCGGTAGCTCGGACTACACAGTATCAAAGGACAGAAAGAATAGTGAACAGTAATTGGAAAGCATGTGGAAGGAAGCGGTCTTGGCCTCATGTAAGGTAATATCGCGGCACTGATATGAAGGGAACCTTAAATCAGGATAGCTGGTCTCCGAGCCGAGATTTGAACACGGGATCCCTAAAAACGTAAATAGGAGTGCAATCCATTGAAACACGATTTTGGGTCCCACGGCTCCCATGTTGATATCAGTGAAAGTAGGGAATTCAACACTAATATAGTGTGGTGGTTCTCAGTGTTGTGATATTCAGAAGAAGCTCCATGAATCAGTCGACTGTTGAAGGTTTCAGTACGGTCAAAGGAATAAACATGAATAAAACCACGTAAGTCTCACGTCCCTCGAAAAACTGGAGAGTAGATAAAAAAAAAGGAGGTAAAGCTTTTTGTCTTGATTTATTGGGTCGTTGGAAATATCTGGATTATAATGAATTGCACGTTTATGTGGATTAGGAAACAAGCTACAGTTAGCTGGTTTAACGCACTAGTCCCGAATTTGTATTTGATAACAGGCAAGGAAAGCGTACACAGAAGATTTGAAAAGCACAACGCCATACTTTTACTGCGGTTTTTAAATCACTAGTCAGTAAATTATGCAACAGAATAACTACGGTACTTGAGGAGACAGAACGGGTATCTTAAATTAATATTCACATCTAATTGATTCTGTCAACACAAAATGCTCGTTATAAACCGTCTACAGTGTATCATGACACTAAACGAGAACATTTCACTTCCACCAAGCATGTATGTCTGAACTGTAAAATCATTCTGTATCACTCAACTAAATGGAAAGTTTTGCTCTTGTATAAAATTTACGGAAAATTTCGTGCTAATGGACCACAAATTTCTAAGTACAGTAGAAAAGAAATACACTCTGATACTACTTTTCTTGATGCTAGGTTACGGCTATAAAGAACACTTTTAAGAACAAAGCAAGAAGATTGTGAATAGTGCTTACTGACAGACAAGTACACTGATTATGCGGGAATCGTGTTTAGTGTCAAACACACTGGTTATACGTAAATCAATAATATTCCATAATTTGGTTCACTCGCTATACACAGTCTCAAAAATTGGCGCAACAATAAAGACATCTATCTGGTAGAGAATGAAACGACACTGCCTCCTCCCATTCCTGGAATATTCGGGGAAAACGGACAGGGAATGTTTATTCCGTTACTTTTCGTCCGTACGCATATTAAACAACGTCGGAAGTGGTGACACGGTGGGATGATTACATCAAAAATTGTAACATTAATGCTCCAAATATCTGCCAGAGAACTTGTAATCTAAACCCTGAAGGCGACAAGCATAAAGTAACAAGTTACAGAAAACCACGTGCATAAGCGTCATACAAAGCAGCTCTAAGCCGGTAATCAAACAGAAACCGCGGTAAACTAAACAAGAAGTCATGTTACAATTCACCACTAAAAATAAGGTCAGGAAAGTATTCGTAAAATACACTTTCTCATTCAAAGTCTGTAATTTCCTAACGTCCTAGCAATTGTACTACAGTCTAGAGTTCGTCCATCCCTGTATGGGGTGAGAGGTGTCTATGAGCTACCATGCCGAAGGGGTTCGGACTTTCCAGGACCTATGGCATTTTTCCAAGCGGTAGATTTTCCCCAGGCAGAACTCAAAAAGCTTAACTAAGTTTCACAAGCTCGCACATCCTCCATATTCTTATTCCAAGCTGTAGGTCATTGAGAGGCACGACGTTGGCGTGGTATCAAATGGCAAAATGGTCATACCACTTTTAGTGGCAGTCGGTCAAACGTCAAAATGGATAGACAGACAGAATGGTAATCTCATGAGCTTTTTTTTGAAACAAAAATATGCTTAGTATCTCGACAATCTATGCAGCGCAGGTTTGCTACTGACTGACGACTGTGATGGAAACGTGTACATTCACCTTCAGAATTAGTGGAAAAGCGTCTGCCAAATCAAAGTCATGCATACATTTAATCGGGATTACCTTAGCAGTATACGTAAACAAAGGAAACAAACTAGGCGAAATTTTATAAAGTGCACAGAGTGCAACACAGCTCTGAGAAGTACTGATCTAGTCTAAGGCATTTCCACAAGGAACTCCCTCTTGTCCTTTTTCGCACTCTGCAGCCACATTTTAATAAGAACTCTACACAATTAATGGTACCAAAATCCATACTTCAGGCTAGAGTTTCATAAGGTAGCAAACCCGATGGGAAAGGGCTATTAAGCATGTTAAAAAATTCGTTAATACAAAGTCACATCTAAGTGCAGAGGGGGCACAGGCTTTAAAAACAGGGGCAGACATTAAAGGCTGCAAAACGTGAATGTTTAGAGAGAGAGAGACTGAAAAATACAGACTGTACGAAATAAGGCACAGAAAAATAATTTCAAGACTAGCTACTTATGAAACCTGCAATAAAAAAAAAGTAAATATTAATTAAAAAGACGTTATCACAGACAAAACATGTCGACATTTAACAAACCGAACTTGGCTTAAATAAATGCATGCAGCATAAGGTATAAAGACGACTTATTCGTAGACTATGAAAGAGATCAGCTGATAAATCGAATTTTGGATCAGAGATAGGACAAAATAATACTAATCCGTTACGAGCTGGTGGACACTATCGTCACCGTCACAGTAAGAAACATACCAATGGCCAGAAGACCTTACCATGTCTTATTTTTAAAAATTCGCCATTTATTTTCTTTTTCTATGTAACTCTCAGGCAAAATAAGATTTCGACAAATGAAAACGACAAAATTATAACAGTAATCTGTAAAAACTAAGAGTGTCGTCGCAAGTTGACGTATTTGCAGAAAGGTTGGCATTTCAATGATCTGCAACTGTCATCTCTTTTAAAGGCTTAAATTAACAATCACTACTTTTATCGAAAGTGTCGATATTATTGACGCTGTAATATACTATGGAGCGCATTTTCCTTGTGTAACGTTCCAACAACCACTTTCATAAAGCAAAAACATACCCTTAATACAAAGATAACAGAAGTATGTTCTAACACGAACAAAAAGGCATCGTTAACGGGAAAAACTAAAATAAAGAGACATCTGACGTTAAACACGTGGACCTGAAATAATCCAAAATAAAACAGGATGCAAAGTTTGGAAGCAACATAGGTGCGCGCAAGTACGTGAGGGGATGGGAAAGACGAGCGATAGCAAGGAAAATATTTAATTAAACCGTCTCGGATACCACAGAACGTCAGCAGCAGAAACTCTGAACCAGCGTACGGCAAATTCTTCGTATCAAATCTTTAATAAACAGACGGAGCAAAATGAAAATACGTACCTCGGGTACGGTGTAATCAATTTGCCGATATGATCAAAGGTTACGCCGGATCTACAAGCCGGGTTCAATTTCAGTGTCCAGCTGACCTTATCTACAAAAACATATCTCTCACAGGTTTCCTAGGCCATCCTTTCCCCTTGGTCTTTCATACAACAATCTCACTACCATTATACTACGTACACAATCAATATCTCGTGGAATTCATAAACCATGGGTAGTAAAGCAATCAGGTAATACTAAGAAATAGAAACCTTCTGCAGAAATTCACCTCAATGTGATGCAGCCCTAGCAGGCTATAGCAAATTACAGCCAATATAATTACTGCGAAAAGAACTTGACCACTGTCCAAACAAATCGAATTTATAACTCGACCAACTCTGACATAAGCACGTCCCATTTAGAGAGCTTAGATTACAACATAATAACGTTAATACCGAACAGGAATAGGACAAATTATGGTCAGTACCTTGCCTCCCCTGCGTGACACATTTTCAGGTTGCGTATCTGAGAGACGGCTTTCATATAAGACGAAACTCGTGAATTTGTTAAACAAGGTGCCGCAGGCAGCTAAAAGAGGGGCGGTTTCCAGGATTGGGTTTGTATGGATAACAGCTCCAGACCGTAAAACACAACTAGTTGTTATGGAACGTCACAAAGGCCCGTGGGACCTTATTAAAGACAGGAAGTCGTACTAAGTCTATTACTAAGCGGTGATTAGTGTAATATTTAAGGAGGATAAACGTCATTACGTTTTACACAAGGCTAGCCTTCAAGAGGAACCAGCGGACAAGTGAATCAATAATCCTACGTAACAGACGAAGGCTATTTGGATGCAAGCGTGGGGAAAGAAAGATTCCACTTACCCTAAAGGTAAACCGAGAGCACTTAGTGTAAGCATAACACTCAAAACATGCGGTTTCAAGTGGTCTACATAGACATAAAATTGCACACAACACACGAACTTTGTGTCTAAAAGCATGCAGTTGTTCATCACTTTGGACTTGGACCACACGTTTAAACTTATAATTAAAGTCTCCCGGGACGTGACGCCGTGTTGATTAGTAAAGAGTTACCGGCGCTTCGGAGAAGCTTGTTCATTCATAGTCCGCAAATGCTGAATGGGCCCACAACGGCACTTTGAAGTAGAGGTCTGTATACAGAAGTTACACGGGAGGTATCTCCGCTTGTCCCGGGTTGCTCAGTTACGCATACATTTTTTGCACACAAGACGCATACAGTTAATGAGCACGTTTGTAAGTAATGTCTGTTGACCAGCCTGTTTGATTACTCCCACATCTCTGTCTCCTCTACTAAATTATTCGACGAATTTGGCTGAAGTTCATAACTACGCTGAAGTTGTCACAACAGGCACCACCTCCCCTCTTCTGTCGTCTAACTCTAAAAATACGATTTTTTAGTTTTATATTTCAAAGGACGAACTTCATGCGAGACTGCGTGTTCGAACAGCACTGTTGATGCAGATTCTAGTCTTCTGGGACATGACACGGTGTCGAGTGGTACGTAATTACCAACTTTCCGGAATGGTTTGCAGCCTCTTTCGTCACGACGATAAAATTGAGGTTGAGATATGTGGGGCTAGTAGCACCCATGGGTTTTGTAATTGTGTAGAATGCCATGGTAGGAAACCTTGCTGAAAAGAGATTTGTTTGGAAGTAAATGCCTACATGTGCGGATAATATCAGAATGGCTCCGGTATGATCTGGTGCAAGTCCAGCAGAAGGGGGGCGAAGGGATACAGTTGCTCTAGGACGTGGATTCCCAATCGCAGGGTTGTGACCTAAATTTTAGTCGCTAGATCATTCTGATGGTCATGAGCTCCCAAAATTATCTTGCGAACATGACGGCTTATATGCCATGATGCGCCAGGTGTTGTTAGCGCCCGCACTCGGGTCGCAGGGTCATGTGACTGAATTTTTGGCACAAGAGCTTGAGAAACACTCTTCTAGGGCTTCGGTGCTAACAGATGTTTTATGCTTCTTCCTTGTAAGACAGCACTGACAACACTCTTTACAGATATAAACACGTCACTGACTTCGTGAAGGCTGATAATGAATTTTAAAACACCGAAACGATGGTTGTTAGGATCTTACAGAGAACAGAGAACTTTTAGTCCCATAATGCCTCCTAATCAAGGTATGACGTACCTACAAAGATGTTTCAGACAAAGCTTGCAGTTAAGTAGGATGGGGAACAGCAAAAAGAACAGCCATTCAGCTTCTGTCGATCTGCCACAACTATAAACTGCTGGGACAGTAAGCTAATAGAAGACGTCGTTTGTACAGTACAAGATATCTTGAAACAGCTATACATTCACGTTTTCTTTATACCGTCTCTTCTTGATACAGTTTTCTGTTTGGTCTTTTGAAGACAAGGATGTAAAAAGCCACCCTTTAATCCTAAAAGGGTTCAAGAACTGTCAAATCCTTGAAGCGAAAATTAAACACAAGAGAGAGAGACAGCAAGATAGCTGAGTGTAGAAACATGTGAAAAATGAAAGCAAAATGCCGTTACTTTCCTAAAAGTTCGGCGCGACTTGGGATTAGAATTTCCACTCGAACTGATAAAAAAAACTGCCGTGGAATCAAAAGAACTGTCATGTCCTTTTCGACTTCCGGCGTTCGACATTCACTTGCTTATATTGTACAGTCTATATGTAAATAAAGGCAACACTGTCATAACTTCAAAAATACACAGGCATATACACGTACCTGAGCCATCAAAGACTAGCTCTGACATTTAATTAAGTTACATTAAACTGAAAGCAACAAATAAAACGACATGAAATATCAACACTGCGATGACGCATTTTCTTACAAGACCTGTTATATATAAATTAGTCCTAACGAGATGACATAGGAAATACAGGTACTACATCAAAAAGATTGAAGCGGTATTTGTTGATCAAAATGAGAATGTAATTATATTTATGTGTTCTGTTGGAAACTACGCAAGGCCATATAGAGGGTATAGCCGTCCGTCAGCATGTTCAGTTTATAAAATTACTAGCAAGATTTCGATAAAAATTACGAATTATGGGAACTGCCCTGAAAATCATAGGCGAATATTTCGCTTCCATTTTGCCTCTTTCATGAAACTCGTGCTTAATTTTAAAAACGTTTCTATAAAACGGGTCGTCAAACCTCACACACGACGATGACAAACAGATCTCACAGAGATCGATACATTTTACACAACACGTGGTCTGATAACGTAAATATTTAACGACGTGCCCGACATCATTGCGTAGTGAAATCCACGGCGCGAATTAATGCGCAATAACAACTGAAATAAATGGAAGTTTACGTTAAAAGGTACGCGAAACCTCCAATACAAAAAAGCACACGAATAACAAGCTTACCTGTGAACTCAAAATTCTAACTGAAGCAGTAACTAGGACACTAGAATAGAAAAATAAATAAAAATAACCTATTTCGTAACTACGCAATTACGGTATGAACGGGGACAATAAATTCCGTTTAACTGCAAAACGTTCCCGCACATGTCTTGCGGAATATCAGCAGCAGCACAAGTAATGACAACGAGGCTAACATTAATCAACCTTTCACATCCAATGTAATAATACTTTTCAGAAACAATAAATTTTAACTGTCCCACCATTAGATTTACAATAGCAATGCATATACTTCAGGAGTAACCAGGTACGCAAAATCGTAAATAACATATTTCAACAGTAGAGTTCCGATTATTAGACCTGCGGTTATCCAACAATACGCTTTATCCGACATGGCCGTACGACGTGCTATATACAATTCTGTGCTGCGCGCGCATGCACAAAGTAAAACTCATATTTATTGGAGAGGCCAGAAATCCACGAACGTTCAAAACCCCAGCGTTCACTGTTCTACCACTTAGGTAGGTCGATGGATTCAGAATTTTTCGGAGATCAATTTTTCGAAGAATTTCCAAATTATCCAACATTATGGGTAATCCGACCACCTATCGGCCCCCTTAGGTCGGATAATTTAGACTCTACTGCAAGTAAATTTCAGATGAGAGAAGTTTTAATGTGGTGGTTCATAGTGCGCTGCAAGCTGTAACTGCAGAGAGAGAGAGAGAGAGAGAGTGGAAGAACGGGACGAAGCAGGGGCACAGAGCGTGTTTTAGACATGATTTCAATTGCACTCAATTTTCGTTAGACCTACTACAGCTCTCGGATACTTACGCAACTAGTACTTATAATTACGTATACTGTTTGCGATCCCGTCTTCCAAAATACCGGAACTGAACTGCAGTGTTCATCACCACGTACACTGCTCCTGAAATTACATGCAGCATGCAAAGTGTATACCGTTGTGTAATACATACAAAAATTGTGGTTCCGCGTGTTTTTGCTTCAGTAAATTCAATTATGCTTTTTTCTTGCTCTCATTTAATGCAGTGTTTGTGAACCCTGTATAAAACATACGCAGCAGAGCACGTCTAATCCAAAAATATTCTCCCATAATTCTTCTTCATGGAGTCAACCACATAATTAGCCTTCTATCCCATTTCGTTTGTCCGTTGACCGCAAACTGAACTCGCCGCGATCACAGCACCTTGCACACAGACGAAGAACAATACGCATGCCGAAAATCTCCAGCCCCATGACGTCCAGGAACATTCAAATTGTTATCTAAAGTTTTCACAGCGTTACCCTGTAATGTTGTGGAAACCTCAAATCAAACAACGTGATGTCGTAAAATTTCAATAAAAAATCATGAAGCCGATAAACACGTGAACAGCAAGGACCGCACACATCTTTCATCTCCAATAAATGACGTATTAAGAAGTGTACTGAACTGAACTGTTTCATGTAGGGTGCGAAGTCAGGCTTTTCTAAACAAGGAAATGCAACTTAATGCTACATAAGATTGAATTACTTCTTTGCTAGCCCGTACTTATCAACACATCAGATACAATGCGAGCAGAGTGACTTAGTTACTTGGACTGTGACCTGATTAGTCACGCAATTTGACACCGTACAACGTAATATTATAACCAACCATCGTCACAAATCTTCACATAATCGGAAAAGGCACCATCCTGAAATCGGGGAGGGACAGACGACAGCACTGTACACTATACACAAAACGTACGTGAAAGTTCATTCAGGGCACTTAACTTTTCAAACTCCAGCGTTACATTATGAAATTCTGCTTTTTACCACATAGTGTATTTAAGTGTTTCGTTCGATACGCACAACGAGTACCGCTTACTCCCCGGTTGGTATATTTATGGAAACACGATCTGGTCTCTGTGAGGCAGGCTTACGAACTTCAATTTTATATATAAATTAGAAGAACCTTATTCGGTCAGGCCGTGCCATGGCACATGCGGTTAGTCGCCTGCACCTGCCTCTTACAGCGGACGTCCGGGTTCGATCCTAGGCAGGTCCATGCGATATTTATCGTGGACACAGTGAAACGGGGACAGATTTTTCTCCGAGTACTTCGGTTTTCCCCTGTCAGTATTATTCCACCTGTGCCCCATACTCATTTTCATGTTATTCTTACCAGAAGGACAAACGGCCGAAGCCTGATAATCTTCCAAAAGCAATGCACTTTCGGAAATTTGTGATAACTTATTCAGCCTGATATCTTGATATAAAGATGTGGAAAGGACGCCAGGCAGCTCGGGCGACTCAATTTTGTATGGTGGCGCCTAATACTTGTTGGTCCTCAGTTTCGAACCTGCTCCCTGTCACATTTCTGGCGACAAGAATTTTGGGTGGCTTGGGAAGTTTTGGAAAATTCGAGCACTCCGCTGATGGGGCGTGGGCCAAATTTAATATTCTGTATCGGTGTCAGTCTTCAAAGTGTCAGAAGCCCAGAGAGGTATACAGCACTGACCACTACTACATCACCTGTAAGCCGAAAAAGGACACCCACTACAGCTCTTGCAGTACACAGTGCTAAGAATGCACTGTATAAACCCAGAAGGAATAATAGAAGCCGGCCTAAGCTAAAATAATAACGTTCGTACATCGTATTCATAACGTGCTTGGTTCGAATCTCGGCCGAGACACCGACTATTTAACTCAGACTTTTCGCAGATTTCCTCAATCCCACTACCCAAAAACTGCACGAGTTCTTCAATTTATGCCTCTAAGGCTTCCTTCCGCATCATTTTCAATTCATAATTCACTAATTATCCGACTGTATGACACTATATAGCTTGAGGTACTGAGAGCGTCGTTAAATAAATCACCTATAAATAAACGGGATGCCGAAGAAAATTACATAATGATGAGCTTTACGACCTCTACTTTTCAGCAAACATTATTATCCTTACAAACTCAAGAATATGAGATGGATAGGGCGTGTAGAATACAAGGCAGAGACGAAAAATCATACATACGCTAGTCATAAAACGTGAAGGGAAGAAACCACGTGTAGACGAGCATGATGTAGATGGCAATGGCATGATTAAAACAAACACTAAACGAACAATGTGTGAACATACAGAATGGCTTCATCTGACCCATGAGGAGATCCAGAGATGGTGACCCACTGGAATCCACAGAATGCGAGAAATTCCTCGACAACTTCGGTGTCCATTAGTGCCTATTCTGAAGAATGTCTGTGCTCAATACAACTGATCAAGCAATTCCTCATCAGCAACTGAGCCCGGCAAAGTCGACTGCTCAGTATCCCGGCAAAAACTGTGCTTAATGAAGTTGACTAGACAACGTTACAGCTGGAACTTCGCTTTACGCATGTTACATTTAGTGCTATAATCACTATAAGATAAAAAAAAAGTATTTTAACTTACAATAACCACCAATTTGTAACAGTCGGTGTCGCATTCACATTGCGGGTGCTTTGAATGATACGACAGATGGGGTAAACTGACGAGTGAAGAGCAACTGAAGTGTATCAAGAGTGTAAACAGGGAATCTGTCAGTGTCACCCCAGGAACATACGAATGTGTGTATAATTATTAATCTATCCGAAATGAAACAGCAACGAGCCACTGCATAGTATATGACGGTATCGCCACAGCTCAATAACCCCCCAACAAGGTCGTACTGTGGTCAAGTACGTTCAATGACTGTTGAGTTACGCAGATCCGGTCACCCTGCATTACTGTTGAAAAAGACATCGCTTTCCTCTTTTGTTCAGCCACACAATCGACCGGTCAAACATAAAAAAGAGAACGAAATAGTAGTGAATGCGGAAATCAAACCCCATTGCCAACCTACAGACTTGCTACATACCGTTTATCACAACGTCCTTCATTGCGTGGTTGACTGTAATGAATCAGCATCTCGTACCCCGTCTTACACTGGAAATCGGTTCTGCTAATAGTCGAATTCCTTACAGAAAAAAGAAACTAGAAAAACATAAAAGGTACTAGACCTAACATGAGCTGGAGAAAAGTTTTACCATTGAGCTTCATAATTTGTACTCATCAAATATTACAACGATCAAATCGAGGAGGACGAGATGGGATGAGAATGTAAACATCAAGGAACTTTTCACATCGACGCTTTATCGATAAAGTTGTGACACGAAAGAAGCGTATCACGCGTCTTCAGAAACCTCCACCCAACCAAAAAAAAAAAAAAAAAAAAAAAAAAAAATAAGAAAAATAATAAAAAAAATGAAAATAAAAAAAAAAAAAAAAAAAAAGCTATAGAAAAAAATAAGAACAAATATAAATGAAGGTAAGTTTATCGAAAGACGAGTTGAGATTTATGCACTAAGGTTATAAGTTAG
>Ga0123355_10005118_pt1 | contig 19122 bp, 10 predicted proteins | sample TergutEmb28metaG_3_FD_89872 | JGI IMG/M metagenome (GOLD analysis project Ga0123355, IMG submission 89872) | Embiratermes neotenicus P1 segment gut microbial communities from Petit-Saut dam, French Guiana - Emb289 P1 | ecosystem: Host-associated > Arthropoda: Insects > Digestive system > Gut ... | reverse complement strand
GGGTGGTGGTTTATGCGGGATTGGGTAGTCTTGACATCTTCTTATCCTTCCTCTTATTCTCCTTATTCTTCGGAACTTTTTGTTCTTGACGGGGGTTGGTCTGCCTCCAGGGTTTTGCTATGTGTGCGTGTGCGTAGGCTTGGCACATTTGGTTTTCTTCTATGACACCCTTTGCTCAAAGAAATGATATTGTTCATAATGCAAATAAACAGATCAGCTCCAAATTAAACAAACCACAGTTCTCTGGAGAAATTCAGTTTCAATATTGGTACGGTATTTAGCAAATTCAAATATTCAAATAATACATAGACACCTCAGAATACTCAAAACCCCTGCATTCGTCCATGCAGGGGTTTTGAGTATTCTGAGGTGTCTGTGTATTATTTGAATTTGCAAAATACCATATCAATATTGAAATTGAATTTCTTCAGAGAACTGTGGTTTGTTTAATTTGGAGCTGATCTGTTTATTTGCATTATGAAGAATATAATTTCTTTGAGCAACGGGTGTCAGAAGAAAACCAAATGTGCCAAGCCTATGCACACGCACACATAGCAAAATCCTGGAGGCAGACCAACCCCCGTCGAGAACAAAAAGTTCCGAAGAATAAGGGGAAGGATAAGAAGATGTCAAGACTACCCAATCCCGCATAAACCACCACCCTCCAACACAGGGCATATAAGATACCACACCTGCAATCTAACCTTGCACCTACCCAACTGGAAAGATCCACACCCAGCTTCCTACAATTTATTGACCCAATAGACATCCCACCAATTTAGCTTAACAAAAGCACGTAGAATGATGATGAGATCTCAACATCACCATGTGGTTTAGGCATATTATATAAAACTCTTTTAGCAAGAAAGTTGTCAAACCTGAAGATGGCCGCTATAGGCTGAAACATGTAGTTTTTTCTATTGCTAATAAACGCCATATACTTATAGTTGTGTTTTTGACTGAATTCACTTCACGATGTAGTTTAAACACACAATGGGGATGGCACACCTCAGAATTGTGTACAAAGCATTTGAAATGATCTAAAGTGTGACTGTCTGAACTGAATACATTTTTTCGCTGAAGAAACTTCATAATTTTTTTTATAAATTAAGGTAACCAATTTGTGAAGGTACATGATTTTTGCATACGAGGAGTTACGAACAACGATCAGTCAGATTCTTAGTCTTCATGTTTGAAGAAGCTATACGGACAGAAGGAATGAGGTGATTCAGAATTCAACCATGCATCAACTTTCATATGACTAAGCCCATGCTGTAGCTTATCTGTGTATTCAAGGGTGTAATTTCCCTCTGACATATTTTGATCCTTCCATGGGCCATCACCAGTTGAGAAAGAAATTTGAGTTTTTCGGAGAAAATATTAATAGAAAGAATGATTTAATTAAAAAATTATACATATTCTGAAATTCTTGTAACATTCTTTTTAAATTGGTTTTATATATACATAGGTTTTTTTTTTTACTGACAAGCCACTAAGTAATACATATAATGTTAAATTTTTAATAAGGAGAAAATGAAGTTCTCATTAAGTTTTTGTATCAGGCAGTGCTCTAATGTCTTGAATATTGCTTGTCAGAGGAAGTTGTATGAAGGCTTTCCAGTCTTTGGTTCATGAACTGGCTGTCAATAAAAACATATAGAGATGTCTCACTCCAGCAGTTTGGTTTAATGTCAGGTATGGATCATGTAGTTTGAGTCGGGATAGTGTAGTCAGTGCAGTGAATAGGCAGACTGTGCGCTGGGTGATCTAATTTTCATTCCTTGGCCGAGACAAGAGATTTTCATCATCAGGAGCCTTGTACAGTGCTTGGCTAAAAATTACAAGAATGATTCTATCGTGTCCATTGACGTGGACAAGGTCGCTGTTGTGGCAGCATATTCTGACCCGTTTTGTGTGTGTGTGTGTGTGTAGTTCATTGTATATGAAGTGAACTACACACACATACACAACGGGTCAGAATATGATGCCATAACACCAACCTTGTCCATGTCGATGACACGATGGAATCAATCATTCTTGTAATTTGTAACCAAGCACTGTACAAGGATCCTGATGATGGCTCCTCTGTGATCCGAAACACGTTGTAGCACTTTGAAATATTTTATTATTTTAATTCTACCTACATATTATATATTGTGCATTAGTTGGATATTAAAGTGTTTAACCCTTTACCTGCTAATGTGGAGAATATGGTGAGCTCCGAATAATGCTAGCAAAGGGCAGATGGGATTTAACTCGGCATTTAAAGGGTTAATTATCATTGATGCACGGTGAAAACCTGCAGATTGTAAAAATCTTGATTATGAAATTAATATTTCCAAACATCTTCCTAATCTGTATCAATTGAAGTATTACATGTAGACTGAACAAAACTGATGTTTCATGTATTACGCAGAGCATTGTTGCAGGAGAGCAGATTCTTGATGTGGAAAGAGACAGATTGGTTTCTTGATTCACTAAACACATTGCCTCATGTAGCTTACCTTCAGATATCAAGATATAACAAACTGGGCTACAGAAAGACTATTGATAATATTCTGAGTTAAATATTTGTTGGATCTCCAGATATGTATCAAAAATGTTAAAGGTGTATCCATTTTACAAATTGTAAGGCTTTAACACAGCTATGTATGTGAGGACAATGGCTATGAGAGTTGATACTGGCCACTCACCACATGGGTTTTATATAATAGTCATACAATAATTTGGAATGGGCTTAAAATGTCTTTGCTGCCTTGTGGATGTGATGTGTGTTATCATTTCGTAACTTTGCATTGGGCGAATTCCCTCCCTTTTGAGTGGCTGGGTTTACATGCGCATGAATTTTGAGTCTAACAAAGGAATTGCACTCATATAGTAGTTACTAGCATTAATACAGTTGCACGATAATAATTTGACAGCTGCTGTAAAACTTCTGACACATATAAGGATATTGATTTGAAGAGGAATGAGGCCATCTAAAATTGAATCATTTGCATAAATGGGGTTTTGAAACTTGACATTGCAGTATTATTTTGCAGATTATGGAGGCCAATGCTTAATGCATCTACAAAGTAATTTAAAACATTTAACCTTTTGACGCCTAACAACGACTATAGTGGTCGTACCGCATCGCTAACCTCTAAACGTTGCATTTTATACATTTGTTCAACAAATATAGGTACTGAATATCTTAAACACGGTATATACTCTCCGTTTTTTCCTCTTCAAAATGCAGTTTGTTTCATAAATGTAACCTATTTGGTTCCTGTATTATTCACGTTTTATATACAGGATGTGCTAAAATTAAAAAAAATAATTCCGGCGCCAAAAGGTTAAAGGCAGTGTGCATGTAATCAGAGCCAGATTAACACAAAATTTAATATTTCCCCAACTGTTGTTGGTCCTGATTCAGTGTGATAATCAAGATGACCGTACATCTGTTACGAATGGTATCCAGTTTGTTTCAAGAAGTAGGCTGTTATTGTATGTTTTTACATGCAAGAAATGCTAGTCAGGGGACTATACTGATACAACAAGAAACAGTCTTATTGTTTAATTGAAGTTGAGTGCTGTGGCATGGATTCTAAGTGTCTGTGGTGAAGTGCATTGTATGTAGCTTACCGTCCTTGCCATCAGAACGTGCCAAGGTTTGCACTTCTCCAGTCTCGTGTCCATCCCCCAAAGTCCGATTTCCTTTTGGGATACAGATACATTGTCACATAAAGACTTGCGAGCTTATTTAAAAGTAACCACCAGCACTGTATATGTGTGTGTGTGTGTGTGTGTGAGAGAGAGAGAGAGAATTTCTTTATCTTGATGCCATCAGTATATGTATTTGAGAGATCAGTGTCCCTCCCAGCACACCAGTATGCTTGCAGAGCTTGGACCATTAGTGTCGATGGACTAATTTTACATTTTTGTTGTGAAATTGAGGCCAACAGTAATTTTTTTTAAAAATAAATCAAGGAATATAAATTTCTATCCAGCAACTAGATATCTGAAAGTTAAATGTTTTGTATTGCTTAATAGGTTACCAGCTTTTAACTGTTATGTGGATGCTTTAATTTTATTGATAATAGAACCACTCTTATTTCATTACTGTATCTTAATTTACCATTACTGTGAAATGTTCATAATGCTGGTTTAATTTTTTTTTTTTAAAAGCTGTGTAACCAGCTGTGTGAAACAATGGTATGGACATGAAATTCAAGACAAGACCTGGTCTGTCGGATGCCATGGTCCAAGTACCTTAACCCTGTTTCCACCTTAAACAATGCTATAAGAAGTAATTTTATGGAACAGCCCATAACTTTTTCTTATATATTATATATATATATGGCAGCACATTTTATACACAAGTAGAGGAGTTTAAAGGAAAATGAAAATAAAAAATAAATTGTGCCTAGTTGTGGTTTCAAATATTGTAGTGAGGCCACATACTTGAATGGATGGTCCGTAGAAAAAGAAAAGATTAAAAATAATCACTGGATACTTTCTAAAATATCATAGTAATGAAGTTGATGGATAAAATATAAATAAAAAAGTTTTTAATGCTACTAGTATGTGATTTTTTTCTGCCCAACAAAGTTTAACTTGTGTACAGTACCACATCATTCAGGTAAGACTCAAGAAGAAAGTGGAAATGAACAAAAGTAGTGATCGTTGATGGGATGGTAATTATCTGTTTCTCATTCCTTTTAATTGAGCAAGTCTGGACTTGATACATCACCATCATTATTTATCACTTTAATTACAATTACATACCTGAAACAAACCATGTTTCTAGGGTATATAGTGTTGCAGCTATTCTGTGGTTGCAATTTATGGTACAATTTATGTACATGTAATACAATTTCTCACGATAAACATTTTGTACTTTTATATTAGTACTTTGCAAAGTGTGTGTGCACAGTGCCCAATGTGACTCTTTTCTGTAGGTCCATGATGTCATGCTTTCCAGGTATATTGTTTAGATATTTTCTGAATGATTTTGAGGTTGTTCCAGTTGTGCCCTATATTACTGGTATCACTTTTGTTTTTACCTTGCACTTACTATCATCCTTATAATGGTGTTTATGACGCTCAATGTCATTCTTTACCTAAGGGCATAAATGAATAGCTACCCACACTTTCTGTATTTCTTGAATGATGTGGGTGAAATTTGATACAGGAAACCTCCACATAGTGCCTTTGAGTAGCGATAAGTTGTGCAGTGAAAGCCATACTTTACTTAAGGGCATCAGTGAAAATTTACCCATGTTTACACATTTCATCTCATTTGTAAAAAATCAGGTAACTTATGTGATAGTTCAACAAATTTATTACATGTGAGTTTTGTGAAAATACTTGTGAAATCTGTACTTTTACACAGGGCATGAATGAATTTATTTCTATACTTCCCGCACTTATTGCGCAATTTGGGTTAAATTCAGTATAAGAGATCTGCACACGTTGCTGTTGACCATTTGTAAGTTGTATGAAAATTGGCACAGACAATTCCACACTTTGCTTACTAGTGTAAATGAAATATGTATTTGTGCTTGTACCATCATGAAACTGTTTAACATTTTAAAAGTAACAAGTGCTGTCTACTACATCATGGCATACAGCATTTTCAATCTTGTTATTCCTGTAGAACAAAGACATGCTTCTGCTAGGAGTGCAACTTCTCTGTTAAGTTAAATGTTATGTAAAGGGAAGTCTTGGTAAGTAATAATTCCCTTATTTTGAGAGTATGATGAGCTTCATAAAAACAGTTTAATTAACATATTTATATCCGATTACCTGCTTACAGACGTATGCTGTTTAGAAAGAAATCAAAGTGCAGGAAACAAATTTGAAAGGAAGTGCACTGCAAACTAGGTTTAGCAGTTTATTAAACATCCTCTCAATAATGACAGATGCTCCATGACCTCTGTCTTCACCATGTGTCCTCTGTGATCCATCAACACTACAGTAAATGTTCCATTTTTCCTGTAATTTTCTTGTCACATATGCATGTAAATGTAACGGGCATTTATAATTCACATTATTTCTTTAGGAATATCCTTTAAAATATGTACTGAGACATACAAGGTATGCTGTATATGCCATGGCAAAATGCTGTCTAATTTTTGTTATAGTGATGGTAAAGTTCAACCTAGTACAGGCCATGAAGTATCAGAAGGTGAGTAAAGGTATAGCTCTACTCTTTTTTAACCTCCATGATAGGAGGTCAATGCCACACCCTGGCCACTTAACCCCTGGGGAAAGAGATCCCATACCTGTTGTACAGGAGGCTTTTTTTGTTGCAGTCGCAATGAAAAGTCAGAGAAAGGCACCTATTATTTCAGCCATATCATTTGAGTTTCTTCTTGTGACATCTTGAAAACTACCAAGTGAATTTTCACGAAACTTCATAATAGGGAACTCTAAAAATTCCAGTGTTGATTAAAATCAGGTAATGAAGACCTACAGGCATTTTTGCATAACAATATATTACAATGAAGAGGTAATATGCAATACTGTTGAAAAACAGGCACCCAACCTATTTCAGATGACCTACACAAGATTCAAATCTGAGATTTTTGCAGCTAATGACATGAAGAGATGTCTGGCTGCAAAAATTACACCAACAATTAATGAACTTCAAGGCTAATGGTAAATGTGTAAGGTAAAGCTCGAGAAGCCACCTTGAAATTCTAGGTGCCAGAAGGGTGACATGAAGCAAATACCATACAAAGGACCCATAAAAATTAGTTACCAGTATACAAATTTTGACACTCTTTATTCTGTGCATCTTAACTAAATCATTCATCATAACACCAACCAATGCACCTTTGACACATAAAATTAGTCTTACATTGCCCTAGATATTTTGGCATCATTTACACCATATTTACAGAGCTTTACACCAAAATTTTTAGAGCTTACTAAAATATACAAAAGTAATTCATAATATATTACAGCATTAATGCGGCTAGTGTCAACATATAGGTTTCTTAATTTGTGAATGAGATGGTACAGACACGTATATCAATGTCTATACTATCTTAATCACAAATTAATGCATGAATGCTATACAGTGAAGTACTGTTGTAATCTATTATATTTTAGTGAGTTTTAAGAATTTTTGCATAAAACCCCTTGAAGATTTCGTGACACCAAAACATAGTTCAGCAATATAAGACTATATTTTTATGTGTCAAGAGTGCATTCTTTGGTGTTAGGAATGAACAACTGTACAAAAGCTTGTTGACTTGGCAAGGGATTTGTGCACCCCTGATGTAAAGCTGTTCTCCTGTATAAGCAATAGGTTATTAACACATGTGGAAGCAGAAGTACTGTTACAGTCATTCTTTCTACTCATTTTGAAGTTGGTCCCTAATTGTGGCTGATGATGACATACATACATGTCACAGATTTACACCTACATGTGTTGATGTGCTTCTGATTTATTATGTGCATCTGGCCTGAACACATTTTTTGGAAATCCTTGGCAGTGAAAGCTATAATGCTCATGTTTAAGCACCACTCCAGTGAGAAATGAAGGCAAAGTTGGAATACACTGTAGCCAAACCTTTTTGGTATATTTGTTAATTTGGTACAGCGATTGCTGGCCACCGTCATCCATTATAAATGTAAACTACCAACATACAGTCAAGAACCACTGGTGACAGGTAGGAGGGCTTACCTACAGAGAAATTTAAATGAGAAAACGGTTAGCAGCAGACAATGGAATTGGGTGACGTTGTGTAGGCAAGCGGTACAAGTGAGGTGGTGTAGTGTGGGGTCAATAAAAAAAAAAAAAACTATTTCTGAAGAAGCGATGGTTGTTTTCTTTTCTGTTGTGAGAATATGATTTTATTTTATTAAATGAACAAGATTTTACACCACAAATACAAATAAATAAACAAACAAATAGTGAAGACTATGTGTGGATTTGATGAACCATCCTCGTATCCCATAAGAAGTTTCACCTACTGCACGAAGTAAGCCAGGGCAAACAAGATACAAAGGGTGATCGTGTACAACGCATTTCATATCATGGTTATAGATGCCCATAATTTTTTAAGACAGTAAATTTTTCTTGGGGATGAAGTCTTTTACTGAACATATTAAGTTGTGTGTCCAAGAAACCAAGAAAACAAGGAGTGAATAACACTGAATGGGACATACCAGCTTCAGATGACATTAATTCAGCAGGTAAAAGAATAAACACTATAAAGGAAAATAGTAAAATTTCATTTTTTATTTGTGTGGCAACTGGCTAAGACGTTAATGCTAAGAATACCACATACATACTCATGTCATTACGACAAGCTCAAAACCTAAATATAGTTAATATATGTTATATAATTTTTTTTATCGTTGCACCATGCATTTTGAAACCTACGTAGTTCACTCACCAACAAATTAAAGACCGAAACATGCAGGAGCGATATTATTGTGTATTTTAATGTAAATTTAAAACTTTTAACCACGTTAATAGAGCATTTGTTGGTGAGTGAACTGCGTACATGTTATATAGTTGCACGACAACCATGTGCCAGGTACAGTAATATAACCAGTAAGAGAACCACCAAGAGTACACGTTAAAAAATAAGATGGGGGCAAACCGATCATGTAGGAGGAAAAAATCTAATAAATTTGGTTTGTCCTAAGCTTATTCTGTGTATTGTTGTGGGTCCTTTATTGGGCTAATAGATCCTGTGAAAATAAGGCACATGTCAAATATGAACATTTAGGGATGACAATTACCAAAATTACATTCCTAAGGAAATCAGGAGTATACTACATTCAAGGAATGGTTGTTTCAGTGTGGTTCAGAATCTTCCCATCTGCTATCTTCAAAAGCAAAGACTTAAATATACAGAACTGTAATTCTGCACCTAATTTCTTATGGACATGCAACTTGGTCTCGCACACTGTGGGAAGAACACAGGCTGACTGTATCAAGAAAAGGATGCTTAAGATAAATCTGTACCTAAGATGAAAGGAGTAACAGGAGGCTGGAGCAAACTGCATAATGAGGAGCTTAATAATTTGCACTTCCTTACAAATGTTATTAGGGCGATCAAAAAAGAAATATAAGATGAGTGAAACATGTCACACATGGGAAAGAAAAGGAATGCATACAGGGTTTTGGTGGGAAAACCTGCATAAAACAGGCTGCTTGGAAGAACTAAACACAGATAGGAGGATAATAATAAAACACATCCTAAAAAGTAGAATGGGAAAATGCAAACTGGATTCACCTGGCTCCAGATATGGGCTCTCGTGAACACAGGTGACTCATATTTAACACTTTTAATTATGCACAATTACTATAATGTACTTCCTTTTCAGTTTACACCACACTACTATTTTAGTATTCCATTCTATGTGAAATACACATACTTTTCAAAACTAGTTCTTCAGTTCTTCAGTTTTGGCACTTTCTGCATGCAACATGGCCTGAACCTTATAGAAGGATTTTATTTCACAGTGGGTAAGCCACATGGCTACAAAGGCTTGAACAATACCAACTGAAATGAGGGTATATCTGGTACGCTTCATTAATTTTCTCCACAAAGTAAACACTCCTTTGGGATCATCTGTAATTAGTGGAATTTTGTACGAGTTGTAATATGATGCAAGCTGAAAGAAAGAAGAAAGAAAGTAAGCAAGAATGTGTCAGTAGCTGTGATATCTTCAGGTACTTGGAGTTACAATCTCATATATATCCCTTCACCTTCTCTAAGATTCTTACAAATCTTATTTAGATGGGAACTGAGTCTGCTTAGATGGAACAATGGCCCACTGTAAGGCTTCTTCTCTCACAGGAAAAAGTACAGAAATGTGATCAATGTACACTTGAACTGGTAATTTTAGTGTGCTCAGTGGGAGGTGGGAGGCAATTCTAACATTAAATTTGAATTAACAATCAATTATTGGATCCAGAAGTACATTTGTCTACAAAATGTTTGCAATAAATTTCACAATGAGCAACTCACAATTTAATCAAAATCCATTTGGTTTGTATACTGATAATTTTTTTGGCCCTGTCTCCCTGCATGTCCCTATCACACTCTTGCAACTGGATTACTGGAATGCAACTACAGCTTTCAATGTGGTACCATGAATCATTTCCCTTCTCAAAGTAATTAATCTATGGGCTAAGCATATATCTCCAGCATGCAACTGGAATGTTATAAAATTTGTTATACATACACATATAAAAACAAACACATCAGCAATATTTGTATCACTATTATTTTGAAGATATAATTTAAGATTAAACTGGCACACACATTTAATTCCCATTCACATTCTAACACAATGTGAAATTATCAAAAGGGTTCATGAACTATAGTTTAAAAAATGCCCTCCAAGTGGTTTGGGGCCACTGTTACAACCAGGAGGTACACAGTTTGCTCTCTGCTGAGGTTGAAAGGGTCTGTGTTGTTCTCCACAATCCCCCTGACAAAGTATCTTCAAACACTGCATGGCAAAATCCCCATCCATCTGTCCTTTTTTGTGATTCTTATCAACTTACCATCTCTAATCTGATAGTGTCTGCACTAAAGACAAAATCATTCAATAAACCATAAATAAAATAGCTAGTAGTTGATTTTGGCAATGTATAAAATATTATACAATACAAAAATAAACATATTTTATTTCACTGACACCACAGATTCATTCTAGAGAGCCATACAAGATGGTAAAATGGATTAATGTAGACAAGATGGTAGCAGTAACTAAATGGTGGCTGTAGGACACCTGAATGCAATACTGCAATAACACAAAATGAAAAATATGAATACATGCCAGGCGTGTAATGACTCACGCTTTATGTACAAAACTACTCACCGCAAAGCCCACTAGTGGACTTAACAAAGCTGGATATATTACAGAGCAGCCAACTTGAATAGCTGATGCACGTAACTCAACACACAGTGGACAGACATTCTGCAGCATAATATTTGTGGTCACTACCTGCAACAACAGCTATATCTAACAATCTGAACATTACATATGCTAAAACCAAAGTTGGGACAGTGTAGCCGGTATAGACTACAGACTGCATGGTCTGGGGATCAAATGCCAATAGGGGTAAGAGATTTTTCTCTTCTTCAAAACATCTAGACTGGCTCTGGGGCCTACCCAGCTGCATATTCAATGCAAACCAGGGTCCTTTCCCAGACATAAAGGGACTGGGGTATGATGTTGAGCACCCATGTCCATCTAACACCAAGGCTAAGAATGAGTGGATCTACACCTCTCCTCACACTACATGCATTCATAGTGTGAACAGGGACAACATTAACTTTCACATACAATGAATAAAAATAGATCTGTCTTTAATGGACACCTGTCCCTGTGTCCAGACCAAAACAAAATGAAAATATGGTAGCAGTAAAATTTTCTTTTATTAAAGATATAATAAAAATTTATTACATCAGAAATGAGCCCTGATAATACTACTGCAGAACTACTATGTACTGTCAGAACTGAAGAGGGAAGTTTCTTAGAACTGAAGATAATAAAGTATTATTTACCTTTGTCCATAAGTCACAATAGATTGGACAGACTGGCATTGTTATCAACTACTAAGAAACTATGAACCCTTATTGCCCAGTCATTAAATGCAGCTGATGAAGTCAGCAGTTACCTTCATTTGTCAATGTCTATGCCTGCACCTGTGTGGGACAGTGTTTTGCCTTTTGTCTGTGAAGAATTACATGGGATATGGGAATCCTGTCCAGCTGATAAAAGGTTAAAAGCAGCTACTGTGACAAATGTTATAAAAAGTTTTGCATATAAAATATTGTAGAATGAAGTGTGTAACCAAGAGGCAGAACATGGTACCTATGCATTCTGTCATCTTTTAGGAAAGTATGAACTAGAAAAATTCTGAATAAACTGCTACACTTAGTATTTTACCAACATATTCCACAAAATTCCCAGGTAATCTTTAGAAAGTTAAGACTTCCTTAGGACAAACCTTACAACTTCTTACTCTAAATCTGACACAGGAGAGAGATTGTGAAATGGACCACTCTGCAGGATAGTGCAGTGAGAGGCCTCTTGTTGTGACAGTAATGAACCTTTGGGTTCCATTACAACAAGGATTTTTTTTTAGCAAATGGGTAGCACAAATACTAGTCAGTACCTCACATAGGAAGGAAAATAAGACAGTTAACTCAGTTTTGTAAGCATAGTATAAACTAACAAAGAGCATTGCAGCAAATATACTATACCTGATGATGAAATAATGCTGACATAATTGAAGGAAGTACTACAAGAGGTAGGTAACTGGACACCCTACCATAAGAATGCAGTCTTAATCTATTTCTGAAGTAGCTGTTAATGTACAAGCCTGACAATGCACTGCAGGCACCCAGAATTCCAAAACCATAACGAAAAGGCCACCTATAAAAAAAACTCTCAGTGAACATACCACAATAATATATTACACACACTCATATCCATGTATTTATGACAGATAAAAAACCTAATCGCACTTCAGTTTCCACATCATTTTGGGTTCATTTTATTTGCTTAATTTTCTTCTGTTCTACAAACAGAAGTTTAAACGATGCACACATCAACAAATTATTGATATATGCACAATTTTAACTTTATGCAATTCTCTCTACAACTGCTTCAAGCTCCTTGGCAATGGACCAAGACGGTTGTAATAAGTGGGAGACAAATAATATGGAAGAATAATCAGGGTGGTCCTACCTAAATTAAGTGTAGTATGTTGGTTTCAACCTCTATGTATGTACTGCATCCTCCTTTTCTGAAATTTATGGAATGTTCATGCTTCCCTTGTCCTACCTGACCCTGTTATTTACTGCAGTACTTGGAAAAGGATAAGAGTGAAGAAAAGGAGGTCTAAAAAAAAAAAAAAATCAAGTGAGTTCCTTTTTGGTATACTATTTGATGAATGAACAAAGGTTTGGCCAGGCATCTGTTAGGGTGCTTCTTCCCTTCCTTTACCAAGTCCAAAAAGGGGTAGTGACATAGGTCCAAAGCAGTTATAATCCAATTAAAAAAACACTGGATTGCACAAGTGATGGATAGTGCTTATCATTATTTGCAAGAGTTACATCTAACAGGGTCCCCAAAACAATTACAAGTATCAAGCTGGAAGAAAAAATGCTTATTTGTTCTGTTTAGAAAGCTCTATAAAGATATTAGGTCTGCACAATAATTACCAGAAACAGTCCGAACAGGCTTGGGATGAGAAAGAATACTGATACATGTGACATATGAAATATTTTTGTTCGTTAACCATCAAGGTTAAGAGTGTTGAATGCTATACCTTCACTCCACCATATGCTTTCATGTTGTGCAGAGGGAAAAATTTACGTTGTGTTTCTTATTGTTAGAGCACTATGAGTGCAAAGTCTCCATATTAAATGAACATCATGTTAGGTTTCAGTACAAAGTACATCTTGTAACAATACTAGCAAGTAGCATATACTTGGTTTTAATGCCTACTGCATCAGATTCTGAGAAGGAACTATATTTACTTTCTTACTCCATGGTGCAGAGTCCTTCTTGAGAAGCTAACTGGTTTGCAGCTAGTCAAGAAATTCCCCGCATTTCACGAAACCCGAAAGTTCATTACCGCACTCACAAGTGTCTGCCACCTGTCTCTATCCTGGGCCAGCCCTACCCAGTCCATATACCCAAATCCCACCTCCTGGAGATCCATTCTAATACTATCCACCCATCTAAGCCTAGGTCTCCCCAGTGGTCTCCTTCCCTCCGGCTTCCCGACCAAGACCCTATACACCCCCCTCTCCTCACCCATACGTGCCACATGCCCAGCCCATCTCATTCTTCTCGATTTTCTCACCCACACAATATTGGGTGAGGAGTACAAGTCAATTAGCTCCTTGTTATGCAATCTCCTCCACTCCCCTATTACCTCGTCCCTCCTAGGGCCAAATATTCTCATCAACACCTTACTGGATAATTTTAAGGAACAGCAGTGGAAGTGTCTGGAGAATCATACATGTTTTGGGTAAAGCGGGAAATATACAATTCATTTCCAGTGGACATACAAGTAAGAACTTTGAAAACAGGGGACAGAATACATCAAACAAAGAGATTCTTAAAGGCCAAAACGTCACATTAAACTTAACTACTCTGTATTCAATTATCTAACCTATAAAAGACTGGATTTTTCAAAATATTTCTCTTTGCCAAGAAGAGACAAACACTACATTTTAAGTAAAATTGGCATGTATTTACATTATGAACAATCATGTCTCTGTTATTAGCATATTCTATAACACAATGAAATTACTTAAAGGCAGCCGCCTGAAGATATACTAATTATGTTAAAGCAAGCAACACTGTTTTTGTAAATTATAACCTTAAACTTTTTCTTCAGGTTTTGACAATGTCCTTTTCCCACAATTAGACAAAGCTGCACCCGTCTTCAACAAATGTGAATTCAAAAACAGGTCACTCTAAGATGAGGAGAATTGTCATGTAATTTACAATGTTCGTGATCAGACAAGTGATCCTACGTTGTACAAGACACTGAATGACATAATGTGGTGAAGCAGCGGTCATCACGTTACAATTCGCTCTAAATTCAAACGTCTACACTTGCTTACACATCTCGTTGTGGTTTCCATCCAAATATAACTCTATACTGGTACTCTTTTGCTTCTTCTTCGCTTAAATTTATTGCCCCTTCGGGCACTTCACTATGACGTCCTCTGTACAATGCCATACAGCATTCGAAGTTGCATTAACAAACAGATTATTAAACTGTATCTGAAACAAATTTCATTTCTTTGTTAAAATCACAATATTTTTTAAAATTGAAATTAATCAACACACTCTTAGACTAGGATAAGGGGTTTCAGGCACATATACATAACAACATCGCATATAAGAAAGGTACATCAGTTACAGTCACTGTCTAAAAATTTCGTTTCTATAATTATAAAAATTATCAACTTTGTTACAACATAACCTAGACACACTAACACCACTAACAATTTGCTAACCCATTTCTTCGTTTACATTCTCAGAGTAACATGGCGGAAACATCATACTTGCCGGCGAAGATCGGAATCCAAAATCACATCCTCTTTGGTTTGGCGGACATCTTGTGACGTAGCTCAACATCATCGACCAATCACATCAGTCGTCAGTCGGAATCCCGGCTGCAAGAGTTGTGGGCGCCATATTGTGTGGGTTTATATGTTTATGTTCGGAGGTGTTCGGTTTGAATGTTGTTACACGGTCTGTTACCGCGCGTATAAAATTGCTTGTAAAGAGTGTGTCACGGAAACGCTTCGAAGTAGTACAGCGTGAAGTTTTTGAAGTGGTGTGTCAGTAATATATATATTTTTGGAATTGGTTCTGACAGTTGTGGGACGACCCTAGACACGAATCATTATTACAGTGAGAAGGTTTCTGGAAATTATCAAGAATGCCCGTTCGTAAACAAGGTGGTAAGATCAAATTACTAGGTGCTAGATGTTGGTTGGTTGTTGTTTTTAACAGTGTTTAATTTATTCATTTGCGAGGTTTGGGAGTGGTTCATCGCGTGTATGCCATTTGGTGTGACTATAGCTGACGTTTCATGATTGGTTTTGACAGTGTCATGTTCACGCTTCAGTTTTAGAGAATGCAAGTTGATACATTTCGATTGTATTGTCTTCAGTGCTGCTGTTAATGCTTTGTTATATGACACACTAAAACGTATCTACTGCGTTTTAATAGCCACACGTATTAATTTGTAAGGTACAATTGCTTTACGTACATAATATGAATGTTTAACATTACTGGAGGGTTTAGAGTTTTATTTTTTAAGCTTCAGCATTAATGGGAGGCACATTCGTTGTTATCCCAATTGGAGGCAGTAGCCAGCAGATGTTCTTATAATGTATATTTTTTCTGAGGTTCTTGTCTGTGACAGTTCTGTGTGGATCACCTTACATCCAGGACGTGGCTATTGCCAGATGTCTAGACGTCTCTGTCAGACTTTATGTCTTTTGAAGTTTCATCATATATTTTCCAGTCTTTGGAGGTTCTGCCACATATCTCTTCTGGGAGTTGTGGTTTGTGAAGCTTCCTCTGTCTTATGCAAGGCTTTCTCTTCATAAATTTTCCATGGATGCCTCCTTGAAATTTTCCAGAATATATGGAGAGACATAGACAGCCAGAATAATTTAGAATATTTTTTTTTTATAATATTCAGGCCAGTGAATGAGAATGGTAGTGTCCCTCTCTACATAGAGATTATGGGAGAAACTTTCTCTTTTTTTTAGTGATTCAGCTTGACTTTGACTGGGCAGCCTGTGCTTGTGAAATTGTTGAAATGCTGTGTGTTTTAAATGTTTTATTTTAACAAAGTAGTAACAAGTTTTGTTGCAGAGGTTGTTGATGCATGAATGATATTAGAATGTTGGAGCTCTTTCTTGTCCGCTGTAAAGAGGTTTGTTGCTCATGGGGTTCAAGACAAGAACCCACCCCATATGGGACAATGTGTTCAGTACTTTAAAGTGCATAACAATTTTTGTGCAGAAGCTGCGAGTGAGTTTTCTGTTACATATTAAGAAAGGATGTAATAGAGAATTTTGATAGAAAAGATGTGAAAAATGGGACTGATGTTGACAGTGACATATCAGCAACAATTTAAAGTAATATGGATTTTCTGGGTCTGATACCATGTAAGATGGAACCATATTTATAGTGGTCTGGAGATAATTTCCAGTGTCCATCTGAACACTCAGTCGTGAATTATTGGAAAACATTTTGTGATTGACATTGGTATGGCTATGGCCACATCTACTAGAGTAACTGTAATTTAAAATCAAAGTACTAGAATGTGAGCTGGTATATCCAAGCACTAATGTATATGCTGATAGCCAATGGTAAAAGATTAAGGTAAGGTACTAGCATTTGTTCCAACCAAGAGTACATATTTGGTATAGGCTTGTGGCTGAACAACCAAGGCATTGTGGTTTGATTCCTGGTAGGGGAAAGAGGTGTTTTTGTTCTCAGTATGCCTTTATGGCATGTGCATGGATGGTTTCACTTTACTTTAACAGTATTTGGCTGTAAGGTCAGAACACAATCACCAAATCACTTAGGGTATTAATTGTTCTAGTAGGATTGGAGCAGGAACTTCCTGAACATGAAGCAGTAGTAATTAGCACTGTGCCCTGTCCTTTGATTAAGTGGCTTTGATGACTAATGCAAGAGGAGGGGCTTCTTTGATTTATATTTTCGAATGTGGCTAATTCTCTGGGCAGCTTATTTGTAACTTTGCTATGAAATTGTTATTTACCTTTTACTTTGTAACTAACTAGCAAAAACACCGTTGAAATTTTAACGGGAAATCGTTGCAGGCTTTTTCATATTTATCTGATCTCAGTAAATTAAGAGCTTTGGAAGGACAACTACATTAGTAGAAGATACCAAAACTGATAGAGTAGCAGTATGTCCGAAGAAGTGCTGGTATCTGAGGAACGATTTTCGGCAAAAGTTGCTTACATTTATCACCAAAAATACGTGATATCTCGTTACCTCCACAGCGTCATATTGGCAGGTGTCTAGTTCACCAATAAACACAGATAAATGATTCATTGAATCGTCTGACCTATTTTTACTTTACTTAAATTTTAACCCATTCCATAAAAACCCCTTGGCGTGACTCCTTTCTCATGGATCGATTTTCATTATGTTTGGCGAGGCATATTTCATTTAATCATCCTGAACCTACTTCAAAATTGCAAGTTCGCGTCTTATTTCACACACCATGCTGTCACATAATTACCTTCCCTTCATGACATACGCGAAGTTAGACTAGAGCGCGGCACATCCCTTTTGTCGATTTTCATTATTTTTGGATCGGCATGTCTCCTAATCATCCTAAAACTACTTGCAAAATTTCAAACTCCTGTTTTAATTTTGTGATGAGCCGTGGCCGCCACAGACAGACAAACAAATACCTTCTCTTATACATATTCTATAGTAGGGGGCAGAATATTTATTGAGGAGTTGATACTCGGGGATCTTCGCTCTTCTGGGCTGTTACTCGTCGTATAGCAGTTTGTTACGGACGTTTCGGGACAACGTATCATCCCATCTTGAAAGGTGTAGTCCAAGAATATAGCTCTGTTCTTGGACAACTGGATCCATCGAGCTGTGATGCGCTACTCCGAAACGTCGGGGACAAACGCAACTACGCCGAAAAACAATCCAGAAGTACGCCGCGGCGAAAGTGAGAAATCACGCAGAGTTAATAGTCGTTAAGCTAGTCATGAAAGCTCTGCTTTTCTTGGAACCTGGAAGTTTAATTTCATGCATGAGAAATTTTCTGTATTAAAATCATGTTTCAGTCTTAGCTATTCTAGCAGGATTTGCCTGTGCTCACGTAATGAATTTCCAGTATATGCAAGTGTTCATCACTTGTGTTCAAGAGAATTGTTACTATGAACTTATCCGCTGACAGATCTTGAATCAGGGATATCACGTATCCCATTCAAGGTAAAGTTGTCCACACGTTTGTGAAACAACTAATGATCAACGCAGGAAAAATTTTCTAGGAAATAAGCGCCGTGGGTGAGACATTATGTAAAAATTTAAATCCGATAGCCACTTTGGTTTTACACGGCCTAGTTGTGATCATGATTGTAAATTAATCCTGCATGCCTTAGTAATTGATACAGAATTTTTTGAAGGTTGTGTATCCATCGTAGAAGTAAAATGTAATTGTTGTAGGTTACTGTTGAGGAGCTAAATGATTTGTACCCCTCACCCAATATTGCGCGGGTGATAAAATCGAGAAGAATGAGATGGGCTGGGCATGTGGCGCGTATGGGTTGAGGAGAGAGGGGTGTATAGGGTCTTGTTCGGGAAACCGGAGGGAAGGAGACCACTGGGGAGACCTAGGCATAGATGGGTGGATAATATTAGAATGGATCTCCAGGAGGTGGGATGTTGGTATAGGGACTGGATTGGGTTGGCCCAGGATAGAGACAGATGGCAGACGCTTGTGAGTGCGGTAATGAACCTTCGGGTTCCGTGAAATGCGGGGAATTTCTTGACTAGCTGCAAACCAGTTAGCTTCTCAAGAAGGACTTTGCACCATGGAGTAAGTAAGTAAGTAAG
>Ga0123355_10005117_pt1 | contig 19124 bp, 17 predicted proteins | sample TergutEmb28metaG_3_FD_89872 | JGI IMG/M metagenome (GOLD analysis project Ga0123355, IMG submission 89872) | Embiratermes neotenicus P1 segment gut microbial communities from Petit-Saut dam, French Guiana - Emb289 P1 | ecosystem: Host-associated > Arthropoda: Insects > Digestive system > Gut ... | reverse complement strand
GAACTGGCAAGCCCCATATCCGGCGAAAATGTGAATAACCACATCCACACGATATATTCATTTTCCCCATATTCTCCGGCAATGGCCGCGTATCTGGCCTGGAAGGCGGGGCTTGCAACGGCAGGCATAATGGACCACGACAGCGTTGGCGGCCTTAGAGAATTTATTGAGGCGGGGCGCATAATTAATTTGCCTGTAACAGTGGGTTTTGAATGTAGGGCAAGCTTTAAAGTCACCGCCTTCGAGGGCAAAAGAATTAACAATCCCGACCAAAATTCTGTGGGATATCTGGCCATGCACGCGATACCCCATGATAAAATAGATGTTGCAGAGGATTTTTTGGCACCCCTTCGCAAATCAAGAAATATGAGAAACCGCCTAATGACTGAGAAACTAAGCAACATTGTGCAGACGGTGGGTATCAATATCAACTTTGACAAAGACGTGCTGCCGCTATCACAGCACAATGACGGAGGCAGCGTAACAGAGCGGCATATACTTTTTGCCCTAGCGGAGAAAATAATGGATGCCGCAAAGCCCGGCCCCGGTGTCGTGAAGCTCCTAAAGGACAACTTCGGCATTAATCCAAGCGGAAGCGTTCTTGAAAAGCTAAACAACCCCGAAAGCACCTGGTATCGCTATTATTTGCTGGCTGCGCTGAAAGGAAATCTTGTAGAAAGCTTTTATATAGACGCCAAAGAAGAACTGCTGGGATATCAAGATTTTATCAGGCTTGCCGAGGTTTTGGGCGCGATACCGGCCTACGCATATCTTGGAGATGTTACTGATTCTGTCACAGGAGACAAAAAAGCCCAGCATTTTGAAGATGCCTATTTGGATGACCTTGTGGCTTTCCTCAAAAATGCCGGATTTAAGGCCATTACCTATATGCCATCCAGAAACACCGCGGCACAGCTTGCGCGCCTAATGGCCCTGTGTGAAAAGCACGGCCTTATGCAAATATCCGGCGAAGACATAAATTCGCCTTTTCAGCCCTTTATATGCGAGGCCATTGAAAAGCCGGAATATAGGCATCTTATAGCCTCTGCCTGGGCATTAATAGAACACGAAAGGAAGATGAAGCCATGAAAACAAAAGCATTAAGATTATATGGGGTGGATGATTTGCGCCTTGAGGAAATAGAACTTCCCGCACCGGGCGCGGATGAACTGCTTGTAAAGATAGTTTCGGACAGTATATGCATGTCCTCTTACAAAGCCGCGAAACAAGGCAGTGCCCACAAGCGCGTACCAAACGACATCGCCGAAAATCCCATCATTATCGGCCACGAATTTTGCGGCGAAATTATTGAAGCGGGAAAAAATGTCGCCCATAAATATCCTGCCGGCCGCAAGTTTACACTGCAACCGGCCATGAAGGGCACATATGATGCGGCGGGCTATTCTTTTAAATATCTTGGCGGCAATGCGCAATATGGCATTATCCCCAAATGCTATCTGGACCAAAACTGTGTGCTTTTGTACGAGGGTGACGGTTTCTTCCATGGCTCGCTAACAGAGCCTCTTTCCTGCGTTATAGGTGCTGTACACGCCAACTATCACACCCGCCAAGGCGAATATGTCCACGACATGGGCATAAAAGAGGGCGGCAATATGGCCGTGCTTGCGGGCTGTGGCCCTATGGGCTTAGCACTTATCGACTATATCATCCATTGTGACAGAAAGCCGAAGCTGCTTGTTGTGACGGACATAAACCAGGAAAGGCTGACAGGTGCAGAAGCCATGCTTACCTGCGCCGAAGCCGCAAAAAACGGCGTCAACCTTGTGTATCTAAACACGCAAACGCCGGATGCTATGGATAAAATGATGGAAATAACGGCAGGCCACGGTTTTGACGATGCATTTGTCTTTGCCCCTGTGGCCAAATTAATAGAACAGGCAGATGCGCTGCTGGCCTACGACGGATGCCTCAATTTCTTCGCAGGGCCGGAAGACACGGCCTTTTCCGCCAGCCTAAACTTTTACAATGTGCATTATAACGCCACTCACATCGTCGGCACTTCCGGCGGCAACACTGCCGATATGGCAGAAGCCTTGGAGATGGCTGTAGCCGGCAAGCTTAACCCCGCGTTTCTTGTGTCCCATATCGGGGGCCTTGACGCGGCGGCCCAAACCACAAAAGACCTTCCAAAGCTACCGGGATTTAAAAAACTTATCTACAACGAAATTTCAATGCCTCTTACCGCGATAGCTGATTTTGCTGAAAAAGGTAAAACCGATGCGCTGCTTAAGATGCTGGCGGAAATATGCGAGCGCCATAACGGCCTATGGAGCGTCGAGGCAGAAGATTATCTGCTAAAACATGCCCCGAAGCTATAATCTTCTCTATGGTAGCATTACCGTAAAGACGCGGTTAAGCACAAAGGACAAGATGCAAAGAATATTGGCCTTTAAAGCGGCATCGGGCCATGTGGAATAAATTTCCGACGAGGCGACGTTTTTTATATAATCGCGGAAGGGGATATAGTAATTAGGGGCATTAGCATCAGGCGGGCCGTCATGGACGACAATGGTTTCGGGGACAACGACCCGGTCCAGCACCACAAAGCCCGTTGGCGGCGGCAGAGGTTTTACGGCATCTTCGGGGTTTTTTGGCGGATATTCGTAATATAGGGTGTGGTGGTCTATCGTGATGGTTTCCGCCTCTTGTTGCGTGAAAATCTCTGCGGGTTCCAAGGGGCAATTTTGCAAAGCGAGAGAGCTTGGCAAAACTTGGATATCGCGAACGGAAAGGGGCGCAAAGCCATCGGCATTTACCACTATATTGTATTGCGAATAAGGCATGGGACTGCCGGGGAGAAGGGAATAGTCCAACGGCGGAGCTGGCAGCTCTATTTCAGTGGTTTGGCCTGAATTATCAGTAACAATTTCCTCAATTTGCCTTTCATTTCCGCTTTCATCCGTTTGAAACAGTGAAATTTTGGCACCGACCACGGGCCGTGCCCTGTTGTTTTGTGTTGTGTTAAATTGCAATTTGCCCTTGTCTATTTGATTTGCGTGTATTCTGCGCATAAAATCCCTCCAAAGCTTGATATTTCAGTATATTCGGGGACAAAAAATCATATTATTTTTTTCATTTTTTGTATTGACAAGGCGGGGAATTTGAATTACAATGTATACGACAACTGAATATGGATGAAGTTGCCTCGCATTAATAAGGAATTGGGTGAAATTCCCAAGCAGTCCTGCTGCCGTGTTAGCTAAGTGTATGCCAAATGCCATTGAACTAAGGTTTGAGAAGGCGGTATATGCGCCCGAAGCTTTAGCCGGAAGACTTGCTTTATCCTTGCAGTATCAACTCTACAGAGCATAGGGGGATAGCCATGCAAAATGCTGATTTTTAGGGCATTTTTGCCTCTTTTGTTGCCCCGATTTCATCGGGACTTTTTATTTATTTTTTTAAAATTTATGTTTCATTTGGCAAAATAATTTGGTATAATTAAATTTCTACTGGAAAACTTCAATTGATGCTCGGAGGCGATTATAAAATGGCTCAAATGGTTAATTTGGCGGTAAAAATGGACAAGCCTGTTGGTGGCTTGGAGGTAGGCAGGTTTTTTGCGAAGAATATGTCTGATATATCGATGGATATTGTGGATGGTTTTTCGCAAGCAGTGTACGGATTATTTAAATGGAAAAAAGTGGACGTTATTTTAAAAGATTATGCCACCGGCGGCATCATTGCAAATATGCAAGGGCTTGAATTTCCCTCACATTACAGCCAAAACGCCGTGGATATTATCGCCACGAAATATTTTGTGAAAGAGGTGCGTGACGAAGCCGGCAAGGTTATTTTTCCGGGTGAAACATCCATGCGCCAAATTGTGCATCGTTTAGCAGGTTTTTGGGTGCTGTCCATGCTGGATGAAAGCCTTATTTCCGACGCTGAGAAGCAAATTGTGTATGACGAGCTTGCCTACATGATGCTTGACCAGCGCTTCGCCCCAAATTCGCCTCAGTTTTTCAACACGGGCCTGTTTCATTCTTATGGAATAAAAGGCTCTAAAAATGGCCATTTTTACTATGACATTGAGAAGAAAAAGGTGCTGACAACGCCTAACAGCTATCAGCGCACCCAAGGCAGCGCTTGCTTTATCCTTGGTGTGGAAGACGCGCTGCTTGGGCCAAAATCGCTGATGGACAACCTTTCCACGGAGACGCTGCTGTTTAAATATGGCAGCGGCGTGGGCAGCAATTGGTCCAAAATCCGCGCGAAGGGCGAATATCTTTCCGGCGGCGGCAAGTCCTCGGGCCTGCTTTCCTTCCTTAAAGTAAGCGACCGCAACGCAGGAGCCATAAAAAGCGGCGGCACCACCCGCCGCGCCGCAAAAATGAATATTCTTGACCTTGACCATCCCGAAGTGATGGATTACATAAATTGGAAATCTAAAGAAGAGGACAAAGTGTCTGCCTTGGGCAAAATGGGCTATGACACTGGCTTTGACGGTGATGCATACGACACCGTTAGCGGCCAAAACGCCAACAACTCCGTGCGTGTGCCTGACAGCTTTATGCGCCTTTTGGACGAAGAGGGTGCCGTTTGGCAAACCCGCGGCCGTGTGACGGATGCCGTAAACAGCGAAATTTCCGTAAACGAAATTTGGGATGCCGTTGCAAATTCCGCATGGCGTTGTGGCGACCCCGGCGTGCAATATGACGATGTGATAAACGCCTGGCACACCTGTCCAGCCGGTGAAGACGGCGAGGTGGGCGCAAAACACAACCGCATAAACGGCAGCAATCCTTGCAGCGAATACCTTTTCCTGGACGACACGGCCTGCAACCTGGCCAGCATAAATATATTGAAATTTTACGATGTGGACAGCGAAACCTTTGATGTAGCGGGCTATTGCCACGCCATCAAGCTGATACAGATGGTTTTGGAAGCTACGATACATTGGGGCGCGTTTCCTACGGCGGACATCGCCCGCAAAAGCCATAAATTTCGGACGACGGGCATTGGTCTAACCAACCTGGGCGCGCTTTTCATGCACATGGGCCTGCCTTATGATTCTGACCGCGCCCGCAATCTGGGTGCTGCCCTGTGCAGCATAATGACAGGTGAATCCTATCACACATCCGCGCAAATGGCACAAAAGGTTGGCGCTTTTGAATGCTATGAAATCAATGCCCCGCACATGATGCGTGTTATACGCAACCATGCCGCCGCCGCAAGTGTTGGCGGGCCGGGCATGGCTTTTGAGGAGATGCCCTATACCCCTGTGTCCATCAACCACGAGGTGCTGCGCTCAATTGGCATGGGCAACCTTTCGGACTGCCTTGCCGACACCTGGGAAGCCGCCATTGAAGCGGGCCGCGCCCATGGATATCGCAATGCGCAGGTAAGTGTGCTGGCCCCAACGGGTACCATCGCCTTTGCCATGGATTGCGATTCTACCAGCGCAGAGCCTTTTTTCAGCCACGTTGCTTTTAAGAAGCTTGTAGGCGGCGGAAGCATGGTGGTGGAAAACCTGGCGATAAGACAAGGCTTAACCAAGCTTGGTTATGACGAAAAGCAAGTTAATGACATCATCGAATACATCATGCGCACGGACGAAAATGGCCGCATGGTTGACGGAAAAATTGAAGGCGCGCCGCATATCAGCCACAGGCCAGAGCATCTGCGGGTTTTTGACACCGCAAATCGCTGCGGCTCCGGCGAGCGCTTCCTTAGCCCTGAAAGCCATGTGAAGATGCTTGCGGCGCTGACGCCCCATATCACGGGCGCCATCAGTAAAACCGTTAATTTGCCCCGCCAGGCGACTATCGAATACATCAAGGACATATATCGCGAATCCTGGGAGATGGGCGTTAAGGCCGTTGCCCTTTATCGCGACGGCAGCAAGGAAACCCAGCCCCTTAATGTTACTGACGGCCTTGGCGGCAAGATGCGCCCCCGGGGCATACGCAAAGCCCGGGTACATGAGGCCCTGTTTACAGAATTTGGCACGCGAGTTTATGTCATCACATCCTTCTACGGCCCTGAAGATGGCGAGCTTTGCGGACAACTGGCCGAGGTGTTCATCGTCTCTGGCCGCCAGGGGTCTATCACTAAGGGACTTCTGGAAACTATTGGCATCGGCATTTCAAAATCCCTTCAACATGGTATGCCGGCGGAAGAAATTGCCAAAATGTATACGGGGCAAATTTATGAGCCAAGCGGCCTTGTGCAAGGCCATCCTTTCGTGAAAAATGCCTCGTCTATCTCTGATCTTGTGGGCCAGATTATGATGAAAGAGGCCCAGGGCTACAACCCTGCGGAGCTGCCAACCGTGCCGCCTTCCATCAAAAACGGTAACAAACGCAAAAAACCCACGGGCATAAGGCACGCCGAGGTACATGAAGCAAAAATAGGCACAAATGATGTGTTTGTTGTGGCATCCTTCTATGGCGAAGATGATGTGATAGATCTTGGATATAAAGCTGACGAAAAGCATCTGTGCGAGATTTTTGCCTTCTGCGGAGAGCAGGGCACGACAGTGAAAGGTATGCTTGGAAGCCTTTCTGCTTCTATTTCCATATCTTTACAAAGTGGTGTGCCGGCGGAAAGCATCGCCAAAATAAACCGCCGTCAATCTTACGAGCCATCGGGCCTTGTTTCAGGCCATCCGTACATTGGTGCTGTAAGCTCTGTATCCGACCTGATAAGCAAAGTTATTGACATCTCCTATGAAAATTATGACAATTGCCAAATAAAGCCAGACGGCATAGCCCCCAAACACATTTCGCCCGAAAGCCTGACTTATACCGACTCTGACATCCTCTACGGCGAAAATTGCACAAGCTGCGGCAGCGATAAAATGGTGCAAAGCGGTGTGTGCAAAGTGTGCATAAACTGCGGCACAACCACTGGTTGCTCCTAATTACATAATCTTCCTTATATAAACTGCATTGACATTGCACATGATATGTGTTACAATGTCAATGCAGTTTATATAAGGAGGAATTACAATGGCACAAACAAATTTAACAATACGCATAGATGAGGATATAAAACGCGAGGCCGAGGCCCTGTTTAACAAAATTGGACTAAACATGTCCTCTGCCATCAATGTGTTTTTTCGTCAAGCTATCCGAGAGCAGGCAATACCCTTTGAATTAAGGGCTTATGATGCGTTTTACAGCAGCCCGGAAGCCTTGGAAGCACTAGAAGAGGCGAAGCAACTAATAAATGACCCAAATGCGAAGCGATATAGCAACATAGAGGGGCTTTTTGCTGACTGCTTAGAGGGTGATGACGATGATGAATAACAATCCTCGGTACGTCATACATACGGCCCAATTTAGAAAAGGCCTTCGTAAATCCGCAAAGCAAGGCAAAAACCTGAAATTGCTTGAATGGGTAGTGACAAATCTTGCTAATGACGAGCCACTTCCTGCAAAATGCCGCGATCATGCCCTTAAAGGAGAATGGAAAGGATATAGAGAATGCCATGTAACGCCTGATTGGCTACTGGTATATAAAAAAGAGGATGATGGAGAGCTGGTCCTGGTCCTGGTTCGCTTGGCATCCCATAGCGACCTGGACTTTTAGGAGGCCAAAATGAGAATTAGCGACATAAAATGGGAAAAGCTGAGCATTAAGCTTGATAAGCCTTTTGTTATCGCCACCGGCGTATCTACACATGCCGAGACGATGATTGTTAAGGTAGAAACGGACGAAGGCATCGTGGGATTTGGCGAGGCCAAGCCTTCCTTTATGGTTACAGGCGAAAGCATTGACACCGTAGCGGCTGTCTTGCCGCTGTTTCGGTCTGCGTTGATAGGCGAAAACCCTTTCGCCCTGGAAAAAATTCATAAAACTATGGGCGCAGTCATCACGAACAATTCCTGCGTTAAGGCGGGCATTGATATCGCCCTGCATGACATCATGGGCAAAAAGCTTGAAATGCCGCTGTACAAGCTGCTTGGCGGCTACAGAAATTCTTTTGCAACAGATATGACAGTAAGCATCGACACGCCAGCGGCTATGGCCCAAGAAGCCCTTGTTTACAAGCAAGAGGGCTTTGGCGTGCTGAAAATAAAGGCGGGTATCGACCCCGAGGCCGATATTGAGGCCATGAGGCAAATACGCGAAGCCGTTGGCCCCAAGGTGCGCCTACGGGCCGACGCAAACCAAGGCTGGGACGCAAATGCAGCCATCAGAACCATAAGCGCTTACGAGCAATATGGCGTTGAAATGGTAGAACAGCCCGTGAAGCATTGGGATATTGACGGCTTGGCCTATGTACGCAGGCACGTTAAAATTGCGCTGGGGGCGGATGAAAGCCTTCACACACCCGAAGATGCCATGAAACTGGCAAAGGCTGCGGCTGTAGATATGTTTAACATAAAGCTGATGAAGTCCGGCGGGATATATCCTGCCTTGCGCATCAACGCCATTGGCGAGGCCTGCGGCATATCCGTTATGCTGGGCTGTATGATGGAAACCCGCATCGGCAACGCAGCATCCGCAAGCCTGGTGGCGGCCCAACGAAACATCATCGAGGCAGATTTGGACAGCTTCCGCCAGTTTGAAGGCAAGGGCATTAGCGGCGGCTTTAGTTTGGAAAACGGCGTGATAACCATGCTTGAAAAGCCGGGATTGGGCATTGATGTGGATTTTTAGGAGGATGAAAGAATGAGAAAAACAAGATTTTTCGCCGCTTTTCTCGCGGCTGTAATCCTCGTCACTGGCCTTGGCTCTTATAGCACATTAGGCTCTGAAGGCGATGCAGGCACTGACATGTTATGGGAATGGGTTGTGCCCCCACGATATGCGCATGTAAACTCGTTTGCCAATGGTTTCGCGGTTGTTTCTTATGGCGAACCTGTAATTTTACCTAATGGTGAGTTAGCAGATTTTCCGCTGCTGGGTCTTATCGACAGAAGCGGTAATTTGGTTGTCCCTATGGAGTTTGCATGGCTTGGGGTTGACGATGGCGTTTTAAAAGCCATGGACACTACCAGCTACGGTGGTCAGCGTCTTTGGATAGTAGGGGCGGGCGGCAATTTGACGCTTTATCATCCAGACCCAAACCGCTTTGACTGGGCTTGGGACCTGTTTATCCCAAATAGCTTTTTTTGCCGCGATGAGGACAATATTAAAGACAGAACCACAGGCGAAGTATTAATTCCGTCGCGTGGACGCTACACTTCATTTTTTCCTTTTAGCCCGGGTTTTGCCCGCGTACATGTTGTCGGCAGTGGGGCGGGCCTAATTGACGCTAACAACAATGTCATTATCCCTTTCGAGTACGATTACATAGCTCCGTTCATTGACTTTCAACTTCGCAGCGCAAACGAAACGCCTCCATGGGAAGCAATAAGTGGTAATTCGGTTACACGTGGCATTCACAGAGACGGCAAATGGGGATTGGTTAACAACAGAGGCGAAATTGTCGTTAACTTGATTTATGACGTTGAACATTACCATGGTTGGGCAACGGGCTTTGCGGATTTTCATAACGGCATTGCACCTGTTCTACAAAACGGCAGATGGGGCGTTATTGATGTTTGGGGAAATATAATTGTCCCAATAGAATTTCAAGCGGCCTCAACACGCTCGGGGCTTGCGGTTGTGAGAAATGATGATGGGCTGCATGGCGCGTTCGATAATACAGGCAGGCTGGTCGTTCCTTTTGATAACCACACGATATTCGGGTTTAATAGCGACATGATAACAATTACTAGAGATGGTAAGGCTGGTTTCGTCAATATGGATGGAGACTTGGTCATTGAAAACACCTTTGATGATACCCGCGGTTTTTATGGGGATTTTGCAGCAGTCTCCAGAAATGGCAAATGGGGCTTTATCAACAGAAGTGGCGATGTTGTCGTGCCAATTATTTACGATAATGTCTGGAATTTCACAGAAGGCATCGCGGCAGTTGAATTGGGCGGCCTATGGGGATTTATGCGGCCATTATCCGGCGCAAACCAGCATGTAATCCCCCTTGTAAACACCAATATGAACGATACCAGGTTCATCAATTTGCAAATAGACAACCCAATGGCGAATAACAATGCTATTTTGACGCAAATTGATGAGGAAAATGATGAAATAGTTCCTATTATTGAAGAAGACAGAACCCTCGTTCCTATTCGCTTTATTTCGGAAAGCTTTGGCATTGATGTTGATTGGGATGGTTATGAGCAAAGGGTTGACATAATAAGCGATGACACAACTATCGCGCTGTTTATTAACAGCACCCAAACGTATGTCAACGGAGAGGCTGTTTATATTGATGTGGCACCTATTATTCGAAATGGCAGAACATTTGTTCCTATTAGGTTTATAAGCGAAATAATGGGATTTGATGTCGCCTGGCGAGGAGAAGATAGGGTTGTAACTATACAACAGAACTAGGAGGAAACCCTTTGGTAGCAAAAGTTACATCCGGCGCGCTTTCGGGCGTTGAGGGCATTATAATAGAGGTTGAGGTGGACATGGCCGGCGGAATACCGGCCTTTGACATTGTAGGCCTGCCGGATTCCGCTGTAAAAGAATCCAGAGAGCGGGTGCGCACTGCCATCAGAAATGTGGGCATTATGATGCCGCCAAAGCGCATCACCGTAAATTTGGCCCCCGCTGATATCCGCAAAGAAGGCCCTGCGTACGATTTGCCCATTGCGTTGGGCATTTTGGCGTGCATGGGTGTTATTCCTGCGGCCGCCCTGCGCGATGTTTTTGTGACGGGCGAGCTGTCCCTGGACGGTGATATCAGGCCCACCCACGGCGTGTTACCCATGGTGTATTCTGCCGAGCAAACAGGCGTTTCTGCCTGCATAGTGCCCCACCAAAACGCCGAAGAGGCTTCCCTTGTGCAAAACACCAAAATTATCGCGCCGAAAAATCTGAAAGACCTTATCGGGCACTTCAAGGGCGGGCTTCTGCCCCTGTACAAGCGCGACGAAGAAGCGCAGACTGCCCATGAAGCCCAGGATTTGCTAGACTTTGCCGATGTAAAAGCCCAGGAAAATGTAAAACGCGCGTTGACAATTTCTGCCGCCGGGGGTCATAACATCTTGCTGATAGGCCCACCGGGAAGCGGCAAAACCATGATGGCGCGGCGCCTGCCGGGCATCTTGGCAAATCTTGCTTTTGACGAAAGCATAGACGTTACGAAAATATATTCCGTGGCGGGGATGGTTGCCGACAAGGGCGCCCTGATACGCACAAGGCCTTTTCGCGCGCCGCATCACACCATTTCGTATTCTGCCCTGGTGGGCGGTGGGCGCATTCCAAAGCCCGGTGAGGTAAGTCTTGCACACCACGGCGTGCTGTTTTTGGACGAGCTGCCAGAATTTCCCCGCAATGTGCTTGAGGCCCTGCGCCAGCCCATGGAAGACCGGATGGTGACAATATCCCGCGCCAATGCCGCAATTACGTACCCCTGCGGCTTTATGCTGGTAGCGTCGATGAATCCCTGCCCCTGCGGCTATTTTGGCGAGGGCGATAGATGCAAATGCAGCGAGCGCGAAGTGAACAGATATCTGGATAAAATTTCCGGGCCGCTGCTGGATCGCATTGACATCCACGTAGAAGCATCCCGGGTGAATTATAAGGACTTTGAGGTCGAAATAAAGACGAAGACTTCACAAGAGATACGGGCCGAAGTGGCTGAGGCGCAGAAAATACAGGCCGCGCGCTACGCGGACGAAGGCTTCAGCCTAAATGCGGCGTTGCATGGCGGCGCAATTGACAAATATTGCAGCCTGGACGACGAATGCAAGGCCCTCGTGAAGAAAATCTACGACGTTATGGGGCTTTCTGCCCGAGGATATCACAAAATTTTAAAGCTGGCCCGCACCATTGCAGATTTGGCTGGCGAGGCCAATATCAACGCAAACCACATCTCGGAAGCCATACAATATCGTGCCCTGGATAGAAAATACTGGAGTTAGGAGCATATATGAAAATCGAATTTAGAGAAATTGATAAGACAAATTTTGGAGAATGTGTTAATTTGAAAGTGGGAAAAGATCAGGAAGACTTTGTTGCTTCAAATTCATGGTCTTTATTGCAAGCCGCCTACGAGCCTAACATTTACCCCCTAGGCATCTATAAAGATGACAAGATGGTTGGATTTATTTTGTATGATTTTGATTACGAACTTTTAAGCTGGTGCATGAGCAGGTTTATGATTGATAAAGACCATCAAAACCAAGGAATTGGGGCCCGGGCCCTGGAGAAATTTATAGAAATGATTGTTAATAAACATGGCGTAAAACGTCTTTATACAAGCGCAAATGTGGCTAATGACGGTGCAATTGCACTGTATGAGAAGTTTGGCTTTAAAAAAGGAGAGCCCTTTGAATATGAAGTCAACGGCAAAACATATAGAGAAATACAGATGGCTTTACACCTGTAAAATTTTGGGCGTGTTTTTGGGCGCCACATCCATAATGATAGGACAAATGCCCATCATCATCGCGCAATTTTCGGGCATGACGGTGATAGGCACCCATGTGGGCTATCTGCTGGGCGCGCTGACAGCAGCCTGGATAGGCTGGCACAGCTGGCGCAAAAGCCTTGCCGCAAGCCTTCTAACAATGGCCATGGCCAACATCACATATTATGGCTGTATCCTTGTGTTTTACTTCACGGGTTGGGGCCGCTCGCCCTTTCCGCCGCCGCCTTTTCAAGTATTGTTAAGCCTTATACAATGGACGATAATTTCGGCCATCGTCTGCGTGCTGGCGGCCACGGCCGTCTGGATGGCGCGCCGCGCCCAATCGAAATGGCTTAATTACGGCATTTTCGCCGTGTCCTATGTGGGCATTCTGGGCGTTATCTACTATTACAGCATAGCCCCCACCATTAGCTGGTTTTCTGCTTTACAGACAGCAGGTGCTTTCAATGGACTGCACTTGGCTGGCCGTCTGCTTGAGATTGGGCTTGCCCTTGTAATAACAACGGTGGTGCTGGGCATTGGGCTTATAACGCGGCTAAAAGTCGATAGAGAGACAGGTGTTTAATATGGAAACAGAACAAATGCGGCTACTTGCAGAGCTTAGCCCCAATGCCTCGCTAACAGAAATTCAGACTTATGTTGCAAAAGTCCTAAAACTTAGGGGCATTAGCGGACAGCCTGTGCAAAATTCACTACTACTGCTTTGCGAAGAAGTGGGCGAATTAGCCAAGGCCATACGTAAAAATACCGAAGGGATGTCTATAGAGGCAGGCAGCGATAATTTCAGCGTGGCGGAAGAAATGGCTGACGTCGTCATCGTCCTTAGCGAGATTGCCAACACGCTGGACATCAGCCTTGCCGATGCTTTTATTGCCAAAGAAAAAATAAATATGAACCGCAATTGGGAATTTACAAGTGGTGACAAAACATGATGGAAATTTTGGCGAAATTGCCTTGCGTAGACGAATTGAAAAAGGAAGCCGGGCCAAGTGAGAAGATCAAAGGCCAAAAAGGAGCGGCGGACAGGGAAATTGCGGATATTATCAACGGCGAAAGCGACAAACTTTTGCTTATTGTTGGGCCGTGCTCTGCGGATGACCCTGTGGCCGTGTTAGAATACGCCCACAGGCTTGCCCAAATTGCTAAAGAGGTGCGCGAGCATCTCTGCATTGTCATGCGCGTTTTTACGGCGAAGCCTCGCACAGCCTCTATGGGCTATATGGGCCTTATCCACGAATCTGACGGTATCGCCGCTGTCCGCCGTCTGCATCTGGCCGTGCAAGAGCAAGCAGGCCTGCCAACCGCCGACGAACTTCTATATCCCGCCACTTTACCCTATTTTGACGACATCGTCAGCTATTTCACCATTGGCGCGCGCTCTGTGGAAAATCAAGAGCATCGTCTGTTGGCAAGCGGCATCGCCGCCGCCGTTGGCATGAAAAACCCCATATCCGGCAACCTGCACAGCATGGCCAACGCCATCGCTGCCGCAAAAGCCCCTCACGACTTTATTTTTAACGGCCATTACGTGCAATCCCGGGGCAATCCTTTGGCCCACGGCATTTTGCGCGGCGGCGCTGCGTCCAATTTCCACGCCGAAAACCTGATGGCCCTGTACGAAATGGGCCAAACCGCCGCCATAATTGACGTAAATCACGCAAATTCCGGCAAAAATCATGCCAAACAGCCCGATATCGCTCTGGCAGCGCTGGAAAGCCGCCGTAAAAACCCCATAATAAAAGCCCTTGTGAAGGGCCTGATGATAGAATCCTATATTGAAGACGGCGCAGCAGGGCAGGGGACACAAGCCTTCGGCCAGTCCATCACAGACCCATGCCTTGGCCTAGCCGCTACCGAAAAGCTAATTTATAAAATAGCGGGCATCTAGCCAAAGAAAAAGCCAATTGCACTTGCGATAGAGGCGATATCTGCAAAATCTCCCAAAGTTTCCCTGATGCGCCTTTCAGTGCGCTCTTTCCAGTCCTCATCTGACTCAAATTCTTCACGGGCCAGCTCTGGCTTTAATTCCTCAGTTTTCCTTAACGTCTCTTGATGATTTTCCGCGTTACAATTAACAATCTCACGCTTTATCTCTTCGATAAAACGCTCTAATACTTCGTGATCAACCTCTGATTTAATTGTGGGCAAATAATTCAGCAAAATGCCATCTTGCTTTTCAACTATTGAGCCAACATTACCTTTAATTTCATATTTCACGCCCAACCCTCCGCTCTCAATGGTTCGAATCAACCCCTGTATGCTTTGCTCTAAGCCCTGTTCGCCTTCCATGGCTAAATATTTTTCAATTTCCCTCATCAAGGCACCGCAAGAGCTCCAAAATTCGGCCTTATTAACAGTAGGAAATGAATATGTCTCATCCAATATCTTGATAAAATTGGGAATATCTTCATACCCATTGTTAACACGCTGAGGCTCAAACAGCATCAGCTCTTTTAACGTAATGGGTGACGATTTAACCTGACTATAGAAAAATCCAATCGCTTCCAAATTTCTGTATTGATAAGGTATGTAATTTATCGAATACAGCCCGCTTCTGGATATCTTTATGTTGCTTAATATATTTTGCATTTCGCCCAGCTTTTGCGAGACCTCTTCTAAAATGACGCCAAAATCTTCCTTTTGCTTCACTTCTTCATCAATTCGCCATACTTCTTCATTATGATGCCTTAAAATCCTTTGATTCTTGCTGTAAGAAATACAAATCCCGATAATTGAAATTGCGGCCAAAGCCGCACAAGAAGCCATAAGTAACAGTGGGTCATCTAAAATAACAACCGCCGCAGCTACAGACAACATCAAAAATATAAACCACTTTCCAGACCATCTAGGAAAATACCACATGGACGGCTTTGCAACGGACGGCCCAGCGGCAATTGATGCCTCTAAGCTACTAATTTCGTCGCCCAGATGCCATATATCATATTTGTAATTTCTTATCTCGGTATTTACATGTTTTTTTGCGTATTCAAGGGCCTTTAAATGAAACAAATATTGAATTGACAACTTCTTTGGTAAACCCTGAGATGTGATGTTCATATGTTATACCTCGCTTTATGTAAGCATGTGCGGAAAAAGTCCGGCGGCGGCTATAGGCAAACGTGCCAGGCCCTTGTTATAATCCTGAGAAAATTCTAACCCACTTACGTTTATTTGTCAAGCTGCAAATACCCATTGTAGAAAAGACAGAGTGATGTATAGTTTATCGGCCCTGAGCTGTACTATAGTTCATCTATAACTGCCCTAGCAATAGACTTGTAGCAAAATTGCCTATATGCCATCCGTAGGGGCGGCTATAAGCCGCCCCTACAAGGCGTTATTGTTGAATAGTCACTTACATCACTGCATATCCCGCTTCCGCAATTTCCTTCTTCATATCCTCTACGGATACCACATCAGCATCATATTCCACCACAACTTGTCCATTGTCCTTGTTAGCCGAAACATTCTCGGCTCCAAGGTCTTTTAGCACGTTCACGACGGCCAATTCGCAGTGTTTGCACGTCATGCCGGCTACTTTAAGCTCAACTTTTGTCATATGTGCCACCTCGTTTTTGCTAATTGTATCACATTATTCGTCAAAAATCAATGTCCTGTCCAATATAACAAATATACGCACCATATCCATGGACAAATCCAGCCCTTGGCCGTTTCCGCGCAAAAGCCTGTGCGCAACCAGCTTTTCAATTGTAGGCACGGCCCATTCCGGCAGCTCGTCTATGCTGTTAAAGCGCGTTTCGGCATTAATGTTGCTGTTTGTATCATTGTCATTTAAGGTTACTCCAAAATACTCAAAAATACCCGCCGCTAACGCCGCCGCCATCTCTGGCCGCCTGTTGCGCAAAATATCCACATCGGGATTTGTAAGCGGACTATCAATAAACGCAAGCTCAAACAAAATGGCGGGGCAATGGGTTTCGCGGATAACGCCCCACTGGTTTGTCGGCACATTGCGGCGGTTGCGCAGCCCCATCTTGCGGCAATATGTATCCAAAACCGTGCGCGAAAGCTGCTCTGCTGTAACATCCCAATAAAAAGATTCTGCACCCGTGCCGCCTGCCGCATTAACATGCAGGCTGATAAAATAATCGGCACCCCATGCGTTAGACATCTGCCAGCGCGCATTTACAGAGCTATTGTTGTCATGTCCCAAATTTGTTTGCGCCGTCGGCCGCGAAAGCATCGTCTCAAAACCTGCCCGCTGCAAAATCTCCGAAAGCCCTTTTGCTACCTCAAATGTAATGTCCTGTTCTCTCATGCCATTGCCCACGGCCCCCGTGTTCCATCCGTTGTAATTATGTCCCGCATCAATAAAAATCTTTCTCATGCAATTTCCTCCCAAAATAGTTTGTACTATTATTATACTATGGTTTAAACTAACATAGTGTGTCATCTTTTAACGCAAGCAGGGCTTGCAAATGCCGTCAATAAGGTATATAATGAGACATGCTTGAAAACATTATTTTCAGTTTGAATATAGTGATGCCCCTTGTTGCCCTGGCGGCAATTGGCTACATCGCAAAACGAACAAAGCTTATCGACCGTGCTTTCCTAGCAGGCGGCAACAAGCTGGTGTTTTATTTTGGCATACCTGCCACGCTATTTAACAGCATCTACAACGCCGACCTGGGCGAGATTTTCGACCCTGCCTTTATGGCCTTTGTTGCCGTGTGGACCATCGTCACATTTGCGGCCATATGGATTGTGACGCATCTAGCCCTGCGCAAGCGGCACCCGGGCGTTATCTCTGCCTTTGTAAACGGTGCTCACCGTGGCAATTTGGCCATGGTGGCTCTGCCGTTGCTATTTAACATGCTGGGGGAAGATGCCGCCAAAACCGCCGCCGCCATGATAGTCATCATACCCATCTACAACATCCAAACCCTTGTTTTGTTGACCATACATAATGAAAACAAACAAAAACTGCGCATCGGCCCGCTCTTGACGGGCATCATCAAAAACCCGCCCATCGTGGGCACGCTGCTGGGCATTGCAATTTCATTAATTGGCATAAACCTGCCGATTATTGCAGAGCAAACCCTAAACAGCCTCGCCGTCCTAACGGTGCCCCTGGCCTTGATATGCCTGGGTGCCGCCATGTCCCACAAGGGCTTTGACGCCGGATTTAAATTTGCCTTAACATCCAGTCTGATAAAGGTGATAGCCATGCCCGCCGCCACCGTCGCGGCGGCCCTGCTGCTGGGCTTTCGCGGTAACGACCTTACCATCCTAATGGTGATAAACGGTGTGCCATCCGCCGTCGGTGCCTATGTAATGATTGTAGAAATGGGTGGCGATGTCTACGTCTCCGGCAAAAATGTGATGCTGACGACGGTGCTGTCGGCGTTTACACTGTCTGTGCTGATTTTTGTGTTTCGGACGGCGGGAATAATTGCATAGGAGTGTGAAAAAATGACCGTATTTGAAAATGTGATAGAAATCCATAGCAGAAAACTTAATGATAAACTTAATGATGAATTTGAGTTTCTTTACAAAGATGTTAATCATGATAGGTTGAGAGTGATTTTCTCGACTCTTCATGCTGAATCTATCAGACTGTTTGATATTATGAATCGGCGGCTGCCAACTGATGATGACGTGGGCCACTATTGGGCAGATCCAAGCCGTGACCTGATAGAAATCATTGAGAGCATCTCTCAGTTGAAAAAAGATTTAATGAACTCGCAGCTTACTTTTGATATAGAGCCATATTATGCAGAATTATTTAGATTTTGTTTAAATTTCCTTAAGATGTCAGGAGGCAGTTTTATACCTCCAAATACAGAAAAGATTAATCTTTACTATGCACTACCTATATTTCTAGTCTGCAATAAGAAAGTGGGCATAGACACACCCCAAATCAAGACAATCACTAATGAGTACATAAGGAACCTCACAGAAAGAGCTGGTAAGGATATTAACGAAAAGGCTTATGATAGCGCAATAACAAAGTGTCGTACATTGCTTGAAGAGGTGTTTTGTCATGTGATTGAGCTGAAAAATGAACAACCAAGTGATAAAGGCAATATCAATGCACTTTACCAACAAGTTAAAAAGTTGTATAATATGCATTCGGATAGCTCAATGGATGTGCGTGTACTTAAACTATTATCTGGTCTTGAAAAGATTATTAGCGCGGTTGCGGAAATGAGAAACAAAGCGAGTGATTCTCATGGTCTTGGTAGTAAGCGGGTTAATATAGACGATTATCATGCACGATTATTTGTCAATGCGTCTGCAGTGATGTCTGAGTTTATCTTAGCTGTTGCGGGAAGGAGTAAGTCAACACCTGATTCAATTCAATCTTGACACTTAAGTTTATTTTATCACAGATTAATGAAAGGAAGGATATTATGAAAACAATTGATTTACGCTCTGACACAGTAACAATGCCCACCCAAGCCATGCGCGAGGCCATGGCCAATGCCATCGTAGGTGATGATGTTTATGACGACGACCCCACCGTGAAGCAGCTGGAACAGCTGGCGGCCCGCATGACGGGCAAGGCCGCGGCCCTGTTTTGCCCCAGCGGCACCATGGCCAACCAGCTTGCGCTGATGTGCTATACAAAGCGCGGCGATGAGGTTATTTTGGGCAAAAACAGCCATATTGTGGTGCATGAGGTGGGCGGTGCGGCGGTGCTTTCCGGCACGTCTTATTTTGTGGTGGACAACCCCGACGACACCATAAG
>Ga0123355_10005115_pt1 | contig 19130 bp, 16 predicted proteins | sample TergutEmb28metaG_3_FD_89872 | JGI IMG/M metagenome (GOLD analysis project Ga0123355, IMG submission 89872) | Embiratermes neotenicus P1 segment gut microbial communities from Petit-Saut dam, French Guiana - Emb289 P1 | ecosystem: Host-associated > Arthropoda: Insects > Digestive system > Gut ... | reverse complement strand
GCTGCGGGTACAGTTTTTGATACTCCTGATGATGGGTGCTGTGACACCCGAAACATGTAGAGTAGTTTTGCAGTGAATAAATATCGGCATACTGTTGCATCTGTTGGATTTTTTATTCACATTGAATTATGATGCACGGAACCACGAGCTTAAAGCTGCTAGATTGCTTACATAAACGCATCAAATATTTACCATTAAAAACTGCATGTACAAATGGTCTTCCTGATGATGAACACATGATGTTCAAAACATGTAGAAGGCATGAAGAACTGAATTAATTCATCAATTTAAAACAAGTGTGCATTTTGTTGATTTCCATTTCATACCTAATTATTACTAGTGACTGTCATAAAACATGTTTCATAACTTACTCAGTGGGAAATTGGTGCTGATGTCATTGATGCTATTGACAGACACACCAAACGGAGGCACACTCTGGTTCAGGTATATGAGGGCATTGACGGCAACCACCAGGGTTCCACCCAGTGGCTTCTTAACAGGAATGGCTTGTGTGCAATCAAATGGCAAATTTGACATGGACCATATGATGGGGTGCACCTTCTGTTGGATGTTAAGAGATATTGCCACCATGGCACATGTGTCTTGGCGCACAGCAATGCGGCTGAAAAACAAAGGTCCATTGTTATCATATTTTAACCAGCAAAATGCACTAATTAAAGAACAATAAAACAGACCATAAAACACTTCGTATTAGGTACCAACTCCTACATGTTTTGGCACCAAGGTGCCATCTTCAGGGAGTTTATTAACAACAAAGGACCATAAGTCCAACATGTGCTTCAGGTGCTAGTTGCCCTCAAATATGGAAAGTATGGAAATGCACTGTACAAATAACATATAAAAAAAGTTTCATTTGCATAATGCAACATTCACATGGTAACATAAGCAACCTGAAAACCTGAAATTGTACCCTAACCATTTAATGTTTAAGTTACAGCATTTACATGTGAATCAGAAACTCTGTCCCAGATGGCAATTAAAAGTTACAGACCAGACTATTTTTCCAACAAAAAATCTATTAGTTTCTTAAAAATATGAACTTTTTCTACTTTAAATCGGGTGCAAAAGAGAGCAGCCAAATTTGCAAATAATATAAATGAGTCGGGTTGGGAAACTTCGTCACAGTGAAGATTGATAGCCCGAATATGCGCCCTTTACACGGCATACACTGGCAGACGGGCTTGGAAAGCGATAGGAAATAGACTTCTAAAACCATGCTATCTGAGTAGGGGCAATCATAATTGGAAAATTAGGACTAGGAAACAAAGAACAGATGTTGGTAAATTTTCCTTCATAAATAGGACCATTAATAGTTGGAAATAATTACCTGCAAGCTTACTAGTGTCTTTCCCCTGTAAACTAAACACATTTAGAAAGAGGGTTAAGAATGTAGTTACAAGCAAGGGAATTCAAGTGGGGACTGAGTGTAAATAAGTGAAGTGATGTGGAGTGAACTGATGTGATTTATGTGGTTTTATTTTGAAGTGAAGTGAGTAATGGTAAAGTTTTTGTGGATAAAGGTGCTATGTACATTAGGGTGAACTTACAATGTGGGTATTGATAATACTGTTTCTATTTCATTTGGGTATATCTTGCACTGTGTTTTAATTTGTATTTTGGTGGTTTTATATTGTTTTGTAATGTGTGGGTGTGTGTGGGTGTTTTTTGTAATGTGTGGGCGTGGGCACGCGCGCGCGTGTGTGTGAGAGTGGGGGCGTGTGTGTGTGTGAGTGTAGGTTTGGTAATGTGTGGGTGTTTTGGTAATATGTATACTGTACCCTGACTGAGGTTTTTTTGTGCTTTTTCCTAAGTTGTAAGGCAAATGCCAGGGTAAAACTCACAAAGACGAGGCACGGCCCGCACTCTTCCAAATTAGTTGTTATTTGTGTTGCTCTGTTGTTATCTGTGTTGTTCTATATACTGTCTGTGTTTAAATGTGTACTGTAATACTGCCACCAGGTGACAACCCAACTGCCATTAACAAATATATAATATCATAATTAGACATATATACATCATAAATTTCTATTCTGTTGACTCCATGACAATATGGTTTTAATGTGTAACATTAAACAAGAAGCTACCTTAGAAACACTTTGCTCACACTGCTGTAATTTTGCACAAAACAAGTTCAGACATGTTCAGTTCCAGCAGTGGCTATTAGAAGATAACGTATGTAGTATTCTTTGAAAAAAATCAGTCCTAATACTACATAGACACTACGTGTGATCAATATTACATGCCTTATATGTCCATACGGCACCCAGGGACAGAGAGCGAGATAGAGAAAAAAGAATGAATGATTCCATATTATATTTAATGCATCTAGAAACTCATAAAAATCATTAATAAATTTATCACAAAGGTAATAAAAAATCCCGTGACTGAAAATTTCCTTTCTGTCACTATAATATCAGCTCCATTACAAAATTATGCAATTACATAATGCAGTGTATGATGAAATTATTTTTGCTAAGCGATGTTGTAGTAGTTGTAGTAGTAGTAGTAGTAGTAGTAGTAGTAGTAGTAGTAGTAGTAGCAGCAGCAGCAGCAGTAGCAGTAGTAGTGGTGGTAGTAATAGTAGTAGTAGAAGTGGTAGTAGTAGTAGTAATGGTAGTAGTAATGGTGGTGGTGGTAGTAGTGGTAATGGTGTGGTAGTAGTAATGGAAGTGGTAGTAATAGTAGCAGTAGTAAGAAGTAGTATCAGCAACATACTAGTAGTAGTACAAACCACCTCCAATGTCTGCCACTGAATTAAAGAATGTTGTCTTAATATGCATAAAGGGATAGAAGTCTAAGTAACATCGTGTTTCAAAACACACTGAAACCAGTGAATGGTTTTAAAAACACAATCAGAAAGCATTAAAAGGGGAAAACAGTAACAAGAGAACTACAGGCAGAAAGCTAGAAGATGAAAAACATGACAGATTATTTATGAAGATTTATATTTGAGTTTCAGTTCTTGAAACTTACCCTGGGAATGTCTTGACAGGCTCATACAGGATGAGCAGGGTCGGTTCATAATAACCATGCAGGAACTGCACATCTATTACATTGTCCATTTTCTCATCCAGTTCCTTCAGTATTATCATGTATGATGCAAGGACTGGAACTTTTGTGTTGGTAGCACTGCTACATGGTTTAACATCTAGCAATTCAGGGTCATCCAATGCTGTCTCTCGACGGAAGGGAAGGACTACCAACTTGCGTCCATACACTAACATCACCGCACACCGTCCTTCAGGGTCCACCCGCACCATTGGAATGTGATGATGTTGAGTCCAGCCCCCCTGATAAACGGAAAAGAAGAATTATGATGTATGGTAGCTGAATGCTAAGCTGAACCTGTCTACATTTCTTGCTAATTCCTAATTCAATATGTTCTGCAATGAAAACTTGGAATCCGCTACACAGATGTGCCATACATTCTACACTGTTAACAGCACTGTAACAAGAAAAATTATTTTCATAAACACAGCAAACATTCATCAATGTGTTAACCACACCAAAATATACAATCTTGATTGCTGCCATCACCTGAATGTACTCAAGATTTATGGCAATAGCTACACTGTTGTTGTCATTTCTTACTACTGAGATGCCAACCTTAAAGTTAAACATTTTCCTGCTTTATGTCATGTAGCTTTTTGTGGTGACAGAATTCAATAAAATCTACTAGGACAGACAGCTGCATCAAGATGTGGAAGTTCTCCAATGCTGGAGAAATTTCACACCTCGACACGGCCATGCGCCCAAGAAGATTTTAATGAATTTTTCTGCTTATTTCTCTCATTTTACATAAAATTTATCTATGGCTTCTTCCAGTTGGGACAGGTTACATGGAGTAGGTACCTCTTCTTTTAACCTTATGGCAAGGAAGAGCTATCCTAGAATTCAACAGGCTTGTACTAAAATCTGAAAAAAATGGCCATTAGATGCAAAGGAAATTCTTTAGAACTCCGATAGTTTTTTTGCATCTTTTCTAGGTGCAAATAAGCCTCTATAAAAACCAATTAAAACCATTCATGCAAGCCTGACAAAGAATCCATGTTTCAACTAAAGAAACAAGATGGCTGACTTTTGTGTTCTTCTTGCATGCAACAAAATGTAATTTTGTATCACAAGAGAAAAGTTATGACACTTTCTCTGACACAGCATTATTACCATCTCTTCTCATTACCCATCTTTCTGCCTATTCTTCATGACCCTTTGTCTTCTACAACAATCACTGGTTCTTTATCAACTTATTGTTCAAATTCTCTTAGTTATCAGATTGAAACTGTGGTCATTAATACTTTCCGCAGATAGCTCTTTGTTTAAGCTTCCTTTGTTATCAGTGTTTTGGAATCTGAAATTGCAGGTGTTCCCCTTATCTCGACAAATATTTGACATATACTATCATTCAGAAGTCACATATATTATATTTTCATTATATGTTCTCTGCACAAACTGCATAGAGGAATAAGGACAGCATCACAGTCCATCTGTTCACCTGCATATTCATATGTAGTACGGTACTGGGATTCTGTTTAGAAGTTATCACGAAAATTAAATTTTGCTTCCCACTGATGATATACAAACTCTGCTTTACCCAAGCCTCAAATATACACCTTTCTCTTCAAATATATTCCATTATTGGTAATACTTCACTAAGTACAATGTAAAACACACTTGAAACCGCAAAAGAAGAAAAAAACTGAGGCCTTCATTCTTTTGACATGTTACGTGACACTGGTTGTTAGCTGGTAATATCCCAGAAGAGTGATGGTCTCAACTACACCATGACAGGAACCTGAAATCTTGCATAAGAAAGAATTAGTGGCCGTATTGTTTTTTTTTTTTTTTGCAACTAACAAACTGGCTAGCATAACTAACTACATAACTCCATGGAACACGGTCGTTCTTGAGAAGCTAGCAGTTAAGTGGTTATGAATAGTTACCTCCACAGCAGAGTTTGCTACTAGGAAGATGAGTGTCGAGAAAATTTGTTTTCATTTCCTCCCTGTTCCAAGTTTAATGGTAGTAATTCAAGCACACGTCACTCATTTGCTACAAGAGTGTCACAACTCAAAATTTGGCATTATTGAGTTATTGTTATAGAAACATTTGCAGATGCACTTTGAACAGGTATAGTGTCATAATGCAGTTTGCAAAACTCGCTGCTGGAGAGCAGTTGTGTTGTCATTGCACTCATAGCCCTTAAGAGAACGTCAAAACTTTTAAACGTTTCTCCTGAAAAATCACAGATTTTGAGTTGTGACACTGTTGTCGCAAATAAGTGATATAATACCACTGAAGGAAATCTCCTGTGTTCACTGTTCAACCATACCTTAACAATTACCATTTCAATCTCCCACTTTTGAAGTCCCCCTGTTCACTATCCTGTCCCACCCCTTTTACCCCAACGTATAGCTTGAAATCTGATTGGTAAATCATTCATGCAACAGTGTAACAGGATTAAGGCGCCTTCACCTGAATATCCAGAATATTATCTGCAGAGCTGCAGAACTGCAAGACATCTTGAATACCTAAGTTATAACATACCCGCATCTCTTCCTCCTCAAAGTAGTGCAAGGATAAAGTCCTTAGATCATGTGCTTCTGGATCATATTCCACAACACTGAGCTTGGCATCTCGGAAGCTGATGAGCAGTGAATCACGTGCTGATCCTGACAAGCTCACTGCTTGCATTGACATGATATTTCCAAATAGAGAATAAGTTGCTAAGCACTCCAACTTCATCTTTGGCGGTCGCTTCTCTACTCAGAAACAGAAATATTTCACGTGAGTTGCTGCAAGATACATACACATTCCACAACATAAGCATCAATCCAATCAAGTAATAGAAATTTGGCAGCAGATTCGAACGATACAGCTCACACCTGGTTATATGTACAAACACAAACAAAACAATGACAATTTTGTGTCAATAATTAAAATATCTGAAGTACGAAGTTAACAATACCTGAGTATACATCTTTCTTGCATGCTGGATCTACATCGGGTATAAGTCGAAACACACGTATGATGTTTGCACTAGCCACAATAAGAGACTTCTCTGTCCGATTGAAGAAGTGGCAAGTAAGAGCATGCTCCACGCCGGTAGCAGGATGAGTTAGCTTGCATACTGAATACATGTTTCTAAGTTCTAAATGTTACTCTGTATGCAAATGGTCACACGGTACGAACTGTAACTGAAGATGGGAGTAGCAAGTATGAATTACATTATTAATGTAACTATAACTACAAGCTATTACAACAGAGCGAATATCCATTATAGTCAGATTATTCAATATGAACGTATATTAGTCTCGGCTGAATACTGATACATATGACAAACACACACAACCGGCACCTATTAACATCCCCCCGCCACAGCCACTGATAATAATAATAATAACAATGGATCAGAGTTGGATCCCAGTGATATTAATCAGAGTGCTTGTCTATGTCCACAGATCATACCTATAGTCTATGTCCCTCTAAGCTAGTCCAGGGATCAGAGTTGTGTGCATTAGAGGTCAGACCACGGATCACAAGTAAACTTTTAGAACTCCTGCCAGATGTTGTCCTGTAATTCGGAATTTTAGCGGCAAGTGGTGCGCATAGCACCACGAATGACGGTGCCACGTCATCCGTGGTGATATGATGATCTGTGCCCGAAACTGACATTTCGGCAGCAACTGGACTGAAGTGAGGAGTGGTGCGTAAGAGAGTTACTCAGCGATGTGACCGCGATGGAGCGGAGGTGAGGCGATTCAGTCCATGTTTGCAATGATGCCGATGAACATAGTGAACTGGTCCACGTTGTCGGTTCAGAGCCCCGCCGCAAGCATGTAGTGGGCCAGGTGATAGATGCAGTCCCCAATCCGGCTGTAAGGATTGAGGAATGCCTTCACATGGCGCCACGTGCTCTCGATCGTGTTCGTATGAGCAAACAACGCCGTACTTGAGGAACAAAACCTTCATGAAATTCCCCGCTGAAACCATGAACCGTGCCTGATTGACATGGAAGTGGAGCATGCGGAAGCAGATGTAATCCTATGACATCGTCATCGGCAAACGTCCTTACGATTAGTATCGAAGCACCAGGAAATTTGGAATCAGCACTTACAGCACACCATGCTGCTTCGAATTAGCCCCACATCCTTCAAGAACTGGACGCTGACGTAGGGGTTGCTGAATAGGAATGAGAGAAACAACTTATTAGGAACACCGATGGCGCCCAGCGTTTCGCGACCGAACGTCGTGGAACAAACGGACGGCTTGGAGTTGAGGCCCCGTTCGTATGTTTGAATTACGGAAGTAACACGTATATCCGCCATAGGTGTTATAAATGTATAATTTTTGTAAGAACGCGAAAAAGTAATTACAAACACATATCAGCACTGGGGAGGTGTGGCGCTGCAGTCCGTGGTTGCAACGATGCCAATGTACGTAGTGAACTGGTCTTCATCGCCTTGTTTAACGATCCCTTGTTTCTGAAAATGGAGGCAGTATGCTTCTCCGAAGCGGTAACTGTTTACATTACGACACGGCATACCATTCCATACAACAAGAATTTTTATCAGCCATTCTATGTGAACCCAAATGTCCCATAATTTTCTGTTTTCAACATCGTGCAAGTAATGTTTCTGCGTTGCCAACATAAACAGCTGAAAATCGACTTTGGATGGGATTGGGGTTTCAATATATGTTGGGAGCAATGAAGTTGTGTCAGATGCACACCTGGGTGTGCACATACAGTATGATGGTTAATTGTTGGTGTTGAGAGGGTGTTACAATGTCGCAAAGTACAGAGCTTAGTGCAGACAAAGCGCGAGGTAAAGTTACGTAATGAAGTTGAAAGTGAGATGGCATTAGAAATGGGTGTATATGTCCACAGGCACAAGAGGAAAGAAAATGTCTAAATGAGATACACTGTGCGTTTTATTCCGCGTTGTCAGTTGAGGTGCCCTTCTGTAAGAGGTAGTTAAGGCGAAACGGATGAAACTTTGTTGTTCTGTTTCATTTTAGTAAAAAAAATGTGAGTTTTGATACTTGTTATGTTTTATTCAACGGAGACTTTATTATGTTGGTTATTTGTTCGTGGATTGCTTAGTGGTGCTGTTTTTAACTAACACGTCTAGCCGAACATGAAGAACGAGGTGGTCTTGGCCTACTTTTAGATATTGTCCAGGCATTTTCGTGGAGAAACTGTCAGGATAACGAAGTCCGCGGGCCGATGTTTGAACCCGAGACCTACCGAATACGAAGCACAGGTGCAAACCATCGGACCGAGCTTTAGTAATGTTGGTAGTTAGTATAGGTTTACTGAAGTATTATAGTTATCTTGCAGAGATGTTACTACATCTAGCAGGTTCGACAAACCAAATTCTCACGAAACTGATAATTTACCTGCCTCATTTTTTCGCTGTTGTATGCTGCTTAAGCATTTGGTTCAATCATCCATACAACACTTGTGCTCCTTTGATAAAGGCTCCTGTGGTAGAAGTTTTTACCCACATTCAAACGATGTACATAATTCCCGGATTTTATGGAAGGAATGTGGAAGCCCTTTTTTATGTTATTGAAACAAAAAGTTCTGCTGTTCAAATGGATTATGTTTATGGCATTCTGCAATAAAAGGTGATAAGGTGTTCATTTCATGGTAACTTGCTCCACATGTTGAAAGGTGAAAATTTTTTAAATGTTCCATCTTCCATGCATTAATCTGATCCAAAATTTGTAAATAACCACCCAATGCATGTCAGTATTTATGATGTATTTTATACACAAAATTTTCACTATGTTTCGGCCATCCTCCGGGAATTTGGGAAACTGGCGTGCCAGTGCTTTACACATTGGACCAATTCGAAGATGCTGCATGAGTTAACATAAGAATTCTCTGATGATGGCACCCCAGGAGTGTAAAAACATGTAGGAAGAAAACTATGTATTGTGTTTACTTTTTGGTGCAAGAAAAGTTGATTAGATAAGTTGCATTTGACATCATGCATGGTACATACAATATTAAAATTTGCTTGATATTAAACATACTTCATACATATATTATCAAGTTGCAATGACATTGAATACTACACTTTTGCCAATTTAGTATTTTAAGCAGAAAAGTTTGATAGAAACATGTAGGCTAGTATATTGACTGAAAGCTTTGATTTTTCAGCCGTGCTGTCTAGTGTTTTGGAGGCAATCAGTCTTCCTGAAAATGCTGCTAAGCTCGGAGAAGCTAAAGACAATGCTGGCAATGACATGCTGAAGATGATGCAATTTGTTTTCCCTATCATTATGCAGATAGAAATGGATGTAATAAAAAACTATGGGTTTGTAGAGGGACGTGAAGGTAAATAAAATACAATAAGCAAAGCAGGTATATATATTTTGGAAATATTATTGCTCCTGAATCTTTAAATTACTCTGTTATTACTACTACTACAACTAATCTGTGGCTGTGTTCATCCATTGAACACATAATAGAGGAAAAAATATTAAAGATAGAAATATCTTCTTTGGTATTTACATTCCATGTTTATACATAAATAGATTTAAATTAAAGTGAAAATTAGTAGTTAGCGACACATCTGCTTTGTTGCACAATGTTTGTAATGAGAACAAGTTTGAGAGTTGCCTTATGACCTGTAGATGCAGACTGTAGGGGATTTGTGTTGTTTATTGTCACACAAGTAATGAAAGATTGCTTTCATGTAGGAAATGTGAATTTTAAAAAAGCAGGTTTGTTTATAAATTTACCTTGTTGCCAGTCTAACATTCCATAATTCATATATGGGGTTGCTCAGATGTTATGTGACACTTGGTGTTTAACGTGTCTCTAGCATCAAATAACTTTAACCACCATGTATAATGGTCCTTGTGACATGCATAATGCTCGTATCATATGTTTTGGTTATGCAGTGACATTTGAATCTGTTTCAAAGTTATCAAGTAGGGGATTTTCAAAGCTTAACTAACATTTATCCCCCAGGAATTGTGCACTTTGCACAAGCAATACGGTCACTGGAGAGAGAGGATCCAGAGGTGGCACAACTCCACGCACAAGTTCGTGCACATTTTCTTCCTCCAGTAGCCATCAACACTGAACCATCTTCATGAAGTATAATCGAGAATCATGGAAGTGACATTTGAAAAATTTTATGTTGTCTGAGATATGTTCAGTACACTGCTTCAGGCGACTGTTTGCCATCAGCACTTTTTTTTGGTCCCTTCTGATGAAAAGAAAGAGTGATTTTCATGATATGGATTGAGTATTTTAAGGTTTTGGCATGATCATATGCAGACTATTTTAAACTTTGTAAAAGAAAAGGGATGTCAAAGAAGCCGCTGTTCCTTTGCATTACTGAGGTGATAGTGCTCTTCGTGCTAAATAGCATTTGTGGCAATTACATCATACCATGTAGAAAAGGAGAAATATTGTCACATATTTTGACCTGGTTATGTACTATTCATTGGCATTACATTTTAAATCTGTGTATGTCTTGGGCTGTTAAGTATTAAACTCTGAACACAAATTTGAAATTAATTTTTTGTTGTTATATTTTGTTTCCTGATGGATGACCTTTCATGAACCTTCCAACATGCTATCACGTCTCTGGCCTGGAACCGCATCCAATTTAATATTGCACATTACTGCTTGGCTTATAATAGATGATCATAAGGTTCATCATCCCCGTTGTGTTTACAGTAAACTAGACTGGAGTGTGTATACTTGTCTAACACAACTATATGGTGGTAGAGATATGTATAATTTATTACATAAAGAACTACATGTTTTGGCCCTTTTCATTGGCCATCTTCAGGTTGATAAATGAAAAACTCAGTAAGTAGCTACACTTTACTTGTGTGGGTTGTGTACAGTGGGGAGGTAAGAGGTGGAGTGGGTATGAGATCTCACATGTGTTGTGTAGGATGGGTGGTGTAGGTATTTGTGTATAGTCTTAGATCAAGAAACCTACTATAACTATAGATACTACATTTATATAAGTTGCACACTGTATATATATTTTATAAGCCAAGTGTACATGTACATATAACCTCTACTAACATAAGATGATACCATAAATCCAACTATATTAACATAGAATAGAAAATAGCAGAAAACCATCCTACACAACACATGCGAGATCTCGTACCCAGTCCACCTCTTACCTCCCCACTGTACACAACCCACACAAGTCAAGTGTAGCTGCTTACTAAGTTTTTCATTTATCAACCTGAAGATGGCCAATGAAGGGCCAAAACATGTAGTTGTTCTTTATGTAATAAATTATATATATATATATATCTACCACCTTATAGTTGTGTTAGACAGGTATACACACTACAATCTAGTTTATAATAGATGAGTTTGACAGATGAGTGATTGGTTTGATTCTAATTGTAATGCAGTGGGATGAATAACGTGAAAGTTAATAACTGAACTAATGGGAAAGGGGAAAAAGACCTGTTCCAGTGCCACTTTTTTCTCTGCAAATATTGACATAATTTTATGTTCAAGTACTGGCTCTTTCTTTGTTATTTTTTCTAAAGATCTATGTTGGACTGTTAAGTGAATATTCTTATTTTTCTCAGGCATTATGCAGAGCTAGTGACTAGCGTAGGGGCTGGATGACAGAAATTGTTTGATTTATGACAGAGGCAAGAGGTTTTGTTCTCCTCCAAAAGGTCCAGACTGATTGCTTCTGACAATAATAAAACTGGGAACTTCACAGTGTGAGCTAGAATTTTCTGTGTTAAGCATACCTGAGGGGCTGTAATGTGGCTGTCACTGTGGACAGGATTAATGTCTTTATGGATTTGTTGTTGGTTTGACTAGCTGTAACAGGACAGCAGGTGAGATATGTATTACGATCTTTTCCCCACAACTGTTATTTGGGGGAGTGGGGGGGACATGTTTGACAGTGACCACTGCCTAAATAACATTACATTTCAGAAGCTGACTCAGTCTTCAGGTAAAAGAAAAGAATGCTAAAGGAGCATTTTAGGGGTTTGTGTTATAACTGTAGGGTTTGTTATGGAGACATTTTCAGAATACCTCCTCTATAGGTGATGCAGCCCCTTTATAGAGGGGTGAAAATTGGCCTGAAAGACTCCCATTCATGATGTGACTATTACATAATGAGTCTAGTTTCAGAGTATCATTTTATTACTGAAATATTAGCATTTAAATTTAACCAAAAAAATAATCTATTAGAAACTGCATACAGCTCCCTACCAGCATTCCAGGTCTTGAAGCATCCCCTGAAGTAATTTTGTGAGAATACTGTAACTCTGTCATTTTCTACATATACCTCATATAACAAGGTTTTGGTGGCAGTTTTCTTCAGATTTGTAAGAAATCTGATGTCTACTTGTTCAGTTTTTCCATCAAACATGATCACAGAAAGTCAAAACATTCTAACTCAGCACTGTGTCAATGAAACAACATGGTTTAATACATGAATGGGGAAAGGAGAGCACAACTATTACATGCAAAGAAGTTTCAAACCTATGGTAACCAACACTGATACCACAAACTTCATTCTAACTTCCATATGTATTACCTGCTACCTGAGCACCACATACACATCAGAGTCAGTATAAAATTATTTGTATCAGTGTGTTACCTTATTTAAAATGTCTAAATGGTGGGCTGTGTAGGCACAGGGAGACACAGTAAGCTGGAGAATATGGAAGCATATACAGATTTTAACATAACAGATCTGATTATTGAATAGATATAGCAGTCTGTCATCCTATGGCAGCAAAATACATCACACATTTCAAAATTTATTCAAAATGAGTGCAAGGAAGCCATATTCTCACCCATCGCAAGAGGAAGTTCATAACCACAAGCAAGTCAACAGACCATTCTTGAAGCTCAGCGAGCAGCCTGGCCAACTGAAAGATTACGCAGTGTCATGTGGTCAGCCAAGAAGAAATGATAAAAAAGTTAAACTTATAAATCAGTTATATCACAGCAGGAAGGAAAACATAACATTTTCACAGTGGAAGCAGGGGTAGTAGTTATAGTGAACCATGAACACATTGTTATTGGATGATACATGACTGGGATTTTAACTGCAAGGAACAACATAGGGTACCATTGTTAAAAATTGTGAACATGATGACTAATTGTATGGTTCCATAAGGAAGGGAATTTCTGAACCAGCTGGGCATGAACATTTCAAGAGACCCTGTACCATGGATTTAAATATTATGTATTGTAAAGTCTATACAGCCGCATTAAGAACCTTCATACATTCCTACAGCTAGCAGTACATTGCGCCTTGTAAAATGCAAGTGGAGAAGAGGAGAGTTCTTGGTACCATATGATCGTAGCAAATAACTGTCACTCTTTTTGATGTCTGGATTATGTGAAACATTGACATCCTCGAGCACCATTTCCTCTGCAAGTCTTGAGAAGTCCCACAGCTTGACTGAACAGTCCTGTGAACCTGAGAAAACAGCATGTGACATGAATGCCCATCTTTTAATACAGATCACTCAGATGTTACATAGTTAGGAACTTGGCTAGCTATCCTGAATGAGAAGAAAGTTCCTAAATTATGTACACAGAGCAGCTAATATATATGCAAAAGGTGAGAATGCAGTTCTGTCTATAGAGAAAGTTTAATATGCTAGGGTGTAAAGAAGTGTAAATGGCATTCCACGTCAGCTAGGCATAGCACATCTGTAGGTTGGATATTGAACAGAAAACCTCTGGTCAAGGAAGATAACTATGTATATAGTGAATCTACTGTAATTGTAAGTTGGTTGTGGTGCACCTGCTGTGGAGTTATGTGGGGTTAAAGAAGCCCTCATTGTAGAAAATTAGCATGTAACAAGATGTCACTTTCATTTGGACAGATGCATGGAATCAGTAGCATGAGAAACATTTAATTGGGTAGAGGTGGTCAGATGGACAGCAGTGCCTGAAAGACCCTGGTGTGAATGGGGGGTTAATATTAAAATGGGTATTACCAAAACTGGATGTACACAGGATAAAGTTGTCCCAGGATAAGGTCCAATGGCAGGCTGTTGTTAACATGGTATGAATCTTCAGGTTCTACAGATGGCAGAAATTTCTTGAGCCCTTGAGACTGTTAGCTTCTCAAGGACTTGCTCCTTGGAGGTGGTGTCTCTCTGACTTGACAAACACAGAACTTTTAATGCAGATCTAAGAACTAAACTTCTTGAGATATATCCACAGGAAAAATTCTGGGACCTTCCAGTCTGCGGATGGCAAAGGAATGTCTCCAAGTCAAATTAAGCACCCAGCCAACATTGCCACAACAAATATAATGCTTTGCCTTGCTGTGTGGAACATTGCACCATCGTGTTGAAACCACACATTTCTTACTCTCTGCCTCACCCTTCACAGTTCAGCAGGTAAAAATCCTTGCCACATAGTGCAACATGGCTCAGAATCCTCCACTGTGGTAATTGCTCATGTTTTTCGCAAAGAAGTATGGGCCAATGATAATAAATGTGGAAACATCACATCAAATGGTTACTCATGGACAGGAAATGTTTGCGGTGGTGTTGCAGAGGGACCTGGGAACATTTAATGGTGCTTGATTGCAGTAAGTTATGCAGAACAGTGATCAAAGCAATATATCAAATATTGAGGTCATATGGGACATGTTATCTCAAGAAAATAAGGTAACGATGGTAAACTGTGACTGTTAATGTAATTCCTTAGAGTGTTCACTTCGTTCGTTGTCCAGCCTCTTGCACTTACCCACCAAAAACTACCACTATTGTGCCCCACAATCTATATTAGGATAGTTCAAGAAACAGGATGGAAGAGTGTAGACTGGATTCATCTGGCTCAGGATACAGACAAATGGCAGACTCTTATAAATACAGTACTGAACCTTTGGGTTCTATAAGATGCAATGAATTTCTGGACTAGAAAAGGACTCTCCACCATGGTTTGCATTGTGCACACATGCACACAAGACAATTCAGTAAATGGTGCCCTTTAAGAAAATGTCTGTATTAAAAAAAATCTTGGTTGAAAACTTGATTTTTAAATACATTATTATTCACATAGTGGTAATGACCTTGTAACAGTGCTCAAGAAGAGCATGGGGTTCCCCCCCCACTACCACCACCACATGCCTGAATAATCTGAATTACCTGATGTAAGGATGTGCCCATCTCGACTAAAGGCAAGGGTGTGTATGGGACCTTTGTGGCCTGTCAGTTCTGCCAGCAAGTGCCCATGTGCCAGGTCCCACATCAGGACTCTTGAGTCTGCGCCTGCTGATGCAAGAAACCTCCCTTCCACTGAGAAGCACAAGGCATATATTGGAGCCTGCATCAACATCACAATGACACACAATAAATTAGGGTATTCACTCTTGGGGAAGTGCACTTATTAGAGTGTCTGACAGCAATATGCTGAGGAAAATGTCCGAATCCAAGAGAGAGATAATGAAAGAAAAATGAAAATACAAAGTAAGGAGGCTCATACACTGCACCCTTCATATAATACACTGCAAGTGACTAAACCAAGGCTAAGTTTGGTAGAATGTTTACATGTATTGGGAAAACAAGGACTGCCTAATTAATTGTGTTCTGAAACGTCAAGGGAACAACTGCTTCAAACATGTAGACTAAAAGGTTGTGAAGATGTGAACCAGAATGAAATGAATAAAGGGTATGGTATAATGAAGTGTCTCTTCTTTGGCTTCCACAACAGGCCATTTCTGCACATTGATTAATTATCCACTACTCTAGGTAGGCCCAGTATTCAGAATTATACAGAATTTTACTATATAACAAAGAATCAGAGCTGATCATGTGATGTGCTTGATTATGTACAAATAAGCAAAACTGTGGGGAGTATGTTACCTCACCTTGTGTCCTGTCATGAGTCGTACGTGGTTCCCTGTCAGGCAGTCCCAGAGCCTCACTGTTCGATCACTTGAGCCAGTTGCAACATAGTTAGAGTTGGGATGGAACTGGATGCACTACAAGAGTTTGAAACCAACTGCTGTATAACTGTGAGTGAGCATATCTGATGTGAAATTTAAATTCTACAGGAAATTACACAAAAAAAGAAATGTACATTACAGTTTCCTATAAATAATTTCAGCGTCTTCATCCAACATGTCAATCACTGCACAGGTGGAGGGCCAACTGTAATTTAAAACAAAAAAAACCAATGAAGGGACTTCTGAAACTACATGTTCTTTGGCACAGTGTCTAGCAACTTCAAGACTGAATAATAAAGAAAAAGAATCTCCTTTCACATGCCATATAAGAACATTTCTGAAAGGGTAATATATCTTCCGACTACTTCATTAGTTATGCCCCTGATAATTCTTACTACTGAGTTAAGGAATTTATTTGGTGCTCAGCTGAGCTGGAAAAATTCTCAGGCCGATATGCTATCTGAACTTCAGAAAGAATGGAGTATTTCCAAATGCCTGGCTTGCTATTCGATATATCTTACTGGACTCAAGGATAAATGCTCTGCAGTTATGACACTGCAGACAAACATTTTTATCTCAGGGCATATTTGCCATATAAAAACGTTTCAAATGGAAGCTGTAGACCGTAATTATCTTTATATTTTATGGCATATAAATGTGTACAATGAGCAGTTTTGCAAAGTTCTGTAAAGTTAAATTTTGATTTCATGTAAATGAATAACTGATCAGTGCATACCAACACTAAATTCACCTGTTAACTTGCAGTGTTAATCTTTTGAAAAAATTTAACCAAAATTCAATGAGTCCCAACAGGTCCACAACAAAATGGTAGAGGAAAGGAAAACTGATGTTTTGGCATTACTAATTCAGACCACAAATATTACAAATACAGTATTCCACTTTGACTAAAATGATGGGAATGCCTTACATCAACATCAGAGAAGTGGCCTGCAAATATTCGCAAGGGCTGATGCTGGTCAGTGGCCCAAAGACGGGCTGTCTTGTCATGGCCAGCAGTGGCAAAGTAGTAGCCATGAGGTGCAAACCGCACATCCCACACAGGAAAGATGTGGCCCTTGTAGCATACAAGACAAGTCCATGTTTGAAGACTCCACAGGCGCACTACATAAAGAAAAGCTGGTCAGCACCCACAGAGTAACACTGACAGAACAAGTATAGCTTATATATATACCTTCAATACAGCAACAAAAATCACCTCCATAAACTTTTTCAATGTTACATATTTATAAGTTTATTATTTATGTCTAATTGCATAGAATACTGCAAACTCCAGCATTCATGGAATGCAGCCCTTATCGATCTAATACTTAGAACCACTACCTCTACCAGGTTTACCTACCTTTATTACAGTAATTTTACCTCCTCCTCCTCCTCATCCATTCCCAATATAGATTTCTAAACTTATTCTCCCACTTCCATATAACAGTGTACAAAAAAGTTTCCTGTCTTCTCAAATCTGTAATATTAGTACACACACTTCTATGTTACCTCTGCTATGCTATTTCTTACTCAAAAAATGATTTCCCCAACCCAGAATTTCACAGCACTTTAAAAAGTAAATGAATAGTATTCTCTTTTTCCCTAAATAGTAGACATCATCTCCCCTCCAATTTTCTCCTTATCCCTCTCAGTTTCCAGATCCCCATTTTCAAATATGCTACTACACACTACATTATCTTAATTCCACAATAATTACATTTCACAATAAAATTTAATGACCTCTTCTCTAACAGTGCTAGAGAAATGTCATGTCAGTGCATCTTTGTTCAATCTTATTGCATACTGCAGTTGTATTACTCTCATGTGGGTTTTGTAAAATGTATCCTAAAACAATTGTGTCTGCTTCATCCCTCAGTTTCTTAGCACAAAATCCAAATTTCATATTACTTATTTGCCAGTCATAAAAACTTCTCTGCCCATCTGCAAAATTCTCAACCAATATTTCATAGCCAGATACAATACACTGCCTCTCATTTATCTCTCACCAACTCCAATGATGATATTCCATTCACTGCAGATCTCGGTATATTCTAACTTACTTTCTTTCTGTCTTTCTTACCTATTTATGCCCACTGAATCCTATAAACTTCTTTCCAATGCCCTTCAATCCCGATATTTCAATGCCATCACTCTCAACTCACACACTATCTCCTACACATTTTCTACATTTCAAAAATAAAGAAAGTATGTGGACCTCGTCATATTTATTTTTAAATGCATACTTCATAGTTTCATACACTTTACATCAGAACACAAGCCACTGAACAACAATCCATATCTGTCAAACACTAAACTTAGCTCATCATTTCTTAAAATAAGAATCAGCTGACCTTTGTTCCAAGAGTGCTCAGTGTTAAAAAAAATAAATGGTTATGGAGATTGTCCATAAAGTAATATACAGAAGACTTAATTATAGCACCATTGGGACCAAGGTACCGCTGGACTATCAAGAGTATCTTTCAAACCTCTAATTTCTTTGTCAATGTCAGTGTTACCTGCTTTTTTTCTACACCTTTACTAGCATTAGCACCTTCATTCATCTTAAATGCCACTATTATAGTCAGATGGGTGTAAATATTTTAAATACAAGGTGAAAGTTGTTGGGAAAATACTTGCACTTCCTATCATTAAAGAGAAGTTGTGGCCGACATCATGTGAGATGGTGATGAGCTGGAAGTTAAGTGCAAAGATGACATCCTACAGTGCAGAACAAAAAGATGCAAACACTTTTTTGATGTGAAAGTGTTTTGCATATGCAAAGAAATCAATTACAACCTTTTAATGTTTCTGATGTCCTTCAAGAATTTGTGTAATGAGTTTGGTATAAAAATTTGGAGAAATGGTCAGGTGTTATGGTAAATTTCTAGAAAATACTTTTATTCCTTTACGCAAAGGAGTGGGTTCTGATTTAAAAGATGGAGGAGGGAGGAATAAATAATTAACCCTTAGTCTACTAATGTCATATATACAGGGTGTCCCAGGAGGAATGTGCCAGACTTCGGGAGGGTGTTCCTTATGCTAAAATAAACCGATATAACCCAAAACACCTATGTCCAAAGTGGAACGGTTACGGAGATAATGGCCAGAGAAGTTTGAAACTTTGACAGCTGTTACTCACTTATTGATTACCAAATACATATTGAAACTGGC
>Ga0123355_10005113_pt1 | contig 19132 bp, 16 predicted proteins | sample TergutEmb28metaG_3_FD_89872 | JGI IMG/M metagenome (GOLD analysis project Ga0123355, IMG submission 89872) | Embiratermes neotenicus P1 segment gut microbial communities from Petit-Saut dam, French Guiana - Emb289 P1 | ecosystem: Host-associated > Arthropoda: Insects > Digestive system > Gut ... | reverse complement strand
CTCATGTACACATTCAAAATAGGCACTTTCCGGTTGATATCCGGCTTCGACCAACGTTTCAAATCCGGCTTTCATCAGTGCCGTCACGCCGCCGCACAGAACGGCTTGTTCGCCGAACAAATCGGTTTCAGTTTCTTCTTTAAATGTTGTCTCAAGCACACCGGCACGGGCACCGCCAACGCCACTGGCATAGGCGAGCGCGATATCCTTCGCATTGCCGGTTGCGTCGTTATATACCGCAATCAGGCATGGCACGCCGAAACCTTCCTCAAACTGACTTCTTACAGTATGTCCCGGGCCTTTCGGGGCTATCATTATCACATTGACGTCAGACGGCGGAATGATCTGGTTATAATGGATATTAAACCCATGTGCAAAACAGATCGTTTTCCCCGCCTTTAGATTCGGCGCAATGTTTGCGGCGTATAAATCCGCCTGTTTTTCATCATTGACCAGAATCATAATGATATCGGCGGCTTTGACAGCATCTGCGGTATTCATCACCTCAAACCCGTCTTGCTTCGCCGTTTCCGCACTTTTGGAACCTTCATAGAGTCCGATAATCACTGAAACGCCGCTATCGCACAAGTTCTGTGCATGGGCATGACCTTGGCTGCCATATCCGATGACGGCCACTTTTTTGCCGTTTAAGAGTGCTATGTTACAGTCTTTCTCATAATAAATCTTTGCCATATTTTTTCTGTCCCCTTTTATTTTATATTTTCTACACTGAGTATATTTTCAGTGCCGCAAATCACAGAAACCAATCCTGAGCGGCATACTTCCAATATGCCGATTTCCCTCGCCGAGTCAATAAAACGCTCAATTCTATCCGAACTGCCTGTTATTTCCGCTGTTATAAAGTCTCCGCCAAAATCCATCACCTTCCCGCCATAATCATTAATCAGGTCGCTTATCGCCTGCTTGCCTGTGCCGTTGACTTTCAGTTTTATCAAAAGCTGCTCCACCGAAACTGAGCTCTCTTTATCCAACAGGACAACCATTTTCACGTCATGCAGCTTTTGCAGCTGTCGAAGTACCTGATTCTTCATGTAATCGTCACCTGTTGATATAATCGTCATCCGCGAATACGCCGAATTCTCAGTTTCACCGACGGTCAAGCTGTCAATATTATACCCACGCTTGGCGTAAAGACTTGCCACACGGTTCAGCACACCAAAATGGTTCGATACGATGATCCCAACGGTAAATTTCTCGCTCATTTATATCACCTGCCTTTATTTAAGTATATTGTCCTCTATCCACCGCGCCATGCCGTCTTCATCGCAGTCACCGCAGATGTAATCCGCAACGGCCTTCACTTCCGGCAGCGCATTTTGCATCGCCATGCCGATTCCCGCGTGGGAAAGCATATCTATGTCGTTCAAGTCATCGCCAAACGCCGCGATTTCAGATTGGTTAATGCCCCAATGTCCAGCCAAAGCGGCGACAGCTTTGGATTTGGTTGTGTCTTTGTGCATAATCATTGCTAACCCATCCATGGCTATTACCATATAGAGTTCCTTTGGAAGCTGGTCTTTTAAGAACTGTATATCTTCCGATGTAAGATCATAAGTATAAATCTTTTCAGCATCCTTGTCATGCTTTGAAAAGTCCACAATCTTGAAATTTGTAATCCACGGCCATTCATCTGATACTGTGAAATTAGAATAATCCACACTGTCCGCTTGAGAGGCGATACGCAAACCTCTTTTGTCGCAAGCCATTAGAAACGGGCGAGCTGTCTGATACGGGGTCAATGCGCTATAGACAACCTCACCATTTACCTCCGCAACAGCACCATTCGCTGTAACCCCGCCGTCAAAAAGCCCATCTGGAATCATTTCAGTATTGACCCTATCACGCCCCGTGGCGTAGATTATTTTGATGCCTGATTCCCTGCAACGCTTTAGAACAGCGATGGTGTATTCAGATATCGTCTTATCCGTTCTTAGCAGCGTACCGTCCAAGTCCACCGCGACCAGTTTGATCTGACTTGCGTCCACAGTCACGCCCCCTAATTAATCAACATATCACGAATCGTACCACCAGCAGGGATCATTGGTAGCACGCGCTCATCCTCATCTATTTTGCAGTCTATAAGACACGGCCCCGCATTATCCGGCACGCTTTTCAGGATATCGTCAAGTTCTCCGAGCGTATTGGCAGCATATCCCAACGCCCCGAACGCTTGAGCCAACGCCGGAAAATCTGTTTTACGATTGAGTGTTGTCTGTGAATAACGCTCATCAAAAAACAGCGATTGCCATTGGCGTACCATTCCGAGGACGCCGTTGTTTAGCAGGATTATCGTCACCGGCAGATTCTGCGTCACGGCTGTCGCCAATTCATTCAGATTCATGCCGAAACTGCCTTCACTTGTGAACAAAACGGCTCTCTTCGCCCCGCGCGCGACAGACGCGCCTATCGCCGCACCTAGGCCGAATCCCATCGCCCCCAGCCCGCCGGATGTGACCAGCTTGCGCGGTTTTTCAAACGCGTAATACTGCGCGACCCACATCTGGTGCTGTCCGACGTCTGTGGCAACAACCGTCTCATTGTCGTAAAACGTGTTCACCCTGTGTATGATATTCCGCGGCGTAAATTCCTCCGTGGGCCAAACACTTCCGGCGGCTTTCAGGTCGCGAATTCTCGCCTCCCACTCCTCGCTTGGGTTCACGCGGGATTCCAGTATCAGCCTTGGTAGAATCACTTTCAGACTGCCGCACAGACTGATATCCGGGCCAACGTTTTTGCCGAGTTCAGCCGGGTCGATATCCACATGCAAAACTTGGCAATGTTTGGAATACTCTTTCGTGCTGCCAGTCGCCCGGTCGGAAAATCGTACGCCAAGGGCAATAATCAAATCCGCCTCTGACTGGGCGATGTTCGCCGCGTATCTGCCGTGCATTCCGGACATACCCAGATAACGCTCATAGGAATACGGGACAGAGCCAATCCCCATGATACTCGCCCCCACAGGCGCGCGGAGCTTTTCGGAAAGCTGCATGATATACTCCCCGCAGTCTGACGCTGTCACGCCGCCGCCGCAATAGATATACGGACGCTTACTTTTTTCGATGGCGGCAATCGCCTCATCAAACCGGCTTAAATCCGACGGCAGACTCTCACCGCTTTTCAGCGTTACCTTTAGCCCGGCATCGTACTTGCACGTATCTGTCTGAATGTTCTTCGGGATATCAACAAGCACCGGTCCTTTCCGGTCTGACGCGGCGATGAGAAATGCCTCGCTCAACGTTCTTTGCAGATCCTTGATATCCCTGACGACATAGCTGTGCTTCACTATCGGCAGCGTCACGCCGATAATGTCAATCTCCTGAAACGAATCCCGTCCAAGCATTGGGACGGCGACATTTCCGGTGATAAACACAACCGGAACAGAGTCAAGATATGCATTGGCGATACCTGTTACAAGATTAGTCGCTCCCGGCCCGCTTGTGGCAATGACAACACCGGGTTTGCCCGAGACTCTGGCATAAGCGTCCGCCGCGTGCGCGGCCCCCTGCTCATGCGCTGACAGAATGTGCGATATCCTGTGCGAGTTCTTATATAGCTCATCATAAATATTAAGAACAGACCCGCCCGGATACCCGAATACTGTCTCCACCCCGTGCTTTACAAGCTCCTCGATCAGAATTTCAGATCCACTGAGAACCATGCCTAATTCCCTCCTTCTAGTGACAAAAGTAACAAAAAGCCCCGCAGCGTTTGCTGCAAGGCTTAAAAGTAACCATTTATACTTTTATCTCCTGTTAACAGCACAACGCGAATCGGCATCATTGAGTACAATAATACTAATGACGCTAAGGAGTACACCGACTATGCTGATATTAGAAGATAAGCTCATTTCGCCGCCTCCGACAAATGATTTGATTGGGATAGTGTAACACAGCGCCGCGCACGTGTCAACAGTTTTTTGATTCAGAATGCAATTTTTTTCATACGGCTTGCATTTTATCGCGAACTACAGAAGCAATTGCTTTGCTTTGGATAATAAATATCCATTTATAGCTTCATTTTTGTATTTTTCAGCCCAATCGGGGAAGTTTTCCTGTTCGGTAAAGGCTACAAAGAGCGTAAACAACGGCCCGGCCACATCATCAATGCTTTGCTCGACCCTCTCTGCTTCGGTGCGGGTTTGTCCGTGTTTTTCAAAGTACAGCCGATTGTATTCATCTACAAACGCCGCTCTCGCTTCATCGGATATTCCCCAGCAAACATTGCGGAAGTCCGAATACCGATACCCTTTGCCCAGCAGGTTATAATCAAACATCATTGCCGCTTTTTTATCGTTGCGGACAACAAAGTTCGTCCAGTAAAAATCGTTGTAGGTCAGCGTGAACGATGGTTTGTAGATCAATTCACGCAGCCTGTCATAGTGAGTCAGTACAAACCGGAACAGCTCTTCCGCTTCGGGGAGCTTCTGAATAAGCATTTTAAGATTTTCTTCAGTGAGTCTGTCGTACTCAAAATACAACGTCTCAAGCTCCGGAACGGCGGAACCGTTTTCGTGAAACGTAAAATACCACTGCGCAAGACTTCTTGCCACATCAGCATCTGCGAAATCTTCTGATACGCCAAGTCTCCAATCCTCTGAAATTGATATGTCTTCCATGACGAGCGCCGCTTTCCCAAGCGCCAAGGTTTTTATGGCCGGGATGCCGTGCCGGGCTAAAATCCGGTAATTCAAAATCTCCCGCCTGTCATCTTCTTTTTCAAAATACTTAATGACCGCGGGTATGCCGTCATACAGGCACCTGTATACATAAACACCGCTTTTCGCGCGGATAAGCCGAAAGTTCCGTATCGGCTTTGGCGAAATATCCTGTAAATCCTGCTTAATAAGTTTTGTGATGTTCGGGTAATTTTGCATAAATCCTCCTGTTTATTCGGAGGGTTAAAGTATAGCCACCCTCCTTGATTTTGTTGTAGTAACTATAACTGCATATTTCATGTAAGACACTCCTTATTTTTGATTTAAATATCGTGGAATGAACCGAGGCAGGGGCACGCAATGCTCCCCTGCCCCATCATGTCGCAATCAGGTTTTAGAATTTAAGTATAGGCTTGAGTGTTTTTCCGTTGTGCGAATCCTCAAACGCTTTGTCGATGTCCTTGTAATCATAGAAAGTGTTTAGTTTATCGACAGGCAGGCGGCCTTCTTTATAAAGCCGCACCAGTTCCGGAATAAACACTTTCGGGTTCGAGTAGCCTTCGACCGCTCCCGCGAGTGTGACGCACGGATTCATAATCTGCGGCTCTAGCTTTATCGGGACTGCCGCGTCCGCCGTTACGCTGACAAGAATCGCGACGCCTTCAGCCGCCATGGAGTCCAGCATCGTCAGAACCATCTCCGGCACACCGGCTGATTCCAAGGCGTAGTTAACGCCTTTGCCGCCGGTGATTGCGCGAATTTGCCCGGGGACATCATCAGAACGGCCTTCTATCGTGTGCGTTGCGCCGAATTCGATTGCTAGCTCTTTACCTCTCCGCCCATGCACCGCGATTATTGTCGAGCATCCGGCCAGTTTCGCCGCCATGACTGCTGCAAGTCCGACAGAGCCGCAGCCGAATATCGCAATTGAGGAACCGGGACGCGGCTCCATGCGGTTTAACACCGCGCCGGCGCCGGTCTGGATTCCGCAGCCGAGTGAGCAAAGCTCAGCCAGTTCATTGTCATTATCGATATCTACTTTGACAGCGTTGCGCTGATTGACAATCGCGTGCGTGGCGAATGAGCCTTGGCCGAACATCACGCCGATTTCAACGCCGTCGGCGCCTTTCATGCGTTTAGTTCCATCGGCGTAATTTCCGCCGAATAGCGACCAGAACAGATTTTCGCACGCGAAAGGTTTGCTGCTTTTGCAAGCATCGCAAACGCCGCATGACGGATACGAAAGGATTACACGGTCACCGGGGGCAAGCTCCGTCACTCCGGGGCCGACTTTCTCTACAACACCCACACCTTCGTGCCCCGCAACCATTGGGAATGTGACAGGCAGATATTGCTCAATAACCGCTGTGTCGGTATGACATATACCGCTGGCAACCATTTTGACCAGTACTTCATTTGCCTTGGGGTCGGCGAGTTCCACCGACTCGAAATTCATTTTACCTTTTTCACGCGTTACCGCAGCTGTGATTTGCATAATTGTTTGACCTCCTTAAAATTGTCCATGTTATTTCGATTATACAATACAAGCTGTGAGAATTCAAGCCTAATGTTATTTTTTAGGACACATCATGCGGTTTTTGCAGCCATCCGGCAGCCCTCTGTAACAATCCTTGCACCTTCCACCTAACCGTGATACAATTCACACATGAAAGAATTTACAATCGGTCGCAATGATGCGGGGCAGCGGCTTGATCGCTTCGTTGCCAAAGTCGTGCCGGGATTACCCGCTTCGCTTGCGCAGAAATATATCCGAATAAAGCGAATCAAAGTCGGCGGGCGCCCCGTGAAACGTGACTACAAACTTGAGCTGGGCGACGTTGTTTCGATGTACGTCAACGATGGATTCTTTGACCCTCAAGACACAGAAGCGCTTCCGCTGATAGCTCCCAAACTTGATATTGTCTATCAAGATGACAACATTCTGTTGATTAACAAAGCAACTGGTGTGGAGTGCCAGGATGAATTGACGCCGAGGATTCGGGCTTATCTGCAATCTGCCGGAACCTGGAATCCCCGCGCGGAAAATTCATTCGCCCCCGCGCTGTGCAACCGGATTGACCGCAACACTTCCGGGATTGTGATTGCCGCAAAAAACGCGGAGGCTCTGCGGATCATCAGCGAAAAAATAAAGCTTCGTGAAATAGACAAATATTATCTGGCAGTTGTCCACGGCACACCTTCCCCGTCGACTGGCAGGCTCACGGGATTTATTTTCAAAGACGCGAAAAAGAATCAGGTATACGTCAGCCGAACCAGCCGCCCCGGGTCTAAATCCGCCGTCATGGAGTATAGGACGATTGTGTCCAACAATGGGCCTCTTTCGCTTGTAGAATGCAACCTGATAACCGGGCGCACACATCAGATACGTGCACAGATGGCGGATTTTGGCCATCCGCTTTTAGGTGATGGTAAATACGGCAGTGAACGCCTGAACAAACCATACGGAGAAAGAAAACAGGCGCTGTGCTCATATAAACTTGTTTTTGCATTCAAAACCGATGCCGGGGCGCTGCAATATTTGAATAAGCAGGAGTTTCAGATCAAGGATGTGGCATTTGTAAAAAAATATTTCGGTACGGTTCCGCTAATGTGACCGGCCATGTAGGGGACGCGGTCCTCCGCGTCCCGCAGTTGGAATTACCACCGGGTTCGTGGCGACAAGGGCAGAACAGCGAACCCTTGCCATCTTTAGTAAAGAGGGGGCCGACCGCAGTCGGCGGGTGTTTTGCTCTTCGTCCATCGTCCAAAGCCCTCTTCGCGCACGAAGGGGGATGCCTCTGCCACGGACGCGCAATGCGTGCCCCTACAAAGCATTTTCCCGTAACGCCCCTCACAGAACATTCGCAAAATTCCCCTATTGACATTTCCCACCAAAGACTGTATATTATCTTTTACAAATTCGGTTTAGATGAGGAGGGTGATAAATGCCCAAAGAGTTGATTCGCCTGTTGGATTGTTCGATGGCGTTTGACGGTGAGGTTGTTTTAAACAACTTGAATCTCTATATTAACGATAAAGAATTCCTCACACTATTAGGGCCAAGCGGGTGCGGCAAAACCACAACGCTTAGGATTATTGGCGGTTTTCAGAGGCAGAGCTCGGGAGACGTCTTTTTCGATGGTGTGAGGATTAATGATGTTCCGCCGCATAAGCGGATGGTCAACACCGTCTTTCAGAAATATGCGCTGTTTACTCACCTTAACGTATTTGAAAACGTGGCTTTCGGCCTGAAACTCAAACGTGAAGAGGGCAAAAAGCTCAGTAAAAATGAAATAACTTCCCGCGTGTCGGAGATGCTTGATATCGTGAGTCTAAATGGCTTCGAAAAGCGCGATGTGTCCTCCTTGTCCGGCGGACAGCAGCAGCGTGTGGCGATTGCCCGCGCGCTGGTCAATCAGCCGAAAGTGTTGCTGCTGGACGAGCCGCTCGGCGCACTTGACATGAGGCTGCGCAAAGACATGCAGAACGAACTCAAGCGCATCCAGCAAGCGACCGGGATAACATTCGTATACGTAACTCACGACCAGGAAGAGGCGCTTGCGATGTCCGACACTGTCGTCGTGATGGAAAAAGGCGTCATCCAGCAAATCGGCACGCCGGAAGACATTTATAATGAGCCGAAAAACGCTTTCGTGGCGGATTTCATCGGAGAGAGTAACATAGTGGACGGATGTATGCATTCGGACGGTGTGGTTGAAATCTTCGGCCGCAAGTTTGCTTGTCTTGATAGAGGCTTTGCACCGATGGAGCCTGTCGATGTAGTCATCCGCCCGGAGGACGTGGACATCGTGGACGTGAAGGACGGAATGTTAACAGGCACTGTTACAAACATCACATTTAAGGGAATGCTGTATGACATAATCGTGGATTTCAAAGGCTTCAAGTGGCTTATCCAGACAACGGATTTATCTCCGGTAGGTTCAAAGATCGGCATAAAAATCGACCCGGACGGAATCCATATAATGAAAAAAGGCGAGTTTTCCGGAATGTTCGGAGACTACAGTTCATACAGTGCGGAATATGACGATATCAGCGATGTTGAGTATGAGCCTGACGGCGCGGATTCGGAGGCGGCGGCTTATGAAACCTAAACACTTTACGATTCCGTATATCGGGTGGATGGCCGTATTCGTCGTCACGCCGATTATACTTATTTTCGTCTACGCATTTACGACTGCCGCCGGAGAGTTCACGCTGGCAAACTTCGCCAGAATAGCCGCATTCCGCTCCGTGTTTGTCAACTCTTTCCGCCTCGCTTTGATAGCGACGCTTATCTGTATTGTTATCGGCTATCCTGTGGCGTATATTCTGTCGCGGGAGGTGATGCGTGTCCAGCGGCTGATTATCATGCTGGTCATGCTGCCGCTGTGGATGAACTTTCTGCTGCGGACTTACGCGTGGATGTCGATTCTGGAAAACACCGGACTTTTAAACCGCTTCCTCGCGTTTGTCGGATTGCCGACGTTGCGGATAATCAACACGCAGGTCGCCGTTGTCATTGGCATGGTTTATAACTTCCTGCCTTTTATGATTCTGCCGATTTACTCAGTCATTATGAAAATCGATAAAAGCCTCTTGGAATCAGCACGGGATTTGGGTGCCCCACCGCTGGCGGTCTTTTCCAAGGTTGTCTTTCCGCTGAGTCTGCCAGGAGTCTTGTCCGGCATGACGATGGTATTTGTCCCAGCTGTTTCGACGTTTGTTATAACGCAGCTGCTCGGCGGCGGAATGGTTATACTGCTTGGCGACCTGATTGAAATGCAGTTCCTCGGCGCGGCGTTTAATCCGCACGTAGGTTCGGCCGTTGCGCTTGTGATGATGTTTATCGTCATAGTATTCATGTATGTGATGAACAAATTCGGCGGCGGCGAAGAACGGGCGGTGGGACTATGACGAAAAAACCTGGATTCTTCGGGCGGTTCTATATCGCGTTTATCCTGTTCTTTCTTTATGCGCCGATTTTTGTACTTATAGTTTTCTCATTCAACAGCACCAGAAGCCGGTCGGTGTGGAGCGGGTTTAGCCTGGACTGGTACAGGCAGCTGTTCAGCAACAGCGCGATACTGGACGCGTTTTACACCACAATCGCCATTGCCCTGCTTTCAGCGATAATCGCGACAGCCGCAGGTACGTTCGCCGCCGTGGGATTCCATCACACGCGCCGCAAATTCCGCACGCCACTGATGCAGGTGAACAATATACCGATGATGAATGCCGATATCGTGACAGGTGTCTCGCTGTGCCTGCTGTTCGTGGCATTAGGCTCCGCGCTTAGATTCAGACTCGGATTCGGCACGCTGCTTATCGCGCATATCACGTTTAATATCCCGTATGTGATCCTCTGCATTATGCCTAAACTGCGCCAGCTTGACCGTAATCTGGTAGATGCCGCCTGCGACCTCGGCTGTACATGGATGCAGGCGTTCCGTAAAGTGATCCTACCGGAAATCAGGCCGGGAATCATAAACGGGCTGATAATCGCTTTCACGCTGTCGATTGACGATTTTGTAATCAGCTACTTCACCGCAGGCGGCAACGTGATGACGCTGCCGATGCAGATATTCGCAATGACGCGGCGTCGCGTCAGTCCGGAAATCAACGCTTTGTCCAGCATTTTGTTTATGTCGGTACTCACTTTGCTTATAATTCTCAATGTCAGGGAGATAAAGCATGAGGATAAAATGAAAAAACGCGCTGATAATTTAAAGGAGGTCAATTAATGAAAAAAGTTATTGTTTCAATCGCGGTACTGTGTGTGGTGCTGGTAGCGATCCTGGTCGGCTGCGGGCCGAGGGGCGAGGTAGTCTATGTGCATAACTGGGGTGAGTTTATAGACATGGACGTTTTGGACATGTTCTATGAAGAATACGGAATTAGGGTTATTTACAGTACATTTGAAAGCAACGAAAGACTATACTCTCTGATGCAGACAGGCGGGGCGACTATCGATGTTATCATCCCGTCCGACTATATGATTGCACGGATGGTTGAAGAGGATATGCTATATGAGCTTAATTTGTCAAACATCCCCAATGTCAGGTATATTGACCCCAGATTCCGCAGCCTGGCTTTTGACCCGGATAACAGATTCTCTGTCGCCTACAAGGTCGGCACCGTCGGGCTGATTTACAACTCCGCGATGATAACCGAACCGATAACAAGCTGGGGCGCGATGTTTGATCCGCAGTTCGCCGGGCAGATTGTAATGTTCGATAATCCGCGTGATGCATTCGGGATCGCGCTCTTATACCTTGGCTATTCAATGAATACAACAGATGAGGCTGAGATCCGCAGGGCTTTTGATTTGCTGGTTCAGCAGCGGGAGATTTTGCAGGCGTACGTCATGGATCAGATTTTTGAAAAAATGATATCGGGCGAGGCGTGGATAGGGGCGTATTACTCCCCGGATTTCCTCACTATGCTCGCAGATAATCCTGACTTGAGATTGGTTCACCCGGTTGAAGGCGCAAACTTCTTTGTGGACGCGATGGCCATCCCCCGTGGTGCGCCGAACAGAAGCAATGCGGAGAAATTCATCAACTTCATGTCACGTACTGATATCGCACTGATGAACATGAGCTGGTCTTACTACGCCTCCGCGAACTACATGGCAGCGGCGATATTCTCCGAACAGCTGACCCAGGTAGAGCGTGACGTTGTGTTCACAACCGACGAGGTATACGCCAGGACAGAAGTCTTCGCGCATCTGCCGGAGCATATTTTAGAGCTTTACAATGATCTTTGGATTGAACTGAGATCATAACCGGAACAAAAAAGGCCGCCCTTCTCAAATTTGGAAGGGCGGCCTTTTCTATTCAAACATAAAATCCACGAATGACTTAACGTAATAATCCACCAGCGCGCGAATCTTGTCTTGATGATCTTCCGCGGACGTGTCATAGACGCCTACAACCGGGAACCCCGCCTGTTTCGCCGACTTCACGGCATACAGCGCATCCTCAAACACAAGCGTATCACCTATCTCCGTTCCGAGAAAGTTTGCGGCTGTGATATAGATATCCGGGCGGGATTTGCTTGTGCGCTCTTCCGGGCATGTGAAAATCCTGCCGAAATATTTTGCGATGCCGCATCGTTGCAGCGCGGGTTCGATAAGACTTCGATCCGTCGCCGTGGCCACGCACATTTTTATTCCGTGGTTGTAATACATTTCCAGAACTTCAACAACCCCGGCTTTCAGTGAGGCTTCGTTTAAATAAAAATCCTCCAGCAACGCGTTGATTCCGGCGTGAATCTCTTCCTCTGTGCCGGTCACGCCATATTCCTCCCGGAAATAGGCCGGTATCTGGTGCCCACCCATTTTGGACAGCGCTTCGTTCAAGTCCGGGTGTGGTACGCCCCCTTGGCTTTTCAGATAGTTTTCCGCCACATTCTCCCATACGTGCATCGAGTCCAGCATTGTGCCGTCAACGTCGAAAATCGCGCCTTTGATGTTTGTCATAACCCCTCCAAAAATGATAGTCCACACTCCCACGTGACTATAAGGATCCCGTCGCGCACCGATATCTCTGCGCCTGCGCCGATGAATTCATTGCTGATGCCGATCGGATAATCCCCGGTCAGCGTGGCTTCCTGGGCTTGGTATTTTAATCTGGCGATAGTCACACTCTCTGCCCTGTCGCCCACGCAAAATACAGAGACGCGACCGGAAGCTCCGGACGAGAATCTGACTTTCCCGTTTGCAATTGCGGTAATACAAATATCGCTCCCAAGCAGAACGCCCGCAGCGTTATTTTTTGCCAGATACGTCAGAAGCTGGATGTTAGCCAACGTATGATCCAGTCTACCGCCCAATCCGCCGTCAATGATAAACGTTTTGAATCCGCGGGCCAGGCCGTGATTGATGGCGAGACGCATATCAGTGTCGTCTTTATCCGCCGGATGACTGGCAATATTCGGATGGTTCAGTACCTGACCGAGCGAATCGAAGTCGCCGACGACAATATCCGGCGTGATGCCGCGTGAAATCAACGCAGAGTACCCGCCGTCCGCCGCGATGATATAGTCATTGGCGCCTGGCTTATAGGATCCGCAGTATTCCCCGGCTCCGGCGATGAAGCATCGGTCCATGTGTGTACCTCCTGAATTTGGCGTCCGTGTTACCCTATAGGGGACGCACAGGGGCGTGTCCCCTACGGCTGGGTGGCTATCCGCTGTCTCCGGTCATTATACGTTCGCCGCGATACAATGTCAAGATATTGCAATTCGGGTGTTCCCATGTTATAGTAAAACTAAAAAATGAGGTTTTAGAATGACGAAAAAGATAATAGGCACACTGGCGGCGGCTTTGATGCTTGCCTCGCTCCTCTCCGCATGTAGCACTGACGCACCGCCCGCGTACATTACGCTCCGCGGTGAGCAAATCAGTACGGAAATGACTGAGCTGGACTTAAACGGAATGGATTTGTCAAACGAAGAAATCGTGACGTTGCGGTATATGGTTAATTTGACAAGCTTGCTCCTAGCCGGTAACTACATCAGTGACTTGTCTCCGCTGGCCGGGTTGACGAATTTGACGTTCTTGTCATTGTTTGAAAACGAAATCAGCGACCTGACTCCGCTGACTGGGTTGACGAATCTGGCGACGCTGATGCTGGACGCGAATCAAATCAGTGACTTGACACCATTGGCTGGGTTGTATAATTTGATGTTTCTGGGATTAGAAAGCAACCAAATCAGCGATATATCCCCGCTGGCCGGATTGACGAATCTGGCAATGATGGGTTTGTCAGACAATTCGATTAATGACTGGTCGCCCGTGGATCATGTCGCGTGGGTAGATGGTCGGCCATAGGGGTGTTTTCTCCCTCCCCTCTTGCAATTTCACCTAAATATCGGTATAATTATGAAAAAAGTATGAAGTCAGGAGTGGAAGTATGAAGAAAATTTTCAGGCTGTTCCGGTTTGCGGGGCCTTGGGCAAAGCACCTTGTCGCCGCTACGCTTGCGTTGTTTGTAATCTCCGCTGTCAACCTCGCAGCGCCGGAGATTATACGGCGAGTCATCGTTGTGATGGAAGGCGGAAACCTCGACGCCGCAATCGGCAGTATCGTCCGGCTTGCGCTTATCCTGCTCGGATTGTTCGCGGTTCGCGGCATCTGTCAGTTTTTGAACAGCTATCTCTCGCACTACGCCTCGTGGAAAATGGTCAACCGGCTGAGGTGCACAATTTACGATCATCTGCAAAAACTGTCGATGAGCTATTATCACGACAAGCAGACGGGACAGCTTATGTCACGCGTCGTCAACGATACTCAGGCATTTGAAAACCTGATAGCCCATGCTCTGCCGGAGGTTATAACGAATCTGATCACACTGATCGGTGTTTTTGTCATTTTGCTGACGATAAATCCGACGCTGGCCCTGTTGGTTTGCGCGCCGATTCCGCTTATCTTCGGCCTGTCGATGATTCCACGGCTGATGGGCAAATTCTTTGCGCAAGGGCAGAAAAAAATAGGCGAACTCAACGCCGCATTACAGGATAATTTTTCCGGCATAAAAGAAATTCAGGTGTTTAATAAGCAGGAGCAGGAGTCGGCAAAAGTGCGTGAGAAATCGACCGAGCACGCCACCGCGCTTATCAAAGCGTTATTTTTCGCCGGAGTTTTGCAGCCGTCAGTCGGATTTGTCACGCAGCTCGGCACGATTGTTATACTTATAGCGGGGCCCATTATCGCCTACCGAACCGGGGCGTTCGGCATTTCCGATCTGGTCGCGTTCCTGCTGTACATAGGTTTGTTTTTCGCGCCAGTGGCGATGATAACTCGTCTGATGGAAGATGTTCAGCAAGGCATCGCGGGTACCGAGCGGGTGTTTGAAATACTTGATACAGAACCCGATATCAAAGACGCCCCGCACGCCAAAAACGTCGGCAGGCTGGAAGGTGAGCTTGAGTTCCGCAACGTGACGTTTTCATACGGTGAGGATATCACGGTGCTGGATGATATCAGCTTCACCGCGAAAGCCGGGCAGATGATAGCTCTTGTCGGCCCCACAGGCGTCGGCAAAAGCACAATTTCCGGCCTGATTGCGCGGTTCTATGATCCCACCGGCGGCAAGATAATGATTGACGGCATTGATATCAAGGACATGACGCTGGCAAGCCTGCGAGATCAACTGAGCTTTGTACTTCAAGACGTGTTCTTGTGGAGCGGCACGATCGCTGAAAACATCGCCTATGGCTGCGATTCCGCGACACCCGAGGAAATTGAAAAGGCTGCCAGAGTCGCGTGTATCCATGAGTTTATAGATGGCCTGCCGGACAAGTACGATACTGTAATCGGCGAGCGCGGAGTCCGTCTCTCCGGCGGGCAGAAGCAAAGGCTCGCAATCGCGCGGTCAGTCCTGCGTAATTGTCCGATCTTGCTGCTTGATGAAGCAACTTCGGCAGTCGATACAGAGACTGAGCGCGAGATTCAGAAAGCGATCGACCAGATAATCGGCCAACGGACGCTCGTAGTGATCGCGCATCGCCTCTCCACAATACGCAAGGCCGACATGATTATCGCGCTGCAAGACGGCAAAGTCGCCGAATGTGGCACACACGAAGAGCTGTTGACCAAAGGCGGCATATACGCGTCGCTGTGCGCCCAGCAAAGTGTGAGCTGAAAATCTAATAGATAAAATTCTTCGGGGCGCACGATGTGCGCCCCGTTCTCTATTGCATAGCCCCCTACACGGGCATATTGTTTGTTCATGCGTCAGCATAGTTGCCGCGCCTCATCTTGGTTTGCGCTATCCTTGCCTTGTATACAAAAACGTCGAACCTAAGCCTTCCAATGCTAATGTTGTATCAGACAACCCAACTATTGACATTATATATGGCGCTGAACCGTCCGGAAGGATAACCAAATTATTGTGTCCCTCAAGGTTCCAAGTAAACTCCACATTTGTCCCACCCATCCACATGGTGCCGGCTCCTCTTGATGCGACATTATTATCAAAACGAAATTCAATAGTAATTGCGGGTTCCTCCAGACTGCTGTGCGCAAGCTCCCATCTGTGGCCTAACTGATTTATAAATACTTGCTGTCTTCTATAAGGAGGGCTTTCGTTGGGAAAATCCAGGTTTTCTAAAACAAGATCGTTATCGCTGACTGCAAAGGTAAGGCTTTCAATGATGTTTTCACCGTCAATATAGCCGTCTATTACCACATGGCCATCGGTCGGCGTTTGCCATGTGAACAGAAGTGTAAGTTGTTCTTCACGATCATTCATAATTCCAGTACCATCGCTGTAAAAAATCATGTCATAGTTTCCAATACCTTGGCGCGCCTGCCATACAGCAACCAGCGGATGATTAGCCATAGGGCGGGCGGCTCTAGTCTTTCTTATGAACATAATGGGCTCATCTGGAAAATCCCAACTGGACATGGTGAGGAAATCACCACTAACGGTAAAGGTTAAATCTACAGTAAACTCCTCGCCATCGTAGTAGATATCCCATACCAAACGGTCGTCGGCAGGTGTCATCCAAGTAAATTCAAAAATCTCTCCAGATTCAAAACCAACCGCTGTTCCATCACTGTTAAACGTTAAAACCACATCATTATCCATGGCCGAGACCCATGCGCCAACCAGTGAGAGATTAACCTGGGGCTGTTCAGGCGTTGGCTCCGGTTTTGTAGCGGGCGTTTCATCCGGTGTATACGCCGGAGTATCCACAGCCGGTGCATCGGCCGGTGTTTCCTCTGTTGACGCGTACTCGTCCGGAGCATCCGTCGTTTGCTCGCCACAGGCTGCCAAGACCATTAGAAAGGCTAACGTTAAAAGCACTATTAAAAACTTTCCTTTTTTCATTTCTTATTTCCTTCCATTAATAATAATCTTTATTTCAAAAAAATTTATAAACCCTAATTTCTCAGGGCTTTCTGCCTAGTTAATCCTTTGGAACCCGTCTGAAACCCAACCACCCCGACTTCTGATTGATAATCGCGAGCCTGGAGGTTCTCGTTCTGTAACCCAATGATAAAGCACATAAAAGAACTCACGGGCTTCGCTTTCGCATTCGTCATATCTCCAGTATCTCAAAACACCATCTCTTGGGCTATCCCAGTAAAACCATACTGTGCTTAAATGCCCATCTCGTACCATAGTTGAGCTCATCCTGCCATTATAGAAAAACTCTAATTCTTCGGGTACAAACTCTCCTCTTGTGCTTGTCAGCTCCCATCTGCCTACCAATGATGGTGGCTCAATAACCGGAACGGTATAAGCTACTCTATCATAGTATGTAAGTGACCTAAACAATCTTTGACCATCAGGAGATATCGTGAGTGTCCCCTCGACACTTCCATCAAACCGATATAAAGTAATCGTGTCTTCGTTAATGCTATACGTTCCATTAAACATGCGATTACCAAAATGCCAGCGCTCAACTGTATTGTTATCGTGGAAATAATAGCGTACATTATCCATTCCAAAACCATGAGAGCGTCTAAATACGCCTGTAATTGTAGTGTTATCAAATGTTGTAGTAGTTGTTGGCGCGTGTATAGGCAGGGATACAGCTGTTGGTTGCGTTTCTATTTCACCGCTGAAAAAGTTAAAAAATCCACAACCCGACAGCACTAGTACTAGCGTTAAAATCGAGCACATAATAAGTAGTTGTTTCACTAACATATAACCCCTTTTTGTCAAACAAAAACCTCTGCAACCATACAGTACAGAGGTTTTCTCTTGGTCCGAGTGACAGGAATTGAACCTGCGGCCTCTTGAACCCCATTCAAGCGCGCTACCATGCTGCGCCACACCCGGATATAGACCGGAAATTATTGTAGCACAGGACTTTTCAGTTGTCAAGTGTTCTGCAAAAATCTGCAATCTGCAAGCAATATTCGGGATTAAAACATTGAAAAATAAACAGTTGACAAATCTGCCCGTACAAGCTATAATGAACTCCGCGCTTGCGAGAGTGCTGGAACAGGTAGACAGGCACGTTTGAGGGGCGTGTGTCTTATGGCGTGCGGGTTCAAGTCCCGCCTCTCGCACCAAACAAACTATGAGCCACGCCGTAAGGCGCGGCTCATAGTTTGTTTATGTGGATTGCATGGCTTCCTTTTAACGTATACGCCCGACATTCGCTTATTCTGTGCAATTTTCTAATTCATTTCTTGCAATACTCCCACATGTCTGGTATAATACCTACCGGGATTATAGGATATTAATTTCAAAGGAGTAATGCAACATGTCATACATCGGTGAAGTATTAGGAGATTTGACCCGGCGCAACCCCGATCAACCTGAGTTTATTCAAGCCGTGACGGAAGTTTTGAATTCACTGCGCCCTGTGATTGACGCGAATCCGGAGTATAAAGACGCCGCGCTGCTGGAACGGCTGTGTGAGCCGGAACGTACAATCATATTCCGCGTGCCGTGGGTGGACGACTCCGGAAAGGTCCAGGTCAACCGTGGATACAGGGTGCAGTTCAACAGCGCAATAGGCCCATATAAAGGCGGAATCCGCTTCCATCCGTCGGTGAATTTGAGTATAGTAAAGTTCCTGGGGTTTGAGCAGATTTTCAAAAACTCCCTGACAAGCCTGCCGATAGGCGGCGGCAAAGGTGGGTCAGACTTTGATCCGAAGGGCAAATCTGTCAACGAGATGATGAAGTTCTGTCAAAGCTATATGAACGAGCTGTTCCGCCACATAAGTGCCGATTGTGACGTTCCCGCTGGAGATATCGGTGTTGGCGCGCGTGAAGTTGGATACATGTTCGGGCAATATAAAAGACTCGCGAACACTTATGAGGGGGTTTTCACCGGCAAGGGCCTGACATACGGCGGTTCGCTGGCTCGTAAGGAAGCGACGGGATACGGACTTGTCTACTTTACCGAGGAGATATTGAAAACTAAAAACGATAATCTTTCCGGTAAAATTGTCACAATCTCCGGTTCCGGAAATGTTGCTATATACGCATGTGAAAAAGCGCAGTCCCTGGGCGCGAAAGTCGTCGCTATGAGCGATTCCACTGGCTGGATATACGACGCGGGTGGGATTAAACTGGACGTTGTAAAAGAAATCAAAGAAGTCCGGCGCGGACGTATTTCGGAGTATACCGACGCTGTTTCCGGCGCAAAGTATACCGACGGGCGCGGAATCTGGTCGGTCAAATGCGACATCGCGCTCCCATGTGCGACGCAGAACGAACTGCTGATTGACGATGCAAAAATGCTCGTATCCAACGGCGTAGCGATTGTCTGCGAAGGCGCAAACATGCCCACAACGCTGGAGGCGACCGATTATCTGATCGAAAACGGTGTGACCTTTGGCCCCGGCAAGGCCGCCAACGCCGGCGGCGTGGCAACCTCCGCCTTAGAGATGAGTCAGAACTCACTGCGGCTATCCTGGAGTTTTGAAGAAGTTGACGCCAAACTGCATGATATTATGATTAATATCCACAAAAATGCGTTCGAGTCT
>Ga0123355_10005112_pt1 | contig 19132 bp, 23 predicted proteins | sample TergutEmb28metaG_3_FD_89872 | JGI IMG/M metagenome (GOLD analysis project Ga0123355, IMG submission 89872) | Embiratermes neotenicus P1 segment gut microbial communities from Petit-Saut dam, French Guiana - Emb289 P1 | ecosystem: Host-associated > Arthropoda: Insects > Digestive system > Gut ... | reverse complement strand
CTTCCCACTGAACTGTTCCCATTCCACATCTTATGTTTGTATTCTTTGTGCATTCCCAGGATGTGTAAACATTATACCTTGTAACTTTAATTCAACCTGTCTCTGCAGTAACACACAGTTGTGGCCACTGTTAGGGGAGTGTAGTGGGAAGAACGGCAGTTCTGAAAAAATTTATGACAGCCGTAGTTGTGTCAAACTGTCTGTTGAATGATGTATCACATGCAGGGTGATTCATGATTTGTGGACATAACTGGTGATAAGATTTCCTTGGTGTTTGTGAAAGGAAAGATTCACATAAACCTGTCTGTGATTTCTGTCTTTTAATTTTTAACATTTTGTACTGAGAACAAAAGTTAATTAATATAAATTAAATAAGGATAACATAACCAATACAACTTCCACCCAAGTTATGTCAGTCAGTGTCAGTTGCACAGCCATTGGACTGCCCTTCCAGTTAGAATTTATAAATGCAACATGCCACTTCCTTCACACAGAACACATGACGTTCGGGCAGGAAAGGGTTTCTTAATTGTTAAGAATTCTTTTTAATTCGGTTCCTGTAATTCAGTTGGTTTTCCAGTATTATTCACTGCAGTACAGATGTATAGGTTCCTCTTTAGGTTCTTGATCTTTGCATGTGAGTCAGTCTAGCTGCCACAATATTAATATGATTGATCCCTGCTGTGTCTTATTGACATGCTGGATGTGAAGCCAATCCTATGCAATGCATATTCACGAGTTCCAGGTTACTGGTTTGTGTTTGTTAAAAAGCTGAAGGCAGTAACCTGGACAGCTTGTGTCTGTTTTCCATCAGCCTGTTATTATTTTAACAGAACACAACGAATGAAGCACTTTACTATAACACAATCTTCGTCTTAAATAACTGACCGTTCGTCCCAAAACTTGGTTTCATTTTTCAGTTTCGGTTGTGTATCTGTACTTTTACACCTGTCGAGTGTAAAGTTACCTTAAGTGATGTTGTTTTGTGACAGCAGATAGCATTGTTTGCTTGCTGGTTAATCTGACAGCTGTAGCTGTATAAAGCCTATTGCCTCATTTCTGATGTTCCACAGTTGACAGCACTCTGTTTCATGTGGCATGTTGCAGTACAGTGTCATGGAGTTGGAGATGTAGTACTGATATTTCACTTGTTCAGTTATTATTGAATGTATATGTGCCCCTGTAACTGTTGTATCCATACCATCCCCCTTTCCTGCTGATATTAATCACGCCAAATACTACCTTAATATTGTTGATATTAATACTAATTATGTTTTCTTATCAGAATACCCCAACTGAACCGCAGACAGTACATGCTGAAGGGAATCAGTACACATGTGACGTGTGTAACAAGTCATTTGTTGTTCGTACTACATTCATTAATCACTGGCGCACATACAAACAGCTGTCTTAGTACCCATGTATTGTGTGTGATAAGATGTTCTATGATAAGAGTAATCTGAAGAGACATCCAAGCCTGCGTACTGGAGAGGGTCCGTTTTCTTGCAGTGTGTGTAATATGTCCTACACAGGTTGGAGCGTTCTGCATGCGCATCATCATCGCATACAGTAATGAGCGTTCATATAGCTGTGATGTGTGTGAAAAAGCATTTGTTTTAAAATGTGATATTCAGGTCCATTTTAAGCGCTTGCATAGCGAATTGCGTCCATTTACGAGTAGATATGACGATTGTAGGAAAATATTTGCCATTCAGAAAAATTTGAAGCACCATAAAATCATTCATACTGAGGAGCGACCATAGCACTGGGATGTGTGTAATGTGTCGTGCCGTTAACTGAATACTATTACAGAACATAATTTCAGCCATAATAATGACAATCGATTACCCTGTGATATGTGTGGTAAAGGTTTCAACAGTCTGAGTAACCTGACAGCACACAACTGTGTACATACTTGAGAGCGCCCTTACGTATATAATGGGTGTGATGAATCTTTTACACATAGCGGTAGTTTGAAATTTCATCAGCGTTTCCATTCTGGAGTGCGTCGTTACACCTGTGATGTGTGTAGTCAGTCTTTCCGCATGGAGTGTACTCTTATTGCCCATCAGGTCGGTCGTACTGTAGAGTGTCAATTTGTGTGTGATGTTTGTCAGTGAACTTTCAAATGAAGGAATAATCTTATCAAACATAATTCTTCTTGCTGTTTGCAACGCCTGTAGTGCTGTGGTTTATGTGAATGATGAAGAAATTTTGACACAATTCCTAAAATAAACTGAGATAAATTGTCACAAATCACTTAGTGCTGTACAAGATAACAGTTAAAGTTTTTGTGTCTGTTCGTTATTTGTAATGAGCTGGGAAGCAAGACTTGGAATTGTAAAAAAAAAAAATGAGGCATTATTATAATCAGTGCTAAGAGGATAAGGGTACGATTCAGTGGGTTTGTTAATTGGAGCTAAAAGGGACTGTTTCAAGCTGACTGTACATTTAGTGTCCCATTGTGTCACTTCCTGAAACTAAAGTCATTAGAAGGTGCCTTTATAATAAGCAGAGTGCTATTACCTTCATTTTATGAAACCCTACTCATATGCAGTTTTCCATTTCACACATGCTTGTTTGTACTGTACTTTGTGTCACAGTATGAGGTATAAAATGTCCCAGGATATACAAGCGAAATGAATCCATCAGTCCCTTTGTACACATTTTTGTATGGGCTTTAATTTGAACTGATGCATTGCCATTTATTTTGAGCGAATGTGACTGTTCTATAGATAGGTTTCTCTTCACATAACTTCACTGTTCACAGTTCGATTACAATGAGTGTGGTTGTTGTGGTTGTCAGGGAACAGCAACTGGCACGGTTGAGTGGTTCCAATAGAGCAGTTTTATACATATACTGTGTACAGGGGATTGTGTGAGGTTCTGAGTTGGTGTCTTATCTGAAAGTAACACGAGACAGTGTGTGGTGTGCACCGACTGCTTTTGTTGGGTTGTGTCATGAGGGAATCCTATAAAGTGCCTTAATATGTCTTCAGCCCTTGTTCTGCTCTACAGTAATTCTCACTTCTGATGAAATGAATAATTGATGTGTAATATTAAACATTTCACATTTGTTACAAAAGTAGTTTGTTTTATATTGTGTGTGAGAGAGAGTGAGCGCTTAATGTGACTACTGGTGGGCTTTAGTATACCAACAGTGGCTGATGAATGTGTGTGTATACAGCATTGGTGGGATGGTACTTGACGGGCAGTAACTGAAATGCTTGTAGTAAAGCTAACATCTATGTAGCAATATGCACCATTACCTGTAAGGCACCCCCAATGCTGTCACACTGTCTGTTCAGTACACACTATTCTGAACATCAGCTGCTGCACCATATCAACTGTAAACATCTACTGTACTGAAGCAGTTCAGAACTGAACTCTTTCCTTGTGTCCATCCTAAATCTGGTACAGCATTTAATGTGTTCTAAGTGCAGGATAGAGGAACAGCAGCACAATAAAAGCTTTCCCGTCCAAACATTAGACGAAAATGACAGTAGATTGTAGCTCCACTTCCGCTCAATTCCTCTTTGCATGATAGTGATGACCATTGTTCTTTGTCTCTTGTAAGCAGGGTTCAAATCCGGAAGCCACTTAAATAGAAGAAAGTTTCGTCTGCAACGCTGCTTTGTACTTTGTGAATGTGGTGTGTTAATCTGTTACTGTTCCATTATTGATTAAGTGTTTTGCTGTGTTACTGTTAGGGTATTGATATGGTGTGTTGCTGTGTTACTGTTCCAGTATTGATATGGTGTGTTGCTCTGTTACTGTTCCATTATTGATATGGTGTTTTGCTGTGTTACTGTTAGAGTATTGATATGGTGTGTTGCTGTGTTACTCTTACAGTATTGATATGGTGTGTTGCTCTGTTAATGTTACCGTACTGATATATTGTGTTACTGTTTTACTGTTACAGTATTGATATGTTGTGTTGCTGTGTTACTGTTACAGTATTGATAGGGTGTGTTGCTATGTTAGTTTTACAGAATTGATATGTTGTGTTGCTGTGTAACTGTTACACTATTGAAATTGTATGTTGCTGTGTTACTATTACAGTATTGATAAGGTGTGTTGCTGTGTTACTGTTACAGTATTGATATGGTATGTTGTGTTGCTGTTACAGTATTCATATTGTGTGTTGCTGTGTTACTCTTACAGTATTGATATGGTATGATGCTCTGTTACCTTTACAATATTGTTATGGTGTGATGCTCTCTTAATGTTAAAATAATCATATTTGTGTGTTCCTCTGTTACTTTTACATTATTAATATTGTGTATAAAGTGAATTAATTGTTGATAATTTTATTACCTGAGTTAAATTTTTTCCAATTCAAGAAAAGATATTTATATGAGAAATGTATTTATTGAAAACCTTGATGTCAAAATAGTTAAAGGTAGCTTTTTCATGTGTTTTATATTTGATGCAGTTTGACGAAAATTACAGTTTTGTGTGCTGCTAATATTGTAATTTTTATAGTTGAATTTATTTATCTTTTTTATTAACCACAGATAATAAACCTTAAAATAAATTCTGTGATCGAAAATGCTGAATTTTCACTTTACCCTACACAAATCTCCACTTCTCTCACAACCATAACTATTTTGATTACCTAATTTGCCATTTGAAAATATTAATGCCATACGAAACATTCCCTCAGTTGCTATTTGATATTTCATGTTGAATTCATGAAATCTGGTTGTGTTACCTTCCATAATACCAAACCCACAGTAACTTTACTATAGCCACCTTACACAGCCACTGCTGTATATTACTGCTGCATGTTGCTGGTGGGTATGTAGGGTGTTTAAATTGCGTATCAACTGCTGAGTTAGCATATTACTGAAAAAGACATGCACTGCACATATAAAGTTTCACAGGCGCGTTCGCTTAACCAATGTTGGCATGGAAAATCAACAATTAGTACATAATCTGTGTGTGTGTCTGTAGCCTCAGTTATCCAGTATGCATACCGCGTTATTTCTTTCCCGTACTATATTGTAATCTCTGGCCTGTTTAGGTCTGCCATCACTGTTGCACATTATCCCATGACAGATAGAATTTTGTAGTCTACTTACTGAATACAAAATGTGTTTTGACTTCTTGCACCAATTTACTCTCTCTGATAACAGTAAAGTCAGATATTACCATAACCGCACCAACTGTACATTTTCATGTACATTACTGGCTTTCTTCCCATAATTCAGTCACGTTTGAATTTTCGACAGATTTTCGACAAGACTGCATATATATATATATATATATATATAACATTTCGCGCAATTCCGTCCCGCTGTAGCCCAGTTCTTCCATGCGAACAGAAAGAGAGTCAGACCCACCTGACGAAGCCGATTGTCGATTTTCGAAGACATTCGAATTGTTGAAGTATTTTTACTTCCAGTTGCAATACAGACAGTTGTGATACCGACATGACACACAGCCTGTTCTCTCCACAACATCCTACTGCAGTTCCCTCACCACACAACTCTAAAAGCCACCAACCCACCAGCTGACCGCACTCTGCTTGATAGGTTAACCCGGTATATCCTGTGTACTTTCCTCTTCCAGTACACATCTTGTGTTATGCTGTCCATCTCATCCTGTAAACATCCTTATACCAATCCTCCCACACGATCAGTTATCAAACAATTCCATTACCAATGATCAGCCTGTAAATCTGAACCCCAGTTACTGTTAACCAATTATAATATATATTGTTATGTAGCGGTAGGTGAAAATTAAAACTGGTCAGAGCATTACCGGAAGTTACACGTAACGTGGTACGGTCTGCTAAAATGTAACACATTATAAGCTAATCAATTAGAACTAAGATTCATGCTGTTACGCGAGGTTTTAAGTTTTCACAGCGGTATAAATAACCTACACTTTCTTCTGTTATATGAAGCCACGTTGCTGGATATGTGGTTACAGACGTTTGGACAGAGAGTGAGGGTCTGACTTTGAAAAGGACAAATGTCGCAGGCGAATCTGCCCGTTTGAAATATAAACACAATTTTCGAAAAATGCGGGAAACCATTAGCCAATGACGAAGTGGTCTAAACACAGGGCTGTATGGAGGGCGACATGGGCTAACAGTGTGGCAGGCATGGCATAAGAAATAAGTCCACAAAAGTTGAGCCGGGAAACTTGAAGCAAAAGCATGACTCGGAGGAAAAATGCGTAGATGCGAAGGTAGTATTAATATAGATATTAAAGGAATAAGATATTAGGAAAAGAAACGCCGCCATTGACAGGAACAGAGTGGGTCAATACCCACTGTGAACACGGTAATGAATATTAAGTTTGCACAAAGGACAAGAAATTTCTAAAGCCTTTTCTGAATTAATCACACAGTAACGCAGATGGTTGATGCACTGCACCACAAGACGGAAGTTTGCGGTTTGGATTGCCGATGACGTCATTTGAAATTTTCATTATCGTAAACTTACGGACCGCAATATTTCCCTTAGTTCGATACAGCCTCTGACAGAAATCAGTACCAGGAATATTACTTGGTCGGGTAAAGGCGGCTGTTCTTTAAGGCTGATGAACTACCTACAGTCATTTATTGGCAATCTTGAAATCTGGAAGACTAAGAATTCTGGAAACTTTAGAGTCTGGCCAGGAAAGTGCAGGGATTGCTAGGCTTTATATTTGCATTTACATTTTACGCACAAAACTTCCTCAGGTGGTAATCAGAAAGACGGGATGATATAATGTATAGGTTCAAAATATTCTTCATAAAATATACGAAAATTTTTATTTAATTGATAAACCGATTTCAACAAACTCAGCATTAACGCTAATCCTGCTAACGTGGAGTAAATGTTGAGCTATTAATAATTCCAGTAAACGGCAGATGGGATTTCACTCGCCGTTGAAAGTATTAATAAACATTTTGTGAAACGAACAGCTGTGTAGAGTAAGATAGATTGACGGCGTGCTGTGACTGTCGGTGCAGAGGAACTGATAGAGTGACGGTGTGTTGTAACTGTCGGTGTACAGGAACTGATAGAGTGACGGTGTGTTGCGACTGAAAGTGTACAGGAAATGAAAGAGTGACGGTGTGCTGTGACTGTCGGAGTACAAGAATTGATAGAGTGACGGTGTGTTGTGACTGTCGGTGTATAGGAACTGATAGAGTGACGGTGTGCTGTGACTGTCGGTGTATATGAACTGATAGAGAGACGGTGAGCTGTGACTGTCGGTGTATAGGAACAGATAGAGAGACGATGTGTTGTGACTGTTGGTGTACAGGAAACGGTATAGTGACGGTGTGCTGTGACTGTCGGTGTACAGGAAATGATAGAGTGACGGTGTGCTGTGACTGTCGGTGTATATGAACTGATAGAGTGACGGTGAGCTGTGACTGTCGGTGTACAGGAACTGATAGAGTGACGGTGTGCTGTGACTGTCGGTGTATAGGAACTGATAGAGTGACGGTGTGCTGTGACTGTTGGTGTACAAGAAATGATAGAGTGACGGTGTGCTGTGAATGCCGGTGTAGAGGAACAGATAGGGAGAGTGTGTGCTGTGACTGTCGGTGTACAGATTCTGATAGAGTGAAGATGTGCTGTGAATGTTATTGTACAGGAACTGATAGTGTGACTGTGTGCTGTGACTCTCGGTTTACAGGAACTGATAGAGGAACGGTGTGCTGTAACTGTCGGTTTACGATAATTGATAGGGTGACGGTGTGCTCTGACCGTCGGTGTATAGGAACTGATAGAGTGACGGTGTGCTGTGACTGTCGGTGTACAGGAACCGATCTAGTGATGGTTTGATGTAACTGTCGGTGTACAGGAACTGATAGAGTGACGGTGTGATGTAACTGTCGGTGTACAGGAAATGATAGAGTGACGGTGTGCTGTGAATGTCGGAGTACCAGATTTGATAGAGAAATGTTGTGCTGTAATTTTCGGTGTAAAGGAACTGATAGTGTGACTGTTGCTGTACAGGAACTAATAGTGTGACGGTGTTCTGTGACTGTCGGTGTACAGGAACCGTTTGTGTGACGGTGTGCTGTGACTGTTCGTGTACAGGAACTGATAGTGTGACGGTGTGTTGTGAGTGTCGGTGTACAGGAAATTATGCAATGAAGTTGTTCTTTGAATGTCGGTGTAAAGGAAGTGATAGAGTGAAGGTGTGATCTGACTGTCGGTGTACAGCAAATAATAGAAGGAGGGTATGCTCTGACTGTTGGTGTACTGGAACTGATAGAGAGAAAGTGTGCTGTGACACTTGGTATAGAGGAACTGATAGAGTGAGAGTGTGCCGTGAATGTCGGAGTATAAAATGTGATAGAATGACGGTGTGCTGTGACTGTCGTTGTAAAGGAACTGATGCAGTTACGTTGTGCTGTGACTGTCGGTCTAAAGTAAGTGAGAGAGTGACGGTGTGCTGTGGCTGGGGTTTAAAATTACTGATAGAATGACGGTTTTAAGTGACTGTCGGTGTACAGCCACTGATAGAGTGACAGTGTGTTGTGACTGTCGGTGTACAGGAACCGATTCAGTGACGTTGTGCTGTGACTATCGGTGTAGAGGAAATGATAGAGTGACGGTGTGCTGTGAGTGTCGGTGTAAAGGAACCGATAAAGTGAAGGTGTGCTGTAACAGTCGGTGTACAGGAAATGATAGATTGACCTGGGCTGTGATTTTCAGTGTAGAGGAACAGGTAGATTGAAGGTGTATTTTGGCTTTCGGTGAAAAGAAATTGATGCATTGAATATGTACTTTGAATGCCGGTGTATAGGAATTGATAGATTGACGGTATGCTGTGAATTTCTTAGTATAGGATTTGATAGAATGACGGTGTGTAGTGTCTTTCGGTTTAGAGGAACAGATAGGCTGACGTTGTGCTGCGAATTTCCGGTTACAGGAAAAGATAGAGAGATATTGTGCTGTGATTCTCGGTGTACAGGAACTGATAAATTAATAATATGCTGTGATTTTGGGTGTACACGAATTGATACATTTGTTGTGTGCTGTGACTCGGTATACAAGAACCGATAGAGTGAAGGCGTTTTGTGACATTGCTGAAGAGGAAATGACAGAGTGACTGTGTACTGTGACTGTCGGTGTACAAGAACTGATAGAGTGATGGTGTGCTGTGACTGTCGGTGTACAAGAACTGATAGAGTGATGATGTGCTGTGACTGTCGGTGTATAGGAACTGAGAGAGTGACGGGATACTGTGACACTCGGAGTAAAGGAACTGATGCAGTGATTGTGTGCTCTTACAGTCGATGTACAGGAACTGATAGGTTGACGGTGTGTTGTGACTGCCGGTTTAGAGTAAATGATAGGGTGACCGTGTGTTGTGAATTTCGGTGTAAGAAACTGATAGAGTGACGGTGTTCTTTGACTGTTGGTTTTCAAGTACTGACAGAGTGACGGTGTGTTCTGATTGTTGGTTTACAGGACCTGATAGAGTGGCGGTGTGCTGTGACTGTCGGTGTACAGGACCTGATAGAGAGACAGTGTGTTGTGAATGTGGGTGCAAGAAACTGATTGAGTGATGGTGTTCTGTGACTTTTGGTGTACGGGAACTGATAGAGTGACGGTGTGCTTTGACACTTGTTGTACAGTAACATATAAAGTGAACGTGTCCTGTGACTGTCGGAGTAGAGGAACGGATAAAGAAAATTTGTGTTCTGTCTGTCGGTGTACAGGAGCAGATAAAATGAAAGTGTGTTGTAACTGCCTGTATAAAGGAACTGAGAGTGTGATCGTGTGCTGTGAGAGGCAGTTTACAGGAACTGATATAATAAATGTGTGCTGTGACTGTCGGTGAACAGGAACTGATAAAGTCACGGTGTGCTTTGACCCTCGGTGTACAGGAACTGATAGAGGGACGGTGTTTTCTGACTGTCGGTTTAAAGGAACTGATGCAGTGACGGTGTGCTGTGACTGTCGGTGTAGATTTACTGAGAGAGTGACGGTGTGCTGTGACTGTTGGTGTACAGGTTCTGATAGAGTGACGGTGTACTGTGACTGTCGTTTTACAGGATCTGATAGAGTGACGGTGTGCTGTGACACTAGGTGTAGAGGAACAGTTGGATTGACGGTGTGTTGTGACTGTTGGTGTTCAGGAACTGATAGAGTGAGAGTGTGCTTTAACCTTCGGTTTATAGGAACAGATAAATTTGCGGTGTGCTTTGACTCTCTGTGTACAGGAACTGATAGTGTGACGGTGTGCTGTGACTGTCGGTGTACAAGAGCTGATAAAGTGAATGTGTGCTGTGACTCTCAGTGTAAGGAAACTGATACAGTGAAGGTGTACTGTGACTTTCGGTGTACAGGAACAAGTAGAATGAAGATGTTCTGTGACATTCGGTGTACTGGAACTAATAGAATGACTGTATGGTGTGACAGTCGGTTTACAAGAACTGATAGAGAGACGGTGTGCTGTGACTCTAGGTGTACAGCAACTGATAGACTGACGGTGTGCTGTGAATGTCGGTGTAAAGGAACAGGTACAGTGACGATGTGCTTTGAATATCGGTGTAAAGGAAATGAGATTTTGGCGGTGTGCTCTGACTGTCAGTGTACAGGAAATGATAGATTAACGGTGTGCTGTGACTGTCAGTGTAAAGAAACAAATAGTGTGATGGTGTGTTGTGACTGTCCATGTACAGGGACTGACAGAGTGAAGTTGTGTTTTGACTTTCGATGTACAGGAACTGAGAGAATGAAGGGGTTTTATGGCTGTCTTTGTACAAAAACTGATAGAGTAAATTTTTTTGTTACTATTGGTGTACAAGAACTGATAGAGTGACGGTTTGTTGTGACTGTTGGTGTGCAGGAACTGATAGATTAATGGTGCGTTTTGACTGTCGGTGTACAAGAACAGATAGATTTTCTATGTGCTGTTACTCTCGGTGTACAAGAACTGATAGACTGACGGTGTGTTGTGACTGTCGGTTTACAGTGACTGATAAATTGAATGCGTTCTGTGACTGTCGGTGTTCAGGAACTGATAGATTGACGGTGTGCTGTGACTCTCGGTGTACAGGAACTGATAGTTTGACCGTGTGTTCTGACTCTCTGTGTACAGGAACTGATAGAGTGATGGATTATTTTGACTGTCGGTGTACTGGAACTGATAGAGTGACGAGTTGCTTTGACTGTTATTGTACAGAAACTGATAGAGTGACGGTGTGCTTTGTCTGTCGGTGTACAGGAACTGATAATTTGACGGAGTGCTTTGGATGTTGATTTACAGGAACTGATATATTGACGGGGTGTTCTGACGTTTGGTATATATTTACTGCGTGAATGTCGGTGTGCTCTAATTCTCGGTGTAGATAAAATTATAGAATGAATGTGTTTTGTTTCTTTCGACATACAAGAAATAATAGAGTGACGGTGTGCTTTGGCTCGGTATACAGGAAATAATAGAGTGAAGACGTTCTGTGAATTTTGGTGTAAAATTGATAGATTGACGGTTTGATGTGACATTGTGTGTACAGGAACTGATAGAGTGACTGTGTGCTCTGAATTATTGTGTTCAGGAATTGATAGAATGAAGGTGTGCTGTGACTCTCAGTGTATTGGAACTGATAGTGTGACATTGTGCTGTGACGCCCAGCGTAGAAAAACTGATAGAGAGACGGTTTGCTTTCACTGTCAGTGTAATAGAAGTGATAGACTGAAGGTCTGCTGAGACTGTCGGTTTAAAGAACTGATAGTGTGAGGGTGTGCTTTGACTATCGCTGTACAGGAACTGATATTTTGACGGTGTGCTGTGACTCTCGGTTTACAGGAACTGATATAGGAAACATTTAATCTGTCTATCTATATACAGGATCTGATATGTTGACTGTGTGGTTTTACTGTCGGTGTAAAACTGATCCATTTTCGGTGTTCTGTGACTGTCGGTTTAGAAGAACTGGTAGAGTGACGATGTGCTGTGTCTGTCGTTATAACAGAACTGATAGAATGATAGTGTTTTGTGACTCTTGTTTTAGAGGAACTGTTAAATAGGTGCTGTGCTGTTACAGTCGGTGTAAAGGAAATGATAATTTTACGGTGTACTGTGACGGTTGGTGTACAGGAACTGATGTAGTGACAGTGTGCTGTGACTTTCGGTGTACAGGAACTGATAGAGTGACGGTGTGCTCTGTCTGTCAGTGTAGAGGAACTGATACAGTGACGGTGTGCATTGACTCAGTGTAGAGGAACTGATAGATTGACGGTGTGCTGTGACTCTCAGTGTACAGGAACTGATAGAATGATGGTTTGCTCTGACTCTGTGTACAAGTACTGATAGAGTGACGGTGTAATTTGTCTGTCGGTGTACAGGAACAGATAGTTTGACGGTGTGCTGTTACTTTCGTTGTACAGGAACTGATTCAGTGACGGTGTGCTGTGACTCTCGGTGTACAGGATCTGATTGATTGACGGTGTGCTGTGACTCTCGGTGTATAGGATCTGATTGATTGACGGTGTGCTGTAACTCTCGGTGTACAATAACTGGTATTTTGACTTGTGCTCTGACTGTCGGTGTACAGGACCTGAAGCAGCAGAACTCTCTTTCAGGCAGCGGGGCAAAATTCCTTCTAATACATATTTCTAAACCATGAATATTCGAAGCACTAATTTATTTTAACCTAGAACCATATTTCTTAATATTTTTCGTCACACAAATATCTGGATAAACGCCACCAGCAAATGACTATATTTGATTCTCTTAACTGTACATTACACATTATATCACAATATTATCTGTGTTCTGTATATATGTATGGACTCTATTCTGAAATAGATTGGCGAAAAGTTATAATTGATGAAATTAAAATTTGTGTGATATTTTGATTTGAGTGAGATAGTGATAGTTCAGTGTTGATGATGTTGATTGATTTAGCGAACTCATGTGGGGAGAATATGTGGAAAAAGAGAAAGAGAAACAAAAATTTACTTTATGAGGATTGCGTGTTGAGATCAGTTTGTTTAAGGGGATTGAATAATGGGCGGAAAGGGAAGGGAGTAGAGCGAACTGTGTGTTGACAGCAGAATGTGTTAGGGGGATTAGTTAAAGGGAGGGAAGGAAAGGAATTGGGGGAATTGTGGGTTGACAGCAGATTGTTTTATTGGGATTGTATAAAGGGTGGGAAGGAAAGGGATTGTTGAATTGCATGTTGACAGCAAGTTGTGTTAGTGGGATTGGATAAAAGGAGGGAAGGGAATGGAGCGGGGGATTTGTGTGATGACAGCAGATTTTGTTAGGGGGCCTGGATAAAGAATGAGAAGTGAAGGGAATGTAGGAAATGTGCGTTGAGCGCAGTTTGTGTTAGAAAGTCTGATAAGGGTTGGGAAGGGAAGGGGGAATTAGGGGAATTGTGTTTTGACAGCAAATTGTGTTAGAGTGATTGGAATATTGTGGGAAGGGAAGTGATAACGCGAATTTGTGTTGACCGTAGGTTGTGTTAGGTGGTTTAGATAAAGGGAGGGATTGGAATGGAAATGGTTAGGGAAATTTTGCATTGACAACAGATTTTCTTAGAAGAATTTTATAAAGTGTGGAAGGAAAGGGAAGGGATTGGGGCAATTTTGTGTTGAAGGCAGATTTTAAATAATTGGATAAAAACCGAGCAGAGAATGGAAGTTGTTAGGGGAGATGTGTGTTGACAGCAGATTATATAAGCAGGAATGCCTAAAGTGTATGAAGGGAAGGAAAAGGGAGTAAGTGGGGAATTGTGAGTTCACAGCAGATTGTGTTAGAGGGATTGGTTAAAGTGGGGGAATGGAAGGGAAGGGAGTGGGTGAATTGTTTACTGACAGCAGATCTTTTAGGGGGATTGGATAAAACGAGTGAATGGAAGCGAAATTGGCAATTTTGTATTTAAAGCAGATTGTCTTCTGGGGATTTGATATAGTGTGGGAATTGTTGGGAAGGAAGTGGGGGAATTGTGTGTTGAAATCAAGTTTTATTAGGGGATTGGATAAAGAGCGAAAAGGAAGAGAATTGATTAGTGGAATTTTGTGTTGACAGCAAATTTTCTTAGGGCGATTGGAAAAGGAATGGGAAGGGAAGGGATTAATGAATTTGTGTGTTGAAAGCTGATTTTATTAGAGTATTTGACAAAGAGCGAGATGGGAAGAGAAGTGATCAGGGAATTTGAATTGTCAGCTTATTGCGTGTTTACAGCGGATAATCTTACGGGGATTACATAAATTGTATGTAGGTATGGGAAGGGGAAGATGTGGGGGAATTGTGTGTTTACAGCAGATTGTGTTAGAATGATTGGATAAAGTTTGGGAATAGAAGGTATTGGGGGAATAGTGTGTTGACAATAGATTGTATTAGAAGGATTGATTAAAGTGTGTGAATGGAAGAGATGGGAAGAGAAGGGATTTGAGGAATTGGGTGTTGACAGCAGATTGTGTTAGGTGGATTGGATATGGATTGGGACGGAAATGGAAGGGAGTGGGGGAATTGCTTGTGACAGCAGATTGTGTTAGGGGATTGAATAAACGGTGCAAATGGAAGGGAGTGGGGGAATTGTGTGTTGAAAGCAGATTGTGTTAGGGGGATTGGGTAAACGGTGGGAATAGAAGGGATTGTGGGAATTGTGTGTTGACAACAGATTGTGTTAGGGATTGGATAAACGGTGGGAATGGAAGGGATTGTGGTAATTGTATGTTGACAGCAGATTGTGTTAGAGGGATTGGGTAAACGGTGGGAATGGAAGGGATTGTCGGAATTGTGTGTTGACAACAGATTGTGTTAGGGGATTGAATAAACGGTGCGAATGGAAGGGAGTGGGGGAATTGTGTGTTGAAAGCAGATTGTGTTAGGGGGATTGGGTAAACGGTGGGAATAGAAGGGATTGTGGGAATTGTATGTTGACAGCAGATTGTGTTAGAGGGATTGGGTAAACGTTGGGAATGGAAGGGATTGTGGGAATTGTGTGTTGACAACAGATTGTGTTAGGGGATTGGATAAAAGTTGGGAATGAAAGTGGGTGGGGAATTGTGTGTTGACAGCGGATTTTAGTAGGGGATTGAATAAACGGTGGGAATGGAAGGGAGTGGGGGAATTGTGTGTTGAAAGCAGATTGTGTTAAGGGGATTGGGTAAACGGTGGGAATGGAAGGGATTGTGGGAATTGTGTGTTGACAACAGATTGTGTTAGGGGATTGGATAAACGGCGTGAATGGAAGGGAGTGGGGAATTGTGTGTTGACAGCAGATTGTGTTAGGGGGATTGGATAAACTGTGGGAATGGAAGGGAGCGGGGGAATTGTGTTCTGACTGCATATTTTGTTAGGGGGATTGGATAAACGGTGGGAACTGAAGGAAGTGGGGGAATTGTGTCTTGACAGCTGGTTGTGTTAGCGGGATTGGATAAACAGTGGGAATGGAGGGGAGTGGGGGAATTGTGTGTTGACAGCGGATTATGTTATGGGGAGTGGATAATGCATGTGAAGGGAAAGTAAGGTAGTGTTGGAATTGCATTTTGTCTGCCGAATTTCTGAGGGCGGTTGGATAGGATTAGGAAGTGAAGGAAAATGATTACGGAATCGTGTTTTGACCACAGATTATTTTAGGGAATTTGGATAAAGAATGGTTAGGGTAGGGAGTGGGGGACTATTGTTGACAGCAGGTTGTGTTATTTGTATTGGAAAAATTGTGGGAAAGGAAAGGAAGGGAAGGAATTGGGGCAATTTAGTGTTGGCACCAGATTGTTTTAGGGGAATTGGCTAGAGTGTTTGAATGGTGTTAGTACGAGGGTGAAACGTGTGTTGGCAGAATATTGTGTTACGTGAATTTATTAGAATGGGAAGGGAAGGTAAGGTTTGGAGGAATTGTGTGTTGATAGCGGATTGTGTTATGTTGATTTTATAAAGTGTGCGAAGGGAAGTGAAAAGTGTGGGGGAATTTTGTGTTGACAGCAGATTGTGTTAGGGGGTTTGGATAAATTTTGCGAAGGGAAAGGAATGGTGGAATTGTGGTATATTTGTTGGAAAATTTATAATTTTAATCTTAAAGGAAGACAATATAAATAAGGAATGCGATATCAACAAAAGTCATGTAGTTATTTGAACTACATAAACACATTCCAGTACGTAACACCATATTATTAATAAAAGTTATTGCTGTAACCAGTGGCAAGCATTCTGCATGTGAGAATTAAACGGAATGTTTCGTGTTTTGTTAAACACTTGAAATATAAGGACATTCCAAGTTTCACTGTACTCCATGGAGTAACCGAACACGCAAATCAGACGCAATATGATTCTGGTTTTAACTGTGGGTTTTCTCTGGAGGAATTCCGGTCAATGTGGTCACCACACCGCTGGTCTGTCCCGATCGGATGTTTGTCACTTGGTCATAGAGTTACAGCACATTGTTCGATAGGACCAGTTGCACTGAGCAGCTGCTGTGTTAAAATTCAGGTGAAACTTTCTGTGCAGCTATTGCAGTATAACGGACTGACAGCATCGCTCTGATTGGTACAGTGTCGGTTCCTTCACTGAGTCAGACTAATAGAGTTAAATTGCCACTTCAGAATTATTTAAGGTACGATCTAATATTATTATTTTATTCTACAGTTACACACTGCTTTCAGAATTTCAGACAATATTTTCCCCGAAATTTTCATCCTTCCAAAAAGTCTCACATTCGACACAATTCTCATTCTCCTAAAGCCCATTGCATTCTCTCCATCCTCCTGTTATCTTCTCCATCTCACCACCAAATATCTCCCTCAGCACAATATCCTTAAATTTCAGTCTACAATTAAACAAATAATTACATTTAAATACTACACAAATTTATCACGCACAACAAATACTGCTGTACAATTAAAGTGTCAAAACCAAAACCAGTTCTTACTGTTTACAAATATCATTCATATTAAAAAGCCGGACATTTCACTACTGTTGCTATAAACAAGGCAAAATTTCCTTCCTTTCTCCCTCCATGATGCAATCTTTTCCCTCATGTTTCCAAAATAAAAAACCTGTTCACGCAACATCTCTCCTTTCCTCTCCCCTACTAATTCTCAGCCTACGCCCCTCCATCAATAAGAGCGAACAAATCTCACACCCATACAAAAAATAACAAAGAAATTATAGTTCAGTGGGTTTAAACTTTATATTTTTGAACAGCCAACTGAAAGACAAACGTCAACACAACGAATGACAGTAACCATTTTGTGACTTCAATCCGCTCTTAATTTCTACCTGAAAAAAAATTCATTTTATATTATTGTTCCCAAATTTTAACACTTACAATTACAAAGAACTATTTTCAATCTTTATATGGCAACTTCATCGTGCATCCTGATCTTAATACTTGACAATTTACTTAGTTTTATTAGCATTTATTTCGAGACCAATTGGCTTACTAGCATATACTAAAGATTATAAATTTTTGTTTACGTTATACACGTTTCACCCCAATATATTAATATCACCAGTACAAACCAGAACCTGATATGTGCCATTTAATTCCAAGCTCTACCGGTTTACATGAACCTTCCTAAATGGATAATATAAACCTAAGCTTGAATGCAATGACTATAATGCATTTTCATTTTAGACCATTTAATAGGAAATACGTCAGACAAATTTTCCCACCCGGATCTGCTATACATTTATGCCAGACACATTTCAATTACCCTTACCAGTTGCATGTGGATATCAAACTCAATCACAATATTATACAGTATTTCCCCATAACTGAACCATAACCTTTCTTGAAGGATATAAATAGCTGATAAACTGCTTCATTGTATTTACATTTTTTCTCAGATATTTGACGACCATTATTATTACTAGTTTTTATATTCCATTTTCTCCACCTATATAAATATAGACACAATAATACATTGACGTGAACTGTATTGTGTTTATAGTGGAGGGTTACGGAATGATGAAGTATTGCAGTGTATATAAACATTACAATATGCAACTGTAGGCAGCACAATTGATAGTTATTTTAACAATATATATTGCAATAAACTGTTGCACACAATTTCTGCTTACTGACAGCACAAATCGGTGGATACCGGCTGTTTTATGTGAATGTTACTGGTAAAGTGTGGGATATCATTTTTATGTTGACATGTTCACTGAACTGCACTAATATTTGTCAATGAACAGCACTTGATGATGGCCGACAGTAGAATCGAAACCCGTAGTAACTTCGCAATTAAATTATACAGAATTCCTCAGACAGTTGCCCGTCTGCCCCAACTCCCTCCGAACGTCCCAACACAAATTCCTTTACCCACATAATCACTTTCAATTCCACTCCGGTTGCCACAATTTTCGTAAGCAGCCTCTGTTGTTGATTTGAATTGAACTCCTTTGAAAAGTCTAATATTATCGCGCCTGTCCTAACTCCCACCTCCAGACAATCAGTGACATCGTGACAAAATTAACCATTTGATTTCGTTTGGTTACTGTGGCCTAAAACCACGATGACTCTCATATGGCCACCCACTCAGTCCCCAGACATGTCTTAGGCACCCTGCTATAACTTGCTCCGTTTGTTTGCAAAGCACACAGGTTTAGCTGATCGGCCTAGAGTTTGCAAATACCGATCAATTTAATCAAGACTGTCACACACTAAACACAAAATGTCAGGTCGTTCTGTTGATCAGTTAAACAGTGACTGGCTCCACCGCTTCATCCACGTCATCAGTGTCAGTAATTGTCTCAGATTTACACCTTTGATTCGGACAATGACTGGGGTGAAAGATGGGGCTACAGTTAGCTAAATATTGTGAGAATTCAAGGGGATACGAATTACCGAGCGACTGTTGTATCGTAGGGAAATGAAATGTAACTGAAAATTAATATTGGCACGTTGGATCAGTTTGGTGACGAACAGAGTGAAAAGTGATTATGATGCAGTTGGAATGTGCAGTTGTGTTTGTGTATCGGAATGTTGAAGAGGGCAGAATGTGAAGAATTACAGAAAACATTTAGCAGCAATTTGTTACGTAGGTTGTTATGTACGTTCAGTGTGAACAACATTACTGTAACACAGTGTGTTGCTGTCAGAACACACCGTTACAGACCGTCACAGTACAATTTGTTATGTACGTTCAGTGTGCACAACATTACTGTAACACACAATGAGTTGCTGTCAGAACACACCGTTACAGACCGT